>Ga0209467_1000096_pt1 | contig 155416 bp, 136 predicted proteins | sample Higcelwee11metaG_FD_187175 | JGI IMG/M metagenome (GOLD analysis project Ga0209467, IMG submission 187175) | Freshwater pond sediment microbial communities from the University of Edinburgh, under environmental carbon perturbations - High... | ecosystem: Environmental > Aquatic > Freshwater >...
AGATTGATACTCAAAAACAATCCTTGAGCACTGGTGTTCTCTTCATATCGTGCCATGCTTACCTCTTGCGTAACAGTTAAAGATAATCATATGATTTGTCCATTAATTATACTTTTCCGACAAGCAAGCGTAACAAAAGAAATCGGCGAAAGAAAAATACGTCGCTCAGTCGCCGCGCGGCTTTTGTCGCGCAGAACTCGCCGAACCGCCTTAGTCAACACGGCGGATTCGGCTCAGACAGAACCCCTGCGCGACGATCAATGTTAGTTTGCCTTCGGCAAACATTAAGGTTTTTTCTATCATCTTTCTTTTGCTGAAGTGCTTTTCGCACTTTGGAATTTTTCACTATCATTCATTTTATAATGTCATTACGCGTTTTGTTCACTGCGTTCAGTAAACGCGTAATTTCTAATCAGTCATGGTATTTATTGATGGTATTCAAACATTTTGTTTAAACATTGACATATGGAATTAAGTGGGCAGAAAATCTCTACTATAAATAGAATAAAATCATTATGATCAGTGAGTAGTAAAATGGAAATTTTTACAAATAGTATTTTTCAAACAATATTTTCAGCAGTAATAATATTTATTCTATCACAATATGTTTTAGAACGTTTTATTAAACCTAGAATGGAGCTGAAAAAATTACATGCATCAATTTCAGAAAAGATATTGTTATATCAGGATCAAATTACAAATGGAACTCTTTCTAATTATGAAATAGATGAGATACGGGCAGCATCAGCGAAATTGCTTTCATATGCTTGGATGGTGTTTGTTCTAGATTATAAAAAAAAGCAATACATTGAAATATCGCGTGAAATTAATGGATTACTTACTGCTAGTATTACTAAAGATCAAAAATATATATCAATCACTTCTGAGGGACTTAATAAACTTAAAAAATATAAATTCTTAAAAATATCTTATGACTAATTTGGAGAGGTAAGTAATGTCAATTAATATGGAAATAATTTTCAAAGTAATTATGGTAACATGGATAATATTAGGAATTATGTCATTTTATTTATTTCAAATTAGCAAAAATTATAGTTTTAAAACAAAATATTTTAAATATTTCCTTATCTTAACAACAATATTATTTATTTTATACATTGGTCTAATGAGAATTCCGCTTATCATACTATTGATAGCATCAGTGATTATTATAATAATCCAATTTCTTAATTACAAAAATACTAGATTTTGCAATAAATGCGGCAGTACTGTTCTCAGTCGTATGTTGATTTCAAAGGCTGAATTTTGTTCAAAATGTGGTGAAAAGTTAATAAAATAGATAAAGTTAAATAATTTTAATTTATTCATCGATTTAGATTTAATTATCATTTATAAAAAAGGTGTATGAAATGAAAAAATATATCATAATTACAGCCATATTGATGTTTTCGGTTCAGTTAAATGCGAAAAATATTCCCGGTTTCAATATTGAAATATTTAAAATGATCTCGGGAATTTGGGGTGATCCGAAGTATGATATAAATCTTAGAAATTGTAAAGATTGTGATGTAATGGAATTCGGTTGGGGTAAATCTAATAGTTATGTTAATAGTTTTACAATAATTGATCCGATTGGAGATAATTTTCATTTCGCGGGCTTACATTCATTAAGTTTTAAATCTTTTAAGCAAATTGATATAAATACAGTAGATGTAGATTTATATTTTATTACTGGATCGATTCATAAATATAGAATTAAACGGATTAAAGAAGATTATATTGTAATCAAGGATATTGGCAGTATTGATAAATATGATATTATAATTGAGAACCATAAAAGAATAGAAGGCCCTGATTTTAAAAAATGTAAAATCGGAAAGATACAAGGTCAATCTGTTCGAATTAGGAAAAGTCATAGTTCGAACAGTCACATTGAAGGTTTAATTGCGAATGAAGCAAAAATAATTATCGTTTTGCAATCATCTTCAAAAGAGCAAATCGGTAGTGATGAATATTATTGGTATAAGATCGTATCTGATAATGGTGATGTTGGTTGGGTCTATGGTAAGTATATTGATTTTTTTGAATAACTTATTTAAATAGAATGATATTGGTCAAGAGGTACAGAAAACTGTTATAAATGTTTAAAGGTTCAATAACGAAAAATTTAATAACTATTTATTATCCGTGATTGTCGTTTTTCAAAGGGAGGCATTAATGCTTAAAAAATATAATAACAAACACTGTTTACTATTTCTAAGCTGGCTGAGCCCACTTGTTTTAATATCATTAACTTTTATTGTTTGGCTTATTTCTAAATTTGAGCTTTTAGTTTTTATTGGTTTACATATTTCATATTTAGGTGCGATTGTCACATCCTTGGGATTAGGGTATTCCATATATCATTTAATTCTATGCAGAAAAGATAAAGATATGATGGAAAAAAAATTCATAATTGTAATGATTGGGTTACTTTTTATAAATATTCCTATAGGGATAATTATTACAATTATTGCTGCAAGAATATTATACGCAATGAGTGTACAATGATGATTTATACCTGACAAATTCTTCTTAAAATATTAATTAATCGACCGAATTCAAATCATCATTTTTCTGAAATCCAACTAGCCTAAATATTCGCCATAACGACTAATATCGTATTCTTCTTGACTTGTTTATTCATTATAAAATACATAATATAGAGGTGTGCATGATGAAAAGATTTGTTATGATTTATTCTTTTTTCGCTGTGTTGATTTCGGTTGGTGTTTTTGCAGCTGATCTTGAAGCTCCTTCTTATGGTAAAAACGATACTAAATGGTATTTTGGATCTTCAACAAAAGCGTCCAAACCGGGAGATACTGCTACCCTTATTTTTCCGTTGAATGTCGGCGTAATGGAGTCTCTAAATGGTGATTTCCGAAAAGCGGCTGAAACAAAGGGCGGTACGATTATTCTGTCTCCGGGTGAGTATAAACTTATTGTAATGTATCACGGCGTTGCAGGGAAGACTCCCAGAGCTGTAATTGATTTTGTTTTTGAGAAAGGTAAAAAATATGTTCTTTCATATTCTGGAAAGAGTGTTGATAAAATAGAATTTATTATTTCCGAAACGAAATAGAATTTAATGCGAGGAATATTTTTAAAAATACTCCTCGCCAATATTATACCTTTATCAATTCACATAAGCTTGTTAATTATCTAGACAACGACTAGAAGGAACAACCCTTTTGTGTCATGTCCGATTATGACAGATTCAATTGAAATGTCTGATGTAAAAGTGAAATCTTCTGATGTGTCTTGAAAATGATGTTTTTATTTATCGATACCTACTATATATATTGATTTATATTTATCTCCAGATTATACTTATGAGAAGGAGATATAAATGGGAAATATATCGGCAAGTCAAGATGAAATTATAAGTTCCCTCCGTGATGCTAAAAATTTTGCAGAGCATATCGTCGAAACAATACGTGAGCCTTTAATAGTTTTAAGCTTTGATCTAAAAGTAATATTTGCGAACACTTCTTTTTACAATACATTTAAAGTTGTTAAAGAAGAAACTGAGGGTAAATTATTATATAGTCTTGGCAATAATCAATGGGATATACCGGAGTTAAAAAATTTACTGGAAAATATTGTTCCAAACAATTCTATCTTTAATGATTATGAAGTTAGACATAATTTCAATCATATAGGTGAAAGGATAATGCACTTAAATGCCAGAAGAATTAATTCCGGCAAAATAATACTGTTAGCTATTGAAGATGTAACAGAACGTATTAAATATGAAAATGAATTACAATTTAAGAATAAAGAACTGCAATTTGCTTTGTCTGAAATCAAAGAGTTAAGAGGTATTTTACCAATTTGTTCTTTTTGCAAAAAAATAAGAAATGATAAAGGATATTGGGAGCAAATTGAGGTATATATTCATGATCATACTGATGCAGACTTCAGTCATAGTATTTGTCCCGAATGTTTAAAAAAAAATTACCCAGAATTTAAAGAAAAATAGAAAACTGTAAACTATGATAGCTAACACATAAGTTGCACTTATATTATTATTGCGTATTTGAAATAAAATATATATTAATCATCCTTTTCCAAATTTATTATCTGAAATCACTTTTAAGCACGATAGGATAATTTATTCTTGATTTCATCAAGACTTCTATCATCCATTATATTTGAAGTTAAGCAACTGAATACTTTTTGAGAGAACATTAACCGGTTCTAATGAATAGTATAAAAAAATAAACTAAGCTAAAGTAAAATATGAGGATTCTATTTATGGTCATTGATAAAACTATTATTTATAATGATAAAGATTCTGAAACAAGAATGGAGTTAGTTCCGGAAAATAAAGAAATTCCATATGATCTTCTGCTTCTTGCTGATGAAACCGTGGAATCTATTGATAAGTATATTCATGAATGCGTGATTTATCTCCTTATGTTCAGGAATAAGCCAGTCGGTGTTTGTGCAGTTTGTGAAATAAGTCCGGGCATAATTGAAATTAAAAATATTGCCGTAGTTGAAGAATTGCGCAGCAGGGGGTTTGGTAAATTAATGCTGAATTCAGTGATTGATAACGCAGAAAGAAACGGTTATGAACGAGTAATAATCGGAACGGGCGATGCGGGTATCAGGCAGATTAATCTGTATAAAAAGTGCGGATTTGAAATCTATGATAGAAAAAAGAACTTTTTCATCGACAATTTTCATGAGCCGATTTATGAAAACGGAATCCAGTTAATAGATATGGTTATGCTTAAGAGAGATATTGTCAAAAAATGATTCGATAAAAGGATATTGCTTTCGGGTTTATAATTACAATTCTGAATATCTTCAAGTCAGCTAAACTTTTTTTATGTTTAGAAAATATAAATTCTTTATTCGACCTCTCTTTTTAAATTTACAAAAGAAGATGTGCTGTGAAAATGAGTCATGAGTATCTCTAATGATAAATGGCTGTGGTGGAAGGACGGGGTAATATATCAGATTTACCCCAGATCGTTTTATGATTCTAACGGTGACGGAATCGGCGATATCCGCGGCATTATTGAAAAAATTGATTATCTTGAGTATCTCGGCATTGATGCGGTCTGGCTTTCTCCGATAAACAGAAGTCCGATGGACGATTTCGGTTATGACATAAAGGATTACCGCCGTATAGAATCTATTTTCGGTACCGAGGCCGACTTCGATGAACTTATAAAAAAATTCCATGATAAGAACATTAAAATTATATTCGATCTTGTGATGAATCACACATCGAGCAGTCATCTGTGGTTTGTTGAATCGCGTTCCTCAAAGACAAATCCAAAGCGCGACTGGTATATCTGGCAAAAGGCCCGCCGCGGAAAATATCCAAATAACTGGAGAGCTGCTTTCGGCGGGCGCGCGTGGGAATATGATAAAATAACCGGTGAATATTATCTTCATTCTTTTTTGAAACAACAGCCCGATATCAATTGGAGAAATAAAGAACTGCGTGACGCGGTTTTCGAAGATATTAAATTCTGGCTGGACCGCGGCATTGACGGTTTCCGTCTTGATGTTGTCAACTGGTTCATCAAGGATGAAAAGCTCAGAAATAATCCGTACATGATCGGATATTCTCCACGTGTATATGATATGCAGAATCATATCTACGACCGCAACAGGCCGGAGACACATGATGTTCTTAAAGATTTCAGAAAACTGCTCGATAACTATTCGGAAAGAATGAGTGTCGGCGAGGTTTTTTCGCCTCCGCCGGGTGATCCTCGTCTTTCATCAGAATTTCTCGGAAACGGAAAAGATCAGCTCGATATGGCATTTGACTTCTCACTTATGTACGTTAAATGGAACGCTAAGACTTTCTATAAAAAAATATCAAACTGGCTTGAACTCATTCCGTCCGGCGGATGGCCGTGTCATGTTCTTTCAAATCACGATCAGCCGCGCCAGGCTTCGAGGTTTTATAAAAAGAATTATACAGATGAAAGATGCCGAATTCTCGCGGTGCTTCTTCTTACATTGAAGGGAACTCCGTTTATATATTACGGGGAAGAGATAGGCATGCGCGATGGAAAAATCAGCCGCTCAAAACTCCGTGATCCCCTGGGCAAAAAATACTGGCCGTTCTTTAAGGGACGAGACCCTGAAAGAACTCCGATGCAGTGGAAAAATGCTGACAATGCCGGATTCACTTGCGGTGTTCCATGGCTGCCGGTTAACCGGGATTACTGGAAAAGAAATATTGACAAACAAATTCATGAAAAGAATTCACTTCTTAATCTCTATAAATATCTAATTGAATTGCGCCGGAAAGAATATAATCTGAGAAGGGGCGAAATCGTTTTTCTGGAGAAGGGAGATTCAGGTGTTCTTTCATATATGCGCGGAGATGAATTTGAAATTGCTCTTAATTTTGACAACGGAGTTAAGCAGTATTTTCCGCGCAGTCATGATTCGGAAATAGTTTTTTCCACTGAGATGTTTTCAAAAGTGACTGAGTCAAAAATTCTACAACCTTATGAAGCCGTTATCATAAGGCATAATCAGCAGAGAAATTCATAAAGAGTTATTCCTGCGGCAACTGACGCGTTGAGCGATGAAACATTTCCCTTCAGCGGAATCTTTGCAAGAAAGTCGCATTTTTCCTGAGTGAGTCTTCTCATTCCGCTTCCTTCCGCTCCGATTACTATAACTGCAGGCTTTGTGTCTTTCAGTTCTCTGACATTTTTCTCTGCGTCTCCGCTTGTGCCGATTACCCAGAATCCTGCGTCCTTGGCTCTGTCAATAAACTGCGCTATGTTTGAAACTATTTCAATATCAATATATGCCGTTGCACCGGCTGAAGTTTTAATTACTGTTTCGTTTATTCCGCTCGAATTTACTTTCTGCATCACGACTCCGTCAGCTCCGAGTGCTTCGGCTGAACGGATTATAGCTCCGGTGTTGTGAGGGTCGGTTATCTGATCTAGCAGAACAATTATGCCGTTTTTTGCAGCAACTGCTTTAAGGTCTATTCCTGCTGAGGTCTGCTTTGCAGTTAGAATCATTCCCTGATGATTTCCGGCAAACATTTCATCGAGAGTTTTATTGTCGCATTTGATTATCTTAACGCTTTTTTTCTTTGCTGCTTGAATAATCGAATCAACGATTTTGCCCTGTGCAGAATCAGAAAGATAAAGAGCTTCGGGTTTAGCGTCAGTTTGTAGATATTCAAAAACGGGATTTCTCCCCGGGATCATTTTTTTAGCTTCCATCTTGTTCCTTCTTTTCCATCTTCAAGAATTATTCCTTCGGCAAGCAGTTCGTCGCGTATTTCGTCAGAACGCTTGAAGTTCTTGTCAATTCGCGCCTGCTTTCTTTCTTCGATGAGTGCATTAACGCGTTTTTCAAGTTCAGAGTCTATTGGTTTCGAACCAGAAAAAATAAAACCGAAAACAGCATCAGTTTTTTTGAGAGCGGAAAATATTTCATTCTTATCTTGCTCCGTTATTGTACTGTCTAGCAGAGGATTTATTGAGTGCATGAATTCAAAAAACGCGCCGAACGCGCCGGATGTGTTGAGGTCATTGTCCATGCTTTCGGAAAATTCTTTTAGGTATAATTCAACCGCATCTGTTACGGATTTATTGTTTGCAGATGCTGTAACGTTAACCGAATCGAGTCTTGAGATGAAATTGTCGATTTTTTCAAGTGAACTTTCGGCGCCTTTTAGACCATCAAGCGTAAAGTTAAGTTGTTTTCTGTAATGTGCAGAAAGAAGAAGGTATCTAATCGCTCTCGAAGAATATCCTTTTTCTGTTAAATCTCTAAGAGTATAGAAGTTGCCCTTTGACTTGCTCATCTTGGTTCCTTCAACAAGAAGGTGCTCCCAGTGAAGCCAGTATCTCGCAAAAGGTTCGCCGTATGCGGCTTCGCTCTGAGCTATTTCATTTTCATGATGCGGAAATATTAAGTCGACTCCGCCTGTATGAATATCTATCGTTTTTCCGTATATTTTTCTTACCATGGCAGAGCATTCTATATGCCAGCCGGGTCTTCCGCCTTCCATGGATTTAATTTTCCACGATGGTTCATTTTCCTTTGAAGCTTTCCATAAAGCGAAATCTCTAGCGTCATCTTTTTCGTATTCATCTGCGTCGTATCTCGCTCCGCTAATTGTTTCGCGTTTTTCAAGATTGCTGAGTTTGCCGTATTTTTCAAATTTAGCTATGGCAAAATATAGAGAACCGTCTTTTTCATAGACGAGATCTTTTTCTTTGAGCCGTTCGATTATATCATCCATCGAATCTATATTGTCAGTTGCTCTGGGATAATGTTCGAATTGTTCTATTGAAAGACTTGCAAGGTCTTCAAAGAAGATGTCTGTATATTTTGCTGTAAAGTCTTTTAGAGAGAGCCCGTTTTCATTGGCACCCTTGATCGTCTTATCATCGACATCGGTGATGTTCATCGTATGTTCGACTTTGTAGCCTGAGTATTTGAGATATCTTCTGAGCAGATCATTTAAAGCGAATGTTCTGAAATTTCCGATATGTGCATACGAATAAACGGTCGGACCGCATGAGTAGATTGAAACAGAATCATATTCTGCAGGAGAATTCTTTTTTACTCCGCCGGGTATGAACTCTTCTGTTGTGCGTGTGTATGTGTTATAAAATTTTAAAGACATCGGCATCTCCGGAATCAGGGCAGTACACGCCCGTGCTTCGGATATTACTCAATTTCGCTGCCATTTTCGTCAAGGAAGTATTCTTTGACTTTTTCGAATATTATTTCTTCTTCTGCTTCTTTCGCGGGTACGTATACTGTTTCTTTCAATTCTATACGTGAGTTCGGATTGCCGGAATCCATATTCTTAATGAGTATATGGAGTTTTTTAATGTATTCGATGAGTTCATAAAGTTTTTTGTTTTTTCTATCTATGAGAATCTTTGTTTCTGACGCAAGCTTTTTGAGGAGCATATCCTTTTTTTTGAGTTCTCTGTTTAAGTTTTCTACAGCCTCGTAGTATTCCTTGTTAACTTTTTTAAAGTCAATTGAAGCAAGCACAATTTCGCCCGTGCTTTTTTCTTTTTCAATTGAGCGTATTATTTTTCCTAGTTCATCGGAAGAAAAAATATCATCCGCGGAGCTTTGTATCCATTTTTTCCCTTCAGAATCGATAAATTCCGAGGCTATGTTATTTTTCTTTCTTCTAATCATCAGATTATATTCAAACACTCCATTATCATAGCACGAGTAAAAAAGGGGAGCCTGTTTGAAGCCCCCTTTGATTATCGGTCAGTTTTCTTGAATAATAAACTGAATTTCGGTAAGATACTTTTCAGGGTTTCCCTTGAAAATCATGCCCGGGCCTTTTGTATAAACCAGCCGGACAGGAATCTGTATATTCAGCGCATTCTTTGAAACATAATCGTATAATTCGGCGAACGATTTACCGATTTCCTCATAACGGCCCTTATGTATTATGCAAAGGGCTTTGCCGCCTTTTAGAATGCGGCTGCCGGCTATTAATTTTTTTACGGGGAAGCCTGTTTCAATATCAGCATCCGATTCCCTGTATTCTCCGTCATAGAACAGATTAATTCCTTTTCCGCAGATAAATCTTCCGGCTTTTTTTGCGCACTCTGAAAAATCTTTACCGACTTCATCATATGCGCATTTTCTTCTTATTCCAAGAAATATTATTGAATCAATATTTTTTATGAATATCAAACCGGCTTTTCCGGTTTCATTTCTTTTCATTTTGCCATCTCCGATTGTTTTAAGTATCAGATCAAGTTCTTTGGCGATCTGAGAATAGTGTTCCTTTTTGGTACGTATTTCATTTTTCCTTTTTAGGATCGCATCACGCATTTCATCGTCGGAAGATACGTTTTCTGTTATCTTGCGTATTTCACCAAGCGAAAATTCAAGCCTTCGTAAAAGCTTTATCGTTTCGGCTTTTTCAAGGCTCTCTTTTCTGTAATAACGATATCCCGTTTCATCATCAATATAATCGGGTTTGAGAATATTTTCTTCATCATAGTGATGAAGCGTTTTTACAGAGAGGCGCGATATTTGTGAGAATTCACCTATTTTGTACATATTATCCGTCCAATAGAATTTTGCAATCAATGCGGTACTTGTAAGCCGTAAACCCTCCTTGTTTGTAATTTTATAAAACCGGTTTATGGCATATATATAATCTCTCCAGTAACCGGAGGGTCAATATTAAAAAATGCTTTAAGTTGGTTTCAATTTAGCTTGAATTAAGGAGTAAAATGATTTAGAATATTGATATGAAACTGATCACCTTTTTCAGCGATAAGCTTTCAGTAAAATTCGCACTTACAGTGTCTTTTATCACTATTGTTGCGCTGACAATTTCAGGTGTTATAAATTTTTATGTCAGATACGATGAAAGAAAGCAGTATACCCTGTTTAAGCTGAATGCACAGTCCAAAATTTATGCAGAAGAAATTACTGAAAAAATTGAATCCATGCCGATGGTTACATTCGAAAACATATCTGATATTTTCTCAGATAAAACCGTATTAGGCGCGGATATCGAAATTTTAAAAACTGATTCCGAACCTTTTCATATTTATATCATGAAAAATGATGAAGGAGAAATCAGTAATGAAAAAGTTCATAATAAAAATGTTTTTTTCGAAGATGAAATTTATTCAGTCCGTAATTACAAGCCTCTTGCTTTTATAAAAATATATTACTCTGATTATGCATTTAATAAAACAAACGCCTCATATCTTAAAAATATGATAATTGGAATTCTAATTTCAGGCGGCTTCATTCTGGTTTCTATAATTATTGCATTCCGTTATATGGTAACCAAACCGGTAGAATCTATCAATCATTTTGTCCGCGAACTTTCACTCGGCGATATGAATAAAACTTATGAAGTAAAAAAAACCGATGAAATTGCCCGTCTTGCGATGGGATTTAATTTTATGGTTCTGCGTCTTAAAAAAGCATTTGAGCGTCTCCAACAGCAGAATGCTGATCTTGAAGAAACCATCAGTATAAGATCAAAAGAGCTTGTACAGGCGGAGAAGATGGCTTCCTTGGGTGAACTCGTTGCGGGAGTTTCCCATGAAATAAATACGCCTGTAGGAATATGTATCACTGCCGTGACTCATCTTAATACACTGACTAAAAATGTAATTAAATCTTTTGAGTCATCCAGTCTTACGAAAACTGCTTTATCTAATTATATCTTGGAAAGTGCGGAAACGGCTGAAATTATTTATATGAATCTGAATAAAGCTTCAGAGCTGGTTCAGAGTTTTAAGCAGATTGCCGCAGACAGGGCGACTTGGGAAAAAAGAAGATTTGAGCTGAAAGAATATATTTCCGAAGTTCTTATAAGCCTGAAACCGAAGATTAAAAATTTGCCGCATGTTATCGAATATGATGCAACTGAAGAAATTGAGATTGAAAGTTTTCCGGGAGCATTTTCACAGATTATAGTTAATCTCGTGATGAATTCCATAATACATGCATTTGATAAAAATTTCAAAGGACTTATAAGAATTAATATCGTCGAGCTTAATGGATATGTGATTTTAACATTGTCGGATAACGGGAAGGGAATTGACGAGGATAAAATTGACAGAATATTTGAACCTTTTTATACAACCAAAAGAGGACAGGGCGGAACAGGGCTTGGTCTCAATATAGTGTATAATCTTGTAACAAAAACGCTTCTTGGTTCAATCCACTGTTACAGCGTAAAGGGAAAAGGTACTTCCTTTGTTCTGAAACTTCCGGCAGAACATTCGTTCAGGCAATAACCGTTACAACAATTCCGGCTTCTTTGGCCATCTCTGCGGCTAAGGGATCATTGTACGGATTTTTTACAAAGAAATGATTTATTCCGCTGTTGATGAGCATCTTTGTGCATATGACGCAAGGCTGATGTGTAACGTAAATATCGGCATCCTTTATTGAAACTCCGTGATACGATGCCTGAATTATTGCGTTCTGTTCTGCGTGAAGACCTCTGCATAATTCGTGCTTTTCGCCTGAAGGTATATTATAAAGTTTTCTTATGCAGGTTTCTTCAGTGCAATGGGTAATTCCTTTCGGAACACCATTATAACCTGTTGTCAAAATTCTTTTATCCTTAACTATTACCGCTCCAACACTTCTTCGTACGCATGTCGAACGGGTAGCGACGTCTTCTGCTATTTTCATGAAATAGTCATTCCATTCAGGTCTCATGTTATACTCCTGCCGTAAATTCAAGTTCGGCTTTAATGGGCTCTTTCTTTTTAATTATGAATACGGCTTTCATTTTAGCAAAACGTTTAATGAAAGAGACGATTGATTTATTCTTGTCGCTTATTAGTCCGTTTTCTTTTAGAAGCGATTCGAGTTCGTTTTTTGTGATTTCTGATTGAAACAGTTTTGTTTCTCCGGATTCAATGGAAAGAATGGTTTTTGATTTTCCAAAAGTGAAACGTTTAACTTCCATTCCTTCAGCATAAAGTATAATCTCTGATATTCCGTCTTCAAATTCAATCTGTACCGGATCGGATGCTTTTAAAGTACTAATGACGCTTAATGCTCCGTCTTTATTTATATTGGCAGTAAATCTGTACTGTACGTCTCCAACATGAAATGTTGTGGAAGTATATGGATTATCTCTCATAAAATTGAGAACGACAGCGAATACCACAACAAGAAGAATGATGTTTCCAATCATGAATATCCGCGAAAATTTGAATTTTCTGCCGAATCTTTCAGGCATTTTTCCCGTGCGTCTAAGTTCAAGTGCTTCTTCAATTTTTGCTGAAGTTTTATATTCCATTCGTGATTCCTGTGGCATAATATTTTTGTTGCAATTATCAAAAAATATTGTTTTATTCCAACTAGGGTTATATATTATAAAACATCAAGCTTTTAATGCCGTGCAGTAAAAATATCAATTATTATAAGGGGGGATTTATGTATATAGAAGACATTCAGGCAAGAGAAATTCTTGATTCGAGGGGAAATCCAACCGTTGAAGTTGATGTTTCGCTAACATCGGGCGGCTTCGGACGCGCGGCTGTACCAAGCGGTGCTTCTACCGGAGCTCATGAGGCGGTTGAACTTCGTGACGGAGATACTTCACGTTATCTCGGACGCGGTGTACAGACTGCGGTTGACAATGTAAATAATATAATTGCCGATGCATTATGCGGAATGCCGGCTATTGATCAGATTGAAATTGACAGAGAGCTTCTTAAACTCGACGGAACAAAAAATAAAGAGAAACTTGGAGCAAATGCTATTCTTGGAGTATCGATGGCTGTTGCAAAAGCTGCTGCCGATAGTACCGGAATGCCGCTATACCGCTATCTCGGCGGCATCTCGGCTTGTGAACTTCCCGTACCGATGTCGAACATTCTAAACGGGGGAGCTCATTCGGATGCTCCCATAGATCTTCAGGAATATATGATTATGCCTGTCGGTGCAAAGAATTTTAAAGAAGCTGTGAGAATGGTTGCGGAAGTATTTCATTTTTTGAAAAAGATTCTGAAGGCAGAGAATTATTCAACTGCTGTAGGCGACGAAGGCGGATACGCACCGAATTTAAAAGACAATGAACATCCTTTAAAAATGATAATTGAAGCTGTGAGTGCGGCAGGATATAAGGCTGGAAGGGATAAGGATTTTGCCATAGCGCTTGATCCAGCTTCAAGTGAATTTTACGACGCTGCCAGAAAAAAATATGTTTTCAAGAAAAGCAGCGGCAGGGAGCTTTCTAGTGACGAGATGGTTGGTTATTGGGAAGATCTGGTGAGCAGATATCCTATTATTTCTATAGAAGACGGAATGGCAGAAGACGACTGGGACGGCTGGAAAAAGCTCACTGAAAGACTTGGCAAAAAAGTTCAGCTTGTTGGAGATGATTTGTTTGTGACAAATACAGAAAGGCTGAAGAAAGGAATTGATCTCGGAATAGCAAATTCTATTTTAATAAAAGTAAACCAGATCGGAACGCTTTCCGAAACGGTTGCCGCTATAGAAATGGCAAAACGTGCGGGATATACTGCGATAGTTTCTCACCGTTCGGGCGAAACGGAAGATACAACAATTTCAGATTTGGTTGTTGCGCTAAATACCGGACAGATTAAAACAGGTTCGGCGTCAAGAACAGACAGAGTTGCAAAGTATAATCAGCTGCTTCGAATAGAAGAGCTTCTTGATGAGAGCGCAAAATACGGCGGAAAAGAGGTTTTTTACAATATTGAAGTTTGATAATAAGGGATTTTTTCTGCTTTTAATTCTGCTTGCCGGAATTTATGTTTTTGTTTTCGGAGAGAGCGGAATTCTTGAGCGAAGGCGTCTTTCTGCGGAAAAGTCGTATCTTGAGGGCATTAATTCTTTTCTTGTCCGCGAGAACGCTTTTCTGCGTGATATTCTCGAGAATCACAGAGAGGAAATATCAGAAGCTGAAAGCAGAAATCATTTTTACCTTGCAAGCGGAGAGAAATTGATTGTGTTTGAAAATGCTTCTAAAATAAATACTGATGTTCCTAAATATGTCAGGGATAGAGAAAAAGTCGAATTTATAAAAAATCTCCGTATTGTCTGGTTTGTAGTATCAGTTATTTCTCTGCTGTTTTACTTTATGAAAATCAAGAAGGAAGATTCGGATGTTCTCTGAGTTAAAGAAAGCTACTTCTGAGGATTCGGCTATTGTTTCCGCCCAGCTTGGCGGAAAGAAAGCAAATTTATACGCAGTTGCTGCAAGATGCAAATATAATTATCCCGCAATTGCGGTTTTTAATCCGTTTGGAGAAGACGGCGATATTAATGCCGGATATCTTTCGACTCCCATATGGCTGACTTGTCCTTATTTGAACGATAAGCTTCATGATTTTGAATCTCTCGGTTATATTACATCTATCACTGATCTTTTAGCTTCCGATCAGGAAATATTTTCAATGATGAAAGAAGCGCATGCTCATTATTATTTTTTGAGAAAAGAGCTTTTCAGAATGTGTACGGGAAAAGCACCCGGCGACGAAGTTATTAAGTATATGGATAAAGGAATTGGGGGAATGGTAAACGTTGCTTCTCTAAAATGCCTTCATCTCCATTACAGCCATTACAGATTTTGTTCATACAATGTAGCCGGAATGATAGCGTCAAAACTGATAGGTGATGACTCATTCTGCAAAGACTGCAGATGTTCTCAACTTTGAATTTCAAAATTTAATTGACCTCAGACGGGCATATCCGGATTCTTTCTATGAGAGAGGGAGGAGCAGTCGCGCGGCCCGAAAGGGAGTGAGGAAAGTCCGAACACCATAGAGCGGGATGCCGGTTAACGACCGGGCGTCGTGAGGCGACGGAAAGTGCAGCAGAAAATATACCGCCTTCCTCGTGAAGGTAAGGGTGAAATGGCGGGGTAAGAGCCCACCGCGTTTTCAGTGATGAAAACGGCATTGCAAACCCCATCCGGTGCAAGATCAAGAAGCGGTTTAAAATTGCTCGTTTATGACCGCGGGTAGATCGCAAAGAGTATTGCAGCAATGTAATGCCAAGATAGATGACTGCATAAACAGGATTCGGCTTACATCCCTCTCTCAAACAAAAAACCCTGCCATGTTCCGCGTCTTTTCAGCTCATCTTCAATGCCTTTCTGAACACTGCCTTTGTGAAGACCCCAAACCGGTGCTATCAAAGATTCGATGTCGCGGTCTGCTGAAAGTCTGTGAACTGATATTTCGGGATTCAACCGTTCGATAATATCGCATGTTATTGAAATGTATTCATTCATTGAAAGGAGATTGAATTTATCTTTTTCATACATTTTCTCTGCGGGTGTATTTTTTATCAAATGAAAGTGATGAAGTTTGATTCCGTCAATTTTTAACTCATTGAAAGCAGAAACTGAATGCAGTATGTCCTCGTATTTTTCATGCGGTATACCGGTAATAAAATGAGCGCATACTTTTATGCCGTAGTTTTTAAGAATTTTCACAGCCTTAATGCTGTCGTCATGAGTATGATGCCTGTTTAAAAATAAAAGAGATTTATCGTTTGCAGACTGCATACCGAGTTCAACCCATACTTCCGGAAGCTTTTTTGAATAAGAAGATATCAGCTGGGAATTTTCTTCACTGATGCAGTCCGGTCTTGTTCCGATCATAAGTCCGATGATATCGGGAGAATAAGATACAGCTTCATCATACATTTGCTTTAGTATAGAATTGTCAGCATAGGTGTTTGTATAGGCTTGAAAATATGCGATATATTTGTGAGAACATTTTCCGCGTTTGAAAGAATCAATGGCAGATTTCATCTGATCTGTTATGCTGAGATTCGCAGAGCACGAGGCCGCTGCAGAACCGTTCTCACAGCAGAAAATGCATCCTGTATAATCAAGTGTGCCGTCTCTGTTAGGACATGATAAACCGGCGTTTATTGGAAGTTTTAAAACACTGCATTGATACTTTTCGGAAAGATAATCTCCGAAAAGTTTGATTCTTTTAATAGAAATACCGGTCAAAGCGATTTATCTTTCTCTTTAACTGCCAGCGAAGAATTTTTAAAATATTCCTGATTCTGAAAACGCTTCGGATCAAAAGGAACAATTTTCACTTTTTCCGCTCTTCTTACGGACATATTTGCATTAAATTGAACGATATATATTCCTTCTGTAAATCTGACAGGATAAGATCTCTTAATTCTAACATTGATGTAGCGTTTTTTCTTTGCCAGATATCGTTTTTGCGTGGTATAGCCGGTAGCTCTTGCTTTTCTAAGTGAATCGATGATTTTACAGCTATAAATATCATTTGGAGCTATTGATAAATTTACAGCTTCCTCAAGAGACTGATTCGCTCTGACAATTAGAATGAATGGCGATGTCGGAGAATGATTCTCCCTTTGACAGCCAAGATAAGGGAATTCTGTTTCATAGTAATTATCGACGTTTGCAGCGTCACCGTAATGCATTGATCTTCTGATATTTTTTCCGGTAAGTTTCTTATATCTTGCGGCAATTTCAGCCCTAATAGGATAATAATAAGGATTTTTGCCGAGAGAGTTAAATGCCTTTTGCAAAGAATAACTTGCTGCAGAATATCTTTTTCTTGATGTATTCGCGGCTGCTGCATTCATGTGATAATTTGCAGATAGAACCCGGTTCTTGATTTCTCTATAGGGCTCGGTACTTGTTTCATACCGTGAAGATTTGAAGTTTCTATCCATGAGAGTACAAATATTAGCGGCTTTAACAAGGTCGGTTTTTGATGTATAATAGTTTACCATTTTTGAAAGCTTGATAAGCGTCAGAATATCGAATTGTGTTTTTGATTTTGAAATGGAATTTTCAGTAAGATCAACCCCGAACTTCTCATCAATTGCATTAATAATAGCATTATACTGTGAACGGGCTATTTCATTTTGATTTTTTTCGTTTCTTAAATATTCTTCTTCAACAGGATTTGAAATAAAACCCGATTCAAACATTAGTGAAAGAGGGAAATTAGCGAAATAAAGAAAACGGTCATCCGCGACTGCTCCCTGTTTCCAGTTATTGTACTTATATCCGTAAGAAAGCATTTCTGTTTTAAATGTGTTTGCAATCTGTTCTGTAAAACCCGTTGGATCATAGCGGTTATAGAGTGTAAGAAATCCAGACTGTACATTTGTTATATGCGACAAATATGCTCTTCCTGATTCAGAATAGACTAGATGTATTCCTCTTATATTCGCAAGACCCTCTGCCTTTGAAAGCATGCCGACATTGTTGAGATGGCTTGCTATAACCATAAAAGCTTTATTTTCCTTTGCGAGTTTCATGGTTTCTGTAAAGGTTATGTTTTTATATGTTTCAGATTTGTTTTCGAGAACTTCCATGAAGTCATCGGTAGTTTTGACTTCGATGTATTTATTCTTTTTTAATAGATTGTAGAGTTTTCTTGAAATTAAAATAGAGTATATTTCTTCAGGAAGCCCAGTGGAGCTCATTCTGAAAGTTGTTTCTCCCTGCCATTTGCCTCCAGGAAGTTTTCCGTGAGCCGGATCAAAAAAAATAACAATTTTGCCGCCGTTATTCAGCCTTTCACCAAGAGATCCGTATATCTCATCAGTTTCGTTTATAAGCGAAATAAGTTCGTCGAAATTACCTGAAGTTTTTTCTGATTCCAATACCGATCTGATGATCTCAGGCTGAGCTGAAATTATTGAATCAGCTGACAGATTTTCACCGTTTGAGTAAATAACCGAAGAAAAGAATAATGATAATGAAATAATAATTTTTTTCATGGTAAGATCCGTTAAAATTCGCTGATAAAAGCTTTGAGATTGTCTTTTTTAATTGATAAAACATAAATAATACGTTTCGACTCGGTGTCTTCGAGTTTCTTTAAAGTCCCGAAGTCATTAATAAGATTGAGTATTTTCGCGCGGCGGTTATTGTCTGGTTGTTTTCCGTTTTCAGATAGATGTTTTTGAAGACTGGAAAGAGTTCTGTTTTTTACCTGACTTTCAATATCTGATATTGATGATGAATCTTTATCGGATTTGATTATTAGAGTAACATACTCATTACTGGATATGAAGCCTTCTTTTTGATACTTTTTAATAAGATCCGAATCAACTGATGATGTTTTCGTTGTTTCAATTTTCGCGGCACAGCCCGAAATGAATATAATTGCAGCTAATGAGAATAATGCTTTTTTCATTGATTGCCTGCCTGTAAAATATTATTTATTTGAGCTGTAATTGCGTTCTTGATGTTTTTTTCAGAAATTTTTATGACTATACTGTGTGTTCCGGTTGATTCGTAATATTCGGCGACCGGTTTTGACTTAAGATAGACTGCATCCAGATAATTGGAAATTTCGATATTATACTCGATTTGTGTTTTTTTGCCGGGAAATATCTTAATCATTTCATTCTTTAATCCGCTGATGACGTAATCTCTCGCGTTTTGATATGAATTTATCAGAGCGCTTTCGCGTGAAGCAATAAGCCCCTGAGCACTTTTATCGGGTTCACCCCTGATAATAATCCTGAATTCATCATCATTCAGAAATCCTTCATTTTTGACGCTGTCAACTCTTGTTTCTTTGCCCGCGCACGAGCAAAGAAAAAGAATTATAAATATAAAGACATTGGTAACTTTTGTCATTGTTTTAACAGATTTATTGTACTTCTTATTTTATCAGCATCATCATGATCCGGTCTTATTGCAAGAACTTTCTCAAATTCGGACAATGCTTTTTCATTATTTTTCAGGTGTCTGTAATAAATCATTCCGAGTTCATAGTGTGCGTCAACGTTTTTGCCGTTTATCTGAACTGCTCTCTCGAATGAAGAAGCCGCTTTTGCATAATCCCCCTTATCTCTGTAAACCATGCCCATATTGTAATGACATTCTGTTTTCATCGGATTTATTGATATTGCGGTTTGATATGAATCAATAGCCTCATCATACATTTTTGCGGAATGATAGGTGTCTGCCAGAGAGAAGTTAGCCTCGTAAGAGCGAGGATTATTCCGAATAGCCTGTTTGTAAAGATCAATGGCTTTTTCGAAGAGTTTTCTTGATTTATAAAGTTTCCCAAGGTTTATGTAAGCTTTGTCGTAATTCGGATTTCTGTTGATCGCACGGGTATAATAGTCAATTGCGTTTTCATCCTGATTGAGACTTTCGTAGGCTTTTCCTGTTTCATAAAGGGAAGGGACGTCATCAGGTTTTATTGCTATTGCCTTGCTGAAATTCTCAATCGCTTCATTATATTTTTTGTTCTGACTCATCAAAAGGCCCATGTTGTAATATGCCTGATAATAATTCGGATCAAGATTTATTGTTTTTTTGTAAAAATCAGTCGCATTGTTTACTGAACCCATTTCGTGATAAGTTTCACCGATTTTAAATACAGTACCCGGATTATCAGGTCTGAGTGACAGATCTTTTGTGAAATTATTCAAAGCTTCTGTATAATTTTTACTTGATAGGTAAATGTCTCCAAGGTTGAAATATGCTCTGTCCATTTTTGGATCCTGATCAATCGCGCCTTTGAAGTTCTTAATCGCATTCGCATTATCTCCCGATTTTAGATAGGCCAGTCCTCTCGAATATAGAGCTTTCGGAAATTCCGGCTGAATCTGCAGAGCTCTGTTAAATGACTGAATTGCTGCGCTGTATTTTTTTTCGTCATAATAAATCAGACCCAAACGGTAGTGCGCATCAGCGTTTTTCGGATTAGCAACAACCGAATTGTTGAATGATTTTTTTGCTTCATCATCCATTTTATTGTGATAATATAATCTTCCCATCCAGTAATGAGAATAATCGTCGTTATTGTCTATTTCAGTTGCTTTTCTGTAAGCTTTCAATGCATCATCGTATTTTTTTTCCTGACGGTATTTATCACCAAGATTGCGGTACTTTTCAACATTTTCGTTTGATGTTTTTGTAGGTTCTATATTATCTTCTTTTTTGCCGGTAGTGCTTCCTTTGCCGCTAAGATCGTCATCCTTGCCGGATTTGTTGTCAGTTGAATCATTTTGGTCATTACCGCTTCCTGAATTATCAGCTGAACTGCCGCCTCCTGAATTTTTAACTGTTTCTTTTTTACCGCTGTTTTCCTTTTCCTTATCGAGAATATTCCTTATGTTGCGGTATTTTTGCTGAAGTTCTTTGTCATCATAGTTATATTTTAGGGCGCGTTCATAATTTTTAAGTGCATCTGGATACTTTTTATTAGAAGATGAAATATCTCCCATATTTTCTGCTGAAATAAAATCCGAGTTATCAAGCTCAAAAGCCTTGTCGAAATTCTCATATGCTGATTTGTCATTTCCCTGAGCCAGATCATTCTGACCAAGAGCTCTGAAGTATTTTGATTTTCCTGAATCTATTGAAATTGCTTTCTTGTAGGCTTTGTCTGCATTATTGTGTTGTTTTGCTCTGAAATAAATATTGCCCAGATTGTAATGTGCTTCTGCATTTTTAGGATTAACTTCGACGCCTTTCTTGGCGTATTTTACCGCTCCGTTTATATCATTTTCTTCAAGACGCTGTTTCGCGAGATTGAAGTAGGCATCCTGATCCTTCGGCGCAACTTTAATTGCATCCTCATATTCTTTTTTTGCTTTTTTGGGTTTTTTCTGTTCGTCAAAAACATTTCCGAGTCTGTTGTAGGCTTTCGGCTGTTTCGGTTTCACAGTCTTGGCTTTTTCATATGTCTCTATAGCTTTTGCGTAGTCGCCTTTTAAAGCGTAGGCATGACCCAATTCTGTAATGGCGTCATAGTTCTTTGGATCAATTTTAATTGCTTTTTGATAATATTCTATAGCTTTATCATAATCCTGAATATCTTTGTAGGCGTTTGCAATTTTGAGTATTATTTCAATATTGTTGGGTTCTGTTTCAAGAAGCTCCTCATATAGAGCTATTTGTTTTGTTCTCATATTTTCAATATCTTTGAGCGGATCTTTTTTGAACCCGTCAAAAATAAAGTATGCTCCTGCAGAAAGAAACAGAACCAGAATTGCTATAATTCCGATTTGAATTCGTTTGTCATTAAACATAAATCCCCCAATTAATTTAAGTCGTCATCTCTGTATATGTCTTCTATTTTTTTTACTGTCTTTTTATCTTCATGACCAGCTGATTCGGATGAATCTTTTTTTTCAGTTGTTTTTAGGATATCTCCGCCCAGATGAAGAATTTCTTCAATAGGAATATCGCTGTCCGGCGGTGGAATTTTAAAGTTGGGATCTTTCAAAAGTTCAATGGCTCTTCTAATTTTTTCATACTGCGGATCTTCGGGAGCTGCGCGCAAATACTCTTCCCAGTTTCTGATCGTTTCACTTTTATCCCGCAAAAGCATTAGATTTGACAGCCCAAGATGAAAATAGGCGTACTTGAGATTAGGATTTTTCTGAAGAGATTTTTTGTAATGGTCTACAGCAACGTTTCCGAGTTTTTTTGCATAATATGCCTGACCGAGACGAAATTCTTCTTCGGCTGATGAAGGGTCAAGGTCAACGGCTTTTTTGTATAATTCAATGGCAGCGTCATACTGACCTTTTTGAAGCATAATGTCGCCGAGATAAGAATATGCTTTTCTGTTTTCGGGATTATCTTTCAGCTCTTCACGCAGAAGAAGTTCAGCCATTTCGAACTTTTTTTGAAAGAAATACTTGGAAGCCTTTTGAAACTTGGTTTCTTCTTTTTTCTGACCGATTAATAGCGCCGGAATTAAAAGTATTAAGATTATTATTTTAAACATACCCATACCCTTATATTTTCGACCTTAAGCGGTTTAAATATAATAAAAAATGATATGAATTCAAGCAGTACTCTGTGAATAATCAAGCGTAAATCATGAATTCATGTATTTTTCCAGATATTCATTCAAATCATTGACGTTTTTCTGAACCATCGTCTTAAATTCATTAGGTATATTCTGATCGAGAATAACTTTATAGTAATTCAAAGCGTCTTTTACTCTGCGCCTTTTAATGTAATCTCCGGCTTTTTCAAGCATTGGTTTATACTTATAAAATGAATATTCTAGAACATTCTGTTCCCGGGAAAGGGTATTCCTATCCGGCAGTTTGTCGAAAGCGTAAGTAACTCTCAATATCGGAAGTTCTTTACGTTTGGGCGCATATCTGTCCATGAAAGCAGAGTAGAATTGTTCATCTTCATGGGTCTTCGGCTGAGTTGAATAAAGAAGTTTATCAATATCAATATCCTGCTGAACTTCACCTTTAGGACCACGGATTTCATACTCGTTTTCTTTTTCTTCCGGTTCTTCATGTTTTTCCGGTGCTTTGGATTTTAGGGAGTTTTCATCTGCCGCAGACTTTAAAATGCTCGCCATTATCTCATCATCAGTAGGTTCATCTGTTTTTTTGCCGTTAACAATATCCTGAAGTGTTTCAAATTCATCTTTTTCATTATCTTTGTTTTTTTCATCCAGCGTACTACCTGATGCATTTGTACGTGTATCCTGATTTAAAGCCTGATTTCCGGGAATATTGTTTTCATTTGATTGAAAACTGTTTGCTCCATTCATTGAATCCGAAATTTCATCTTTTACAGTAGAGTCGGCTGCTGCGTGAGGTTGGGCTTTAATGCTTTGAATAGATTCTGCAAGATTCAAAAGTTCATTTTTTAAATTGGAAATCTCAACCTTCAAAAGTTCTTTTTCGCGTCTTTCGAGATTGTCTGAATCTTTATGATATTTATCCAGAAGGTTGACAACTTTATCGTCGATATTTTGAAGATGAGATTTTTCTTCATTAAGCTTTTCTATTTCATTCTGAAGTGATGATATTTCTTCAGTTATACTTTCTGTTGCTTTTAATTGCGGAGATTCTGTAGTTGGTTGTCTTTTAAGCTGTACAATTTCTTTTTTTAAAGAGTCTATTTCACTGAGATGCTTTGATTCCATGCTGTGTTTAATGCTTTCTGCGATTGTAGAAGCATTTTGTTCTGCATTGATTCGTGAAATCTCGCTTAAAGTGTTTTTTAAATCGTTTAACTCATCAAGTTTTTCGCTGAGTTCCTCTGATTTTCTGTTTTTAACTTCTTTTTTTTCTTCGTTTAAATCGCTTAAAGCATTTTTCAATCCGGTTATTTCGTTTCTAAGTCTGTTAAGTTCTTCAGGATTGTTTTCAGAAGAATTGCCTGATATTTTTGATTTTACTCTTTCTGCAATTTTGTCGATATCAATTTCAGCCGGCGCCATGCTGATTTTGATGTTTTCCTTTATTTCGTCTCCGGAAATAGAAAGTTTAATCTGATTTTCTTCATCTTTTTTCTTCTGTTTAATCTTTTCTTCTTTCCTTGTTGCTGAAATATGCTGATAGTTATATAGATAATCGATATTTTCTTCTATTTTATTTCTTATATCTTCATCGCCGATTCGAGACTGGATGCCTTCATAAAGTGAAATGGCACTGTCGAAATCGCCGCGCTTGATATAGTGTTCAATATTTGATATGGCTTTTGAGTAAATCTCAAGAGGAGAGCCTTCCGGAATAATTTCTTCGGATTTATGAGGAAGGGTGAAATCATCCTGCACTTCGACACTGTCATCGTCGTCGCTTCTTCTGCGTCTTTGAATTTTTTCTTTTAACTCATCTTCAATTTCTTTTTCAATTTCACTTTTTCTGTCTCCGGCACGTCTCTCCGGAAATACCGGCTTCTGCTCGGAAGTGAGAGTTTTTTTTTCTTCACCGCTTCCGCCTCCAAGAAGAGCCCATAGCGGAATAAGAATTATGATGATAAATAGAACAGCAAGAAAAACGCTCAAGACAATATACTCCCTGTCTACTTTATCGGCTTTTAACTGTGATAACTTGAATTTTTACAAATTTATTATTTGCCAGGGTAAAACATTCAGAAGGCTATTGTTGGCGTATAAATGATGAAATCAACTCTATATGCATTGTTCCCGGGAACATGTCTATTAAATCGATACTTTCAAGTTTAAATCCTGATCTGATAAAATCTCCTGCATCGCGCGCCCATGTAGACGGATTGCATGAAACGTATATTATTTTGTCGGGGCGAATTATTTTAATTCTTTCTCTTGTTTTTGAATTCATGCCCGCACGCGGCGGGTCTGTTATTATCAGGTTTGCTGACTTGAATGAATTTGATAATGAATTCATGTCGCACCGCATAAATCCGGCATTTGTTCCGTTTACAATATTATTTTTTTTTGCTGAAGTTATGCTTTCCTTTGAAATATCAATTCCTGTGATTTTCATTTTCTTTGAAAGAGGAATCGTGAAGAATCCGCAGCCGCAGCCCAGGTCTATTGCTTGTGAAAATCCAGCAGATTTTTCTATAACTACTTCCAGCATTTTAGAGCGCAGAAAAAGATTAGCCTGAAAAAAAGCTTCTGAATTATGATTGTAGATGAAATCTAATTCTCTTTCCTGAATATCGGCTGAATAGGTGTTGGATACTGTTCCATTAGAATCTTTGCTTATGCGGCAGTCTTTTGTTATACGGTTATTCAGAATAAAATTATTTATTGCATCATCAAGGAGAATACAGCCATTTTCAGGAAAAGGTATAATTGTATTTGTTTTTTTACCGTAAAACCCGGTATTCTTTCCGTCGGATTTAACAGAACATCTGCTTCTGTAACCGTAGCGTTCTGATGCATAAGTATTTATTTCTGAGTCAATTTCAAACCGGCCAATACGCTTGGAGCAATCAACTATAATTTTCTTTTTAAAATCAAGTTCTGTTTGGTAATCTGTGTGAAGGTAATCGCATCCTCCGCATTTTGTGAAGTTGGGGCAGGAAGGTTTAATTCTTTTATCTGAAGGTTCAAGAACTTCAATAAGTTCTGCAAAAGAGAAGTCTTTTTTTTCTTCTGTTAATCTGAGTCTGCATAGTTCGCCCGGCAGTACATAGTCTGCAAAAACAATCTTGCCTTCATTTCGGCCAATAAATGAACCGTAGCTTTCTTTTTCTATTCTTACCGTAATCATACGGTAAACTAAAATGCCGCCTTTCGGCGGCAAGCTATTTTTTAATTAAAAATTGTCGGCAAGAATCTCAAAGTATGTCTGAGGGTGGTCGCATGCAGGACATTTCTCAGGAGCTTTAACCCCTTCGTATATAAATCCGCAATTTCCGCACTTCCATACAACTGCAGCGTCTTTCTGAAAAACTTTGTTTGTCTCAATGTTTTTTGCAAGAGCTCTGTATCTTTCTTCGTGATGCTTTTCGACTTTTGCAATATTTCTAAATACAGCTGCTACTTCAGGAAAACCTTCTTCGTCTGCGATTTTTGCAGCTTCAGGGTATAGAACAGTGTGTTCTTCGTTTTCGCCCATTGCCGCAGCTAGAAGATTCTCTTTTGTTGTTCCGATTTTTCCCGCAGGGTATGTCGCAGTTATTTCGAGATCGCCGCCTTCAAGAAATTTGAAAAATCTTTTCGCATGTTCCTTTTCGTTGTCGGCAGTTTCTGCAAAAATATTGGAAATCTGAACGAATCCCTCTTTCTTAGCAACAGATGAAAAAAAAGTGTATCTGTTTCTTGCCTGTGATTCTCCCGCAAAAGAAGCGAGAAGGTTTTTTTCTGTTTTTGTTCCTTTTAAACTTTTCATTTATCCTCCATAGACCTATAAAACAAAGCCGGCAGGAAGAGTAAATACCCTTGCCGCAAGCTCTTTATCAATTAAAAATATACCGCTTCCGTCTTTTCCGGAAAGCTTAATCTGTTCAAGAACACCTGAAGAATTTGACTCTTCTTCAACCTGTTCTGTAATAAACCACTGAAGCATTGCAAGAGTAGCATGATCTTTTTCCGACATTGCCAGATCTGCGAGTTTGTTTATTCTGTCAGTTACAAACTGTTCATGCTTATAAGCATCTTCAAAAACATGCTGTGGTGAATCCCATTTTACGGGAGGCGCATCAATCATTTTCAGCTGAACGACTCCAGCTCTGTCAACAATGTAATTGTAAAACATTTTTGCATGAACAAATTCCTCTCTTGCCTGAACATCCATCCAGTTAGCGAATCCTTTCAGGTTAAGAGTATGAAAATAAGCCGCCATTGACATGTAGAGATAAGCGGAATAGAGTTCAGCATTAATTTGTTCGTTTATTGCTTTTTCGAGAGATTGCTTTAATGCCATATAGCCTCCTTACTGTGCTTCGAATACATCCTTGCCTGCTCCGCAGAGAGGACAAACCCAGTCTGCCGGGATATCATCAAAAGCAGTTCCGGCTTTTACTCCGTTATCCGGATCTCCGGTTTCAGGGTCATATACATATCCGCATACAGTACATACGTATTTCATAATTTTCCTCCATTTCGTTTATAATACAATAGCTCTTAACCGCCGTTAAATCAATAAAAAATGATTATTTTATCTAAAAAAATAAAATAAATTTGCGAATCGGGATTTTGTTTGACTTTGAGGCTCTCGGGTAAATAAGATATGTTTCAGACTGAAAATATTCAAGTTGTTTTATGGCGGTAAGATTATGAAGTTTGTGATTATAGGCAACGGGCCGGCTGGGGTTGATTGCGCTATTGAGATTCGAAAGAACAATCCGGAAGCTGAAATAACAATTATCTCAAAAGACGATTATTCATTTTACTACAGGCCGAAACTTGTTGAATATATCACCGAAGATGCTAATCCGGAAAAGATTATTATTTATAAAAATGATTTTTTCGAATCGAAAAAAATCAATCAGGTTCTTTCGAGTGAAATCCAAAAAATTGACAGACATTCAAAGGCTGTATTTTCCGGAAACCGCAGATATGACTATGACAAGCTTCTAATTGCTGCAGGGTCTCTCCCCGTTATTCCGGCTAAAGGATTTCAGGAAGATTCTGTTTATGCACTTAGAAGTATTGCCGATGCGGAAGCAATAAAAAAAGCACTTAAAGCAAAGACAAGAATCTTGATTTCAGGCGGAGGTCTTTTGGGGCTAGAAATTGCCAATTCAATAGTTCTGGCAGGAAAAGAAGTAACTGTTGCGGAATTTATGCCGTACCTTCTATCACGGCAGTGCGACGAAGAGGGAGGAAGATTTATAGAAAACCTTCTTAGTAGCCGGGGTATGAGTTTTATTTTTTCTGACAGCGTTGCGGCATATGATGGAACTACTGTTGAATTTTCATCCGGAAATAAAGCATCATTTGAAGCTGTTATTTTTTCTTCAGGTGTTTCACCTTCGGTTTCACTCGCTAAGGAGTGCGGACTTGCAGTAGGAAAAGGAATTCTGGTAGACTCAAATTTCCGAACTTCTGATCCAAATATATATGCCGCAGGTGATTGTGCGGAAATAGAAGGTCATATCTGCGGATTGTGGATGACTGCCAAGGAGCAGGGGCGTATGGCTGGTTTAAATATGTCCGGAATTGAAAGTATTTATAAGCCGGTCATTCCTTCTACAGTTTTAAAAATTGCCGGAATAGATTTCTTTTCGGCAGGTGATTATAAAGAAATCAGTACCAACGTTTTCAGAAAGTCGAGTGACGGACTTTATATAAAAATAAATTATGATAATGAGATAAAATCCGGAATTACTATTGGTAGTGCACAGGCGGCAAATGATCTAAGAGCTGTGATTTCGGGCAAAAAGGAACTCTCGGATTTTATAGAGAATTATTCCTGATCATTCGATATATTCTTCATCTTTTTTTCTTATAATAATCGAGCCGTTATCATTCAGTGATTTCATTACTTCAACTATTTCGCGGCGGGCGGAATTGATTTCGGACATTCTGATCGCGCCCATTATGTTCATGTCGTTTATGACATCGGTTGCACGGTTATTGCTCATGTTTCTTAAGATCTTAAATCTAATATCATCTCCTGCACCTTTGAGAGCTGTTGCAATAATTGAATCATTGTTCAGCTCATCTATAAGCAGGCGGATTTCTTTATTTGTAAGAAGTGCGACATTGTCAAATGAATAAATCTTGTCGCGAAGTTCCTGAGCTTCTTTGGGAAGTACTGTTTCGAGATGTGATATAATTTTAGCTTCAGCCGTCATATCAATATGATTCATTATCATTGCGAGTCTTGATACGCCGCCTGTTTCAAGTTCGATATTTTTTTCTATAATATCATCATATTTCTTTTTAATAATTTTGATTATTCCGTATATTGCTTCAGGCGAAACCTTATTCATTTTTGCAAGCCGTACTGCTGTTTCCTTTGCTCTTTCTTTTGTAAAAAGTTTTATTATCTCTGCAGCTTTTGCCGGTTTTATCTGAGATAATATAAGAGCCGTTGTCTGGGGATGTTCGTTTTCAAGAATTCCGTTAAGAATTTTTGGGTCGGCTTCATGAAGGAACTTTAATTTATCTTCAAGATCCATGCTTTCAACTTTGTTCAAAATTGCTTCAGCTTTATCAGCACCAAATGCTTCCAGAAGCGTGTTTTTTGCGAATTCTTCACCTCCGTAAGAAGCAGTTCTGTTTTTTCTGATCTCCAGAATAAATTCTCCAATGAGGTCTTCTTTGTCTTCCGGAGACATCGATCTGATTTTTGCGACTTCAGACGTGAGCTTGATTATAGTTTCCTTGTCGAGATGCTTGTATATTTCACCTGCGGCATCCGGTCCGATTGCAACAATCAGAGCCGCAGCTTTTTCAACCGAAGTCATGTCTTCAAGTTTTTTCAAATTACAACTCCGCTTTTAGGCTGAATTACTTTTTGAGGACAAACTTCGGCGCATTTTCCGCAGTCGATGCAAAGAGAATAATCTATTTGAGCCAAAAAGTCTTTTAGATCTATGGCGCTGTCAATTTTCGGATTGTCTTGAAAAACAATTTTGCAGGCTTTTGCAACACAAAGATTGCAGGCGATACATCCGACCTTGCAGCCCTGACGCATGGTAGCACCTTTTTCTTTGTTCGAGCATTTAACATAAACTTCTTTTTCTTTTTCAAGAAGTGAAATTATATTCTTTGGACATTCTTTGACGCATATTCCGCAACCAGTACATTTTTCTGGGTCGACAACAGGTAGTTTTTTATCGTTTATTGTTATTGCTCCGAATGGGCAAGCAACTGCGCAGTCGCCGAAACCTATGCATCCGAAAGAACAGACTTTCGGGCCGCCGTTAATCATAGAAGCTGCCTTGCATGTTTTCGGTCCGTTATAAATATGTTTTGTTGAAGTCTTGTCAATGCCGCCTTGACAGTGTATTCTTGCAGTGACCGGCTTTGTAATCTTTTTTTCAATTCCCATAATTTCGGATATGCGGTCGGACACTGCTTGACCTCCGACGGGGCAGAGATTAACCGCGGCTTCTCCTCTTGCAACTTTTGCAGCGTATGCAGCGCAGCCGGCTTCTCCGCATGCTCCGCAGTTTACTCCGGGAAGAGCAGCCTCAACAAGTTCAGTTTTTTCATCTTTAGGTACATGAAGTTTTTTCTGTGCGAATGTCAGCAAAATTCCGAAGAAAGCTCCGAGAACGAGAAGAATTCCTGCGGCAAATATGATTGTTAATGCGTTCATCAGTGACTCCTAAACATATCTGAGATATTGGCGTAAAAGACTTGCCATAAATCAATAAATATTTTATAGTAATCGGTATATCTTATGATAAATATCGAACCTAAACTAAAAAACAGACTGGATGAAGCTGTCAAGAACAATGAAGAGATAGTTTTTGTGGCATATTCTCTCCTGGAGAAATTTGAATCCGGGATCAAATATGTCATAGGGCTTTCTCTGCCGGGCGGGGTCAATGATGATCTGTTTTCGCCTATATTTACCTGCGTAAAAGAACTAACTACAAATGCGGTTAAGGCCAATATCAAAAAAGTCCTGATCAATGATGGTATAATTAAAAATCCGTCCGATCTTGAAGAAACGGTTTCCAAAACTAAATCAGTACTTAATGAACGTGATATGCTCGAATATGCAATTAAAGCTAAAAGTTACGGACTTAGCGTGCGGATTTACATTAAAATAGAGTCGGGGAGGCTCAAAGTTAGGGTGATCAATCCTGTTCCTTTGACAGATGCCCAGGACGAAAGAATCCAGAAGAAGATAAATACTGCAAAAAAATATGAATCCCTAGCCGAATTTTATATAGATAATCCTGATCCCTTCGCTGAAGGTATGGGACTCGGACTCTCACTCGTTGTTGTAATGCTTAAAGGCGCAATGATAAAAGATGCAGTTTTTGAAGTAACAAGTGACAAAGTGTCGAAGACATTTGCAACGCTTGAAATACCTGTTTAAATCAAATAATCCTGAAAATTCTTAAAGACTTGATCTATTGCTGTTTTTTTTCAACCGTAGCTTTAATTGTTGAGCGCCTTATCGTATCGGTTGAAAAATTGTCCAATACCACTGGTTTTCTTCCATCAAAAACCTCATAATAGTAAACTTTGAGAAGATTCCCGGTGTGATATAAACCTAGCTGTGAAGCTTCAGGGCGATTTGAGTTTTCGACGCTCATTATCTCCTTTTCATTAATGCTGAGAATTATTCTGTTCTTTTTAAATGAAATTTCGATTATATGATTTGCTGAGTATGGAAGTGATATCGCTTTTTCTTCGAGAGTTTTTATTTCAAAGTTTAATTTTCTGTCGCGGGGCAGAGTAGTATCTTTCACCCTTGACGTAATGAATTCAATCTTCGTTATTTCTGTCTTTGAGCCCGAAAAACGAAAGGCTGAAAATTCTCTGTAGTCTCCCGGACTGTCAAAAAATATCGCGAACGCACTTTGGGCAACGGGGTTGTATGCGTTAAGTTTTAGGCTTATGCGGTCATATTTAAAACTCGCAAGGGTTCTAATTGAATTATTGTTTATAAGTTCACTGTAATTAAACTTGTATCCGTTTGTGCGGATGTCGTACAGAAAAGATTCCTCTCCGATTTTGTCGATTTTCCATGAACCGGATACCTGCTGCCAGATTACTCCGTTTTCAGAGAAAAGAAACTGTGAGCCTATCAAACATACCAGAAAAAGAAATCTTTTCATGCCGACCGCCTTTTTAATTGATTGAAATATTATGGTACAGCTTTTATGGTTACAACATTGGACGAACCTTCATCGATGGTTACTGCCTCTGTGCCGGTTTGTTCTGAGATAACTGTTGCTACATTGTAATCATCGCCATCATACACGCTACAGGTAATTTGACCTGTTGTTTCATTTACTTCTTTTGAAGAACTGACTGAATTACTATCAACAATTTCTTCTCCCCAATCGGCATCATAATCAGCCCAAACGATATCTTTGATTGGTTGCCCTGTTTGATCAGAATTCTTAATTGCTAATTCTGTTTGTGAACTGTCAGAGCCGCATGCAGCGAAAAGCAAAAGCACTGAAGCTGCAAAAATCAGGTTTTTCATAAAAATCTCCTTATTTATTAGTTTAAGAGTTTATATTTTGTTACAATAAATTAAAAATAACTACAGCAACAATATCAAACTTAAGCAAAGGTGTCAAGTCTGAAAGCTTGACTTTAGAATCTTTGTGTTAGGTGGAATTCGTTTTAAAAAAATTGGTTGTTTAATATTGCAATAAATCTGATGCTTAGTTGACAAAATATTTTTTTATTGTTTCTTAAAATAAATGTTTAACAACAAATGCGATCGGTGTTTGCAGGGTTTCTCGATAATCGGATAAGGCATCAATTTTGCTTATTGTTTGGATTTATGTAACTAAGATAATTATGGAGCGTATAATGAAAATTAAACTGATTCTGCTTTTTATTCTGGGATGCTCAATGCTATATCCTCAGGGTAATATTAAGGAAATGAATGATAATTTTATTGAAATCGCAAAGAACATCGTTCCCAAGGTTGTGAGTATTTCCGTCAAAAGAAAAATTGTTTCTGCTGAGAATGAATTTTTTAAGTTTAATGAACCTTTTTCGCCTGATTCTCCTAGAAGTGCTCAGCCTGCACTCGGTTCAGGAGTAATAATCGACAAACGCGGATTCATTGTTACGAATTACCATGTTGTTGCGAATGCGGTGGATATTACCATTACTACAAGCGGGGGTAAAAAATACAAAGGTGAAATAGTCGGAACTGATGAAGAAACGGACCTTGCTGTAATTAAATTTTCTGAAAGTATACCCGATGATATTACATCTATAGAATTTGCGGATTCTTCAAAAATAAAAACAGGTCAGATAGTTTTTGCGGTCGGAAATGCTCTTGGGCTTTCTGATACAGTCACGATGGGAATAGTTTCGGCTATGCATAGGGAAGGACTCGGTCTTGCAGGATATTCTGATCTCATTCAGACAGATGCCGCGATAAATCCCGGAAATTCCGGCGGAGCTCTGGTTGATGTTCATGGAAAATTAATAGGTATAAATAATGCCATAATATCAACAAGCGGCGGATATATGGGTGTAAGCTTTGCAATTCCGTCAAATACGGTAAAAAGCATTACTGATCAGATTATCAAAAACGGTAAAGTTACTCGCGGCTGGCTTGGAGTTATGCTTCAGGAGATTGATGATGATCTCGCAGAAAAAATAGAAGCAAAGGACGGCGGAGTTATCGTTGCAGATGTAATGAAGACTTCACCGGCAGATAAGGCTGGAATAGAAACAGGAGATATAATTCTTTCTGTTAATAAAACGAAAGTAAAAAATATATACGAACTTAAGCGAGCTGTATCAGTGATTAAACCCGGCGAAAGTGCCAAAATTATGATTCAGCGTGGAAAAGAAAAAAAGACTATTGATGTTGCGATTGGTAAATATCCTGACCCTAAAAAGAAGAAAGAAGAAGATTATAAACAGGGAATAGGAATCAATGTAAAGGATATTGATGAGGAAACAGCTTATCAGTTTAGAATACGTGATAAGAACGGTGTTGTTGTGACAGAGGTTCTTCCGGGATCTCCGGCCGAAAAAGCAGGTATAATGAAAGGAGATCTGATTAAGCAAGTTGAAAATGTTTCAATAAACAAAGTAACTGATTATGAGAAAACGATAAATTCATCACTTGGAAATTCAAAAATACTTGTACTTGTTAAGCGCGGAAATCAACAGCAGTATCTGGTTATCAGGATGAGATAATTGATACAGACCTTGCCTTAAGCAGTTCAGACTGCTTAAGGTAAAGGTATTGTTATAATAAATTCGCTTCCAGCCCCCTGTGAGCCTTTTACTTTGATATCCCAGTTGAGTATTTCGAGACAATGTTTGACAATTGAAAGTCCGAGACCTGTTCCGCCTGTTTCTCTTGATCTGGCTTTGTCTACTCTGTAAAACCTTTCAAAGATTCGTTCTCTGAGTTCTTCGGGAATGCCTATACCCGTGTCTTTAATTGTTATTTTTGCTGAACCGTTATTGATACTGCTTTCGATGATAATTTTTCCGCCGTAGGTGTTGTAGCTTGCAGCATTGTCGATAATGTTGAAAAACACATGCTCAATAAGAAAACGGTTGGCTTTCACTCCAAAATCGAAGTCGGTTTTATTATATTCAATGATAAGTTCTTTATCTGCAAATTTTGGGGTAAGAATATCGACAATTCCTGAAATAATATTTTCCATTCTGACATTTTCTTTTTCAAAAACGTTTGTAGTTTCGAGCATGTTCAGTTTGAGCATGTCTCCTATTATTGCGTTTTGTCTGTTGAGATTTGCTATTGTCTTATCGATGAATTTAATTCTCTGTTCATTCTCGTCGGGTATATTTTTTATTGTTTCAAGGTAGCCTTTGGCGATAGTTATCGGTGTTTTTAATTCGTGAGATAAATTTCCAACAAGCTCTCTCTTAAATGAATCGATTTTATTTTTCTCTGTAACATCGCGCATAGACAGAATGAGCCCGTAAAAAGAATTATCATAGAAAACCGGTTTAATAAGTGTTTCGTAAGTTTTGCCGGATATGCGGATAGCTTTGTTTATTTCATTTTTTAATTCGATGGTTTTCTTTATGGCAGAATTTGTTTCACTATTTCTGATAGAGTCATAGTATTTTAGTGTTGAATCCGAAGAGATGGAAAAAATCGTTTTAAAAGAATTATTTGAAGTAATCAGATATCCCTCATTGTCAATAAAAGCAAGAGCATCGGAAATATTTGTAAAAAGATCATTTAGTTTTTTCTTTTCTATTTCGGTGCGGTATATCTGATAATCAATTTTATCTGCTATAAGATTCATTTTGCGGATTATTGAAAAAACTTCTCCATATTTATCCTCGCTTATTCTGAATGAATAATCGCCTGATATAAGCTTGTCTGCAAAGAGTAATACCTTTTGCAAGGGTTTTTTTATTTTTGTCTGATAAAGAAAATAAAAAAAGAAAAGAGTAAGAAGCACCAGAATCGAAATGACTGAGGGAAAAAGAATCGGTTTGAAAGAGTCAATTCCGCTTTTTCTGAAAACATATATGAGCCGTCCGTTATGATTAAACTTGCAAATATAATATGCGGTTTCGTCATGAGTGCTGAGTATTAAATATGTATTTTCTTCATCCTGGTCTTTTACGAGTGCAGCAGTTAATTCTGAAATACTGAAAGGCAGATTGCCGTATACAGACATATTTCCGTTTTCGCTTATTGCTATTGCGTTTTCAGTGGAAGACGCAATAATTTCAAGATTCTGCGGGTCGTTTGTTATCCGCACGTTTTTTGCGGTATGTTTGAGCTGAGAAATGCTTTCTAGATAATCACCGCGCTTTATAAAAAAATTCGTTGCAATGAAAATTAAAAGTATGAGGGCAGCTGCCGGAAAAATAACCGCAAAGGATAAGTTGAATGAAATTTTTCTGAACATTCTTCAGTCCTGTTTGAATCCGTAACCGACACCGGAGAATGTCGTGACAATATTTTTGTAAGAACCGATTTTTTTTCTAAGATTCATGACGTGAACGTCAATGGTTCTGTCGACGACGTATATGTCGTTGCCGCGAATGCTGTCAATGATGTTGTCTCTTGAGAATATTTTACCGGGATGGCGAAGAAAAAGTCCGAGAATTTCAAATTCAGTTTTTGTTAGTTTTATGTCCGCTCCATCAACATTTACTCGGTACTCTTCCGGGAAAAGACTAAGTCCTTTGTATGTCAGGGCTTTTGTCTTATTGTCTGTTTCCTCTTTGCTGTTAGAACAGCGTCTCAGTACGGCTTTCACTCTTGAAGAAAGTTCCTTTATGCTGAATGGTTTAGGCACATAGTCGTCGGCACCAAGTTCCAGACCCAGAACCTTGTCGAATTCGTCTGTTTTAGCCGAGAGAAATATAACAGGGATATCCTTTAATGAATTTTTGGATTTTACAAAGCGGCAGAATTCGTAGCCGTCTTCTTCGGGCATCATTATGTCGAGAATGAATAAATCAGGCATGATTCCTTTTGCAAGTTCGGCTTTTGCAAGAGAAGGTCTGGAAAATGTGTGTGTCTCATATCCTACTGAATCAAGATTAATTTTAATTATTTCTAGTATATCTTCTTCATCATCAAGTACATAAATCTTTTTTTTCATTTTTCATCCTGATCGAGTAGCGCTTTAAATTTACTTTTTGAAAGATGACGGATGTCGTCACCCTGAATGTAATAAACTGCGCGTTCGGCAATATTCTTGATGTGATCCCCGATTCTTTCAAGCGATTTTGACGCTTTTATGAGTGCCAAAGACTGGGCTATGACAGAAGGATTTTCAAGCATATATGAGTATAGTTCACGGTATATCTGGCTGTCAAGTTCATCAAGCATTTTATCCATTTCGAGAACTTTGACGGCTTTTTCTGTACTTTTTTCCGATACGGCAAGCAGTGCATGTTTGAGCATCTCGGATGATATTTCAGCCATACGCGGAATATCGATGAGAGGTTTAACCAGAATCTGCCCGGCGAGTTTTTTAGTCTGTCTTGCGACAGTTGAAGCGAGGTCGGCGATTCGTTCGAGATCGGTGTTAATTTTCATTACACTGAGAATAAATCTGAGATCAGAGGCTGCCGGTTGCTGGGTGACTATTATTTTCAGGCACAAATCATCTATGCTTTTTTCCATCTGGTCAATTTCTTTGTCGTTTTTGGTTACTTTTTTTGAAAGAGAAATATCCTGACTTTTCAGGGATTCAACCGCGTCGGCAATTGCTTCAAGCGACAAATCGCTCATTCTGAAAAGCATTTCTTTGAGCTGACTGAGTTCTTCTTCAAGGTGTATTTGCATATCGTCTCCATGCCGCACGGGCGGCTTTAACTGTCTTTGGTATTGAAGATAGTTAAAGCTCTGTAAATATTATATAAAGAATTTATGAATAATCCCTTAAGATTCCTTTTGCTTGACACGCCTTAGTCTGTTTATATTCTGACGGTCAATTATTACGAGGTATTATGAGATATTCAAGATATTTAATTCCAACAATGAAAGAAGATCCTTCAGACGCGGTAGTGTCGAGTCACCGACTTATGATGCGTGCAGGGCTGGTTCGAAAGGAATCTGCCGGGATGTACGTTTATCTTCCGCTCGGGCATAAGGCTCTCAGAAAGATAATCAATATCGTCCGCGAAGAAATGGATAATTCGGGCGCGCTTGAGTTTCTGATGCCTGAGCTTACAAATGCCGATTTGTGGAAAGAGTCGGGCAGGTGGAACACAATGGGACCTGAAATGTTCAGAATTAAAGACAGAAACAATCTTGAGTATGCTCTCGGCCCGACGCACGAGGAAGCATTTACCAATGCTGTGCGATCGACGGTTACTTCGTATAAGGAGCTTCCGATTAATGCATATCAGATAAATACAAAATTCCGCGATGAGATCCGTCCGAGATTCGGAGTGATTCGAAGCAAGGAATTCATCATGAAAGATGCATATTCCTTTGATGTTGATGAAGCCGGATTGGATAAGTCTTATCAGACTATGCGTTCAGTTTACAGAAAAATATTCGATAGATGCGGTCTTGCGACGATTCCAGTTCAGGCGGATACAGGAAACATGGGCGGAAGCGCTTCTGAAGAATTTATGGTGGCAAGTGAAGTAGGAGAAGAGACTCTTCTGATCTGCGAATCGTGTTCATACAGGGCAAACCAGGAAAAGGCTGTTTTTAAACGCGAAGAAAAAACAGGATCAGTTTCGGATTCCCTTGAGAAAGTTCATACACCTGATATTAAAACTATCGATGATCTTGTGAAATATTTTTCAGCAGAATCTTCAAAATTTCTCAAATCAATTCTTTATACCGCAGACGGCGAAACTGTCATGGCGGTTGTTAATGGCGACCGTGAGATAAATGAAATAAAACTTAAAAATTATATAGGTTGTGTTGAGCTCGAACTGGCTTCGGATGATAAGATTTTTGAAGCGACAAAATCTCTTGTGGGTTTTGCGGGTCCAATCAGCATAAAGAATTTGCGTATTATATTTGATTTGTCTGTTAAGAGTACGTTTAATGCGATTACAGGCGCTAATGAAAAAGATTATCACTATAAGGGAGTAAATCCCGGACGTGATTTTGAAATAAAGGAAGAAGCCGATCTTGTCACAGCTGTGGAAGGTGATTCATGTCCTGAATGCGGAAAAAAATTATCCGCAACTAAGGGAATTGAAGTAGGTCATATTTTCAAACTGGGATATAAATATACAAAGTCCATGAATTTTACTTTTTTGGATAAAAATGGACGTCCTGCAAATCCGATTATGGGATGTTACGGAGTCGGTGTAACGAGAACTCTTGCCGCAGTTATAGAACAGAATCATGATGATAAGGGATTGATATGGCCAAAGGAAATAGCGCCGTTTGATGTTCATATCGTCGGGATATGTAAGACTGAGGAAGATGAAAATAAAATTGCTGAAATTTATGATGAAATAAAAAAAGCAGGATTCGATGCTCTTTATGACGATAGAAAGAATTCTCCGGGAATTAAGTTTGCTGATGCGGATTTAATAGGTCTTCCGCTTAGAATTACTGTCGGAAAAAGTTTTTTTGACACTGGAGACATAGAAGCGCTTGACAGAAAGACGAAGGAAATTAAAAGGTTACAACGTAAGGAATTAGTTCCTTATCTTAAGGAATTTTTCGGCAGATAGTTTTCAATAAAATATTGACACAATCACGCTGATTCTATTAAGTGGCATTATTACGGGGTGTGGCGCAGTCCGGTAGCGCATCTGCCTTGGGAGCAGAGGGCCGGAGGTTCAAATCCTCTCGCCCCGAAATATGCGCCAGTAGCTCAGTGGATAGAGCAACTGCCTTCTAAGCCGTAGGTCAGAGGTTCGAATCCTCTCTGGCGCGAATTATTCCGAAAGACACCTTTGCTGGTGTCTTTTTTGCTTTCCGCGTTTCAAACCCTTTTCCGGAGGAAATATGATAGATCCTAAAGTTTTAAGAGAAAATCCAGACGAAATTAAACGAGTGCTTAAAATCAGGAAAATGGAATCGGCAGTTGATCTAACTGCTTTGGCTGAACTTGATTCCAAAATGCTTTCTCTTGGAAAAGAATGTGATGTTCTCCGTGAATCAAGAAACAAGCTTTCTAAAGAAGTAGGAAACATAAAAAGGGAAGGTGGCGACGCATCCGCCGTCATGACTCAGGTTAATGAAGTTAATTCTAAAATTGAAAAAAATGAAGCGGAAATAACTGCTCTCAATGACAGTTACAATGAAATGATTCTTTCTGTTCCTAATATTCTTCATTCAACTGTTCCGGTTGGAAGCGACGAGAAGGATAATGTTGTTGTCAGAGTTCATGGAGAGAAACCGCCTTTTAAATTCGCACCTAAAGCGCATTATGATCTGGGAACTGATCTGGATATACTTGATTTTGAGCGAGGCGTAAAATTATCAGGTGCGCGTTTTTATGTTTATAAGAATCTTGCTGCAAAACTCGAACGCGCTATTCTTTCATTCATGCTCGATCTTCATACGAACAAACACGGTTATACTGAAATATTCGCTCCTTTTCTTGTTAATGATGATTCGATGATTGGAACGGGTCAGTATCCGAAATTTAAAGACGAGTACTATAGAATGGAGCGCGATGGTCTTTCTCTTATTCCTACTGCAGAAGTGACGCTGACTAATCTTTACAGAGATGAGATTCTTGAAGGTGATAAGCTTCCTGTTTATGTAACAGGTCAGTCATCATGTTTCCGCCGTGAGGCCGGTTCTGCAGGACGTGATACAAGAGGTTTAATACGCGTACACCAGTTTCAGAAGGTTGAACTCGTTAAGTTTGTAGAACCAGAGACTTCTTTTGATGAACTAGAAAAACTTGTGTCCAATGCTGAAGAAGTATTGAAACAACTCGGGCTTCATTACCGGGTAATGCTTCTTTGCAGTGCCGATACATCCGCATCTTCTTCAAAAACATACGACATAGAAGTCTGGATGCCGGGACTCGACAGATATGTTGAAATTTCTTCATGTTCGAATTTTCTTGATTATCAGGCAAGAAGAGCAAAGATCCGTTATAAAAAAAGCGGCGGAAAAGCCCAGCTTGTTCATACTCTTAACGGCTCGGGTCTAGCAGCCGGAAGAACTCTTGCGGCAGTTATGGAAAATTATCAGACTAAAGACGGCAATATTGCAATACCTGAAGTTCTGAAGCCTTATATGAGATAACTATACGGCCTGCATTTCATCCGTTATAAAGGTGAAGTAGCGGTTCATTCCGGTTATTGAAAAAAGATTTGTTATGTCCTTGTTGATATTCATTAGATAAAGTGCGGTGTTTTTTGTTTTTAATCCCTGAAGGATTCTGACAAGGGAACCAAGCGATGAGCTGTTTAGATACGGAACACCTTTAAAATTGATTATTACTTTTGAATATTTAGCGGAAATATTGCTGAATACGAAATTTTCTAAATCCTGAGTCTCATCGAAGGATATGTCGCCGTCAATATCAAATATCTGACAGTTTTCCATAGTTCTTACTGATATTTTCATAGCTGCACCGCCGAAAAGAATTACTGAGATTATTCTTTCAGACCTATAAAAAAATATCAAGTCAAATTAGAGTTATTATCTTTTCTCTTTTAGCGCATTCTATGCATAGACGGTAACCTTCTGAGGTTTTATCACCGGCAGCGGCCGGAATGAAGTGATGATTTAATGAATTGATTTCTTTGCCGCATTTAGAGCATTTCATGATTTACCCCGTATAAATATTATCGGCTGAGCCGTTATCTGCTTATTTCATTGATGAGCTTGCCAAGCGACTGATCTTCACTTGTGATGGTCTTCTGATTTGCTTCATAACTTCTCTGAACTTCAATCATATCGACCATTTCGCGTACGATATTTACATTAGATTTTTCAAGAAAACCCTGATAAGTTTTGAAATTTTCAGCCTGAAAAGCTGGTCCTGAAAGATCTGTTTCCGCGTATAGTGAATCACCTTCTTTTTTAATGAAGCGCGGATATTCGAAGTTTACAATTTTCAGACGATCTAAAACGACCTGATCCTGCCATGTATTTTCTGTCATGTCAACCGGACGGCGTGCGTCGCCTGCAAGTTCATTGTTTACAACTATTTCTCCGTTTTCCTTGACCATGAAATTGTTTTTCTGAACATTTATAATTCCGTTTTCTCCGATCACGGGATACCCTTCGTGAGTCATGAGAACTCCGTCCTGATTTATCGTAAATGAACCGTTTCTGGTGTATCTTTCGCCTTTTTCGGTAAGAACAGTGAAGAAGCCTTTTCCTTCAAGAGCGAGGTCAAAAGAATTTTCGGTTCTCTGCATTGCACCCTGTTCAAACTGGGTGAAAACCTCGTTAACTTCAAGACCTGTACCAAGTTTTCCGACAAGAGGCATTGAGTCGTATGAACCTGCCGGAACTACTCCGAGTCCGTCATCATTTATTCTTCTGATAAGCATATCCGGAAATGCCTTGAAAATAGGAGTGTCGCGCTTAAAACCGGTCTGGTCGATATTCGCAAGATTATTGGATACTACGTCCATTTTAGCCTGCTGTGCTATCATTCCGCTTGCGCCGGTGTAAAGTGCTGTGTTCATATCAGAGAGATCCCCCTTTTTCTCTCTCAATATCGGCACCTATTCCTGATAACTTGCGACATAATTTTTCGTAACCTCTGTCAGAATGATAAATTCTTCTGATTTCAGTTGAGCCTTTTGCAGCGAGTCCGGCTACTATAAGAGCTGCTCCTGCACGAAGATCGCTCATCATAACAGGTGCTCCTGAAAGCTCTTTGACGCCCTGGATGATTGCTGATCTGCCCTCGATAGTAACTTTTGCTCCCATACGGCGTAGTTCCGGAACATGGGTGAAACGGTTTTCGAATATCGTTTCAACCATTACGCTGATGCCCGGAAGAGTCGTCATCAGAGCCATCATTGGAGCTTGAAGATCCGTCGGGAAACCCGGATGAGGCATTGTCTGGACAAGGGCTCCCTTTAGTTCACCGGCTGAAGAAACTCTGACCCAATCTTTACCGCTTTCAATTGAGAAGCCGGTGTCTTCGAGTGTTTTTATGAGAGCAGAAAAGTGCTCAGGTATTACCTTTGTTATACGGACATTTCCGCGTGTGATTGCCCCGGCAAGAAGATATGTCCCTGCTTCAATTCTATCAGGCATTACGCTGTATTCAACGGGTTTTAATGAGTTAACACCTTTTATTATTATTCTTTCAGTTCCAAGTCCCTTGATGTCGGCTCCCATTTTTATGAGAAATTCACCTAGATCGACTACATCCGGTTCCATGGCAGAGTTTTCGAGTATGGTTTCTCCCTCTGCGAGAACGGCACCCATTATCAGGTTGATAGTAGCGCCGACGGAAACTTTCGGCATTGTGAATTTAGCTCCTTTGAGCTTTTTTGTGCGCGCTTTTATATAGCCGTGTTCGATGTCTATCGTTGCGCCCAGGGCTTCGAAACCGCTCAAGTGAATATCAACAGGTCTTTCGCCGATAGCGCATCCGCCCGGCAGAGAGACGTCGGCTTCATTACATACTGCAAGAAGAGGACCCATCACGTAAACCGAAGCTCTCATAGTTTTTACAAGATCATATGGAACAAGTACGTTTTTTACGTCTTTTACTGATATTTTGAGAATATTTTTATCGGCATCAAAATCAGTTTTGGCACCCAGATATTCTATTACTTTAATAGTTGTTCTTATGTCATTCAAATCGGGTATATTCTTGAGAACGGTTTCGCCTTCAGCGAGTAAACTTGCCACGATTATCGGAAGTGCGGCATTTTTTGCTCCGGAAATTTCTACATCTCCGCTGAGTGTTTTTCCGCCGTTAATTCTGTATATGTCCATTTTTTCCTCTTTCGGTTGTTTTGAATAATATCTTTTCGTTTTTTTGCCGCAAATTGTCAAGAAAATGCTGATATCTGCGATATTGAAGCTAAAAATTCTTGTGGAAAAAACTAATCTTGCATTTACTGGAAAGGTCTGTTTTCAGAACTTATGATTTTGGCTTTATTAATTTAGAGAAGACGGATTAGTTTATGCAGAAGGAGTTTTCCATGGATATAAGGATAGACTGCCGTGAACAAATGGAAAAATATCTGCCGCCGATGATTATTATCAACAGCGACGGAGCTATCCTTGATTTGACATCAAATGTTTCTGAATATTTTCCTTCGGCAGAAAAAGGTAATAATTTATTCGACCTTATCGGCATGGAACGAAAGGTTTTACTTAAGACAGATGAAAAACTTATATGCTCATCTCAATCAGGGAAAAAGATTGAAATAAGTTTTGATAATTGTTCTTCTCATTTAATCGGAATAATTAAGCCTATTGTGACCACTTCTGTATCTGATATGTTTTCCGGAGAAACCCTTCTCGAAGCTGCCGAGTTTATGCCGGTCGGAATCTATGAATTTGATATGAACGGTGTATTTATATATGTGAATAAATATCTCTGTGATTTATTCGGTTATCAGAAAAACGAGGTATTAGGAAAAATAAATGTTGTGGATGTTATCGTTTCCGAAATGCAGGATAATGTCGTTTCGGGTATAGCTCAGCTTATACATACTGGAGAAAGCAGAGTTGGTGAATTTATGTGCCATAAGAGAAACGGCGATCTTTTCCCGGCTGAAATTCATTCTGCGCTGAATATTAAAAACGGTAAACCCGTAGGTATTATGGGAATTTTTCTTGATGCAACGAACAAGAAGCGCGCAGAGGAGGAACTCCTTAAAACAAACCGTATTCAGTCTCTTGGAGTAATTGCAGGCGGAATTGCGCATGATTTCAATAATATCCTTACTGTAATTATAGGAAATATCAGCCTGGCAAAATTTGACATGCCGAAAGATTCTGATTCGTACAAGCTTCTTGAAGAGGCAGAATCTGCAAGTGTCAGAGCAAAAACTCTCACTAATCAGCTTTCGGCTTTTACAAAAGAAAGCGAACCTGTAAGGGAAAACTCAAATTTAGAGGAAATAGTAAGACAGTCCTCGGTTTTTGTTCTTAGCGGTTCGAAAAGTTCATGTGTTTTCGATTTTCCAAAAGATTTATGGGGAGCGGAAATAGACTGCGGACAATTCAGCAGGGTCATTCAGAATCTGGTACTGAATGCTTCACAGGCGATGCCCCGCGGCGGAACGATTACCATTAAAGCTGAAAATATAAGGGTTACAGTGGATGACCATATTCCGGTAAAATTCGGGAAGTACATTTTATTGTCTATTGAAGACGAGGGTTATGGCATTCCGCCGGAAACTATTTCAAAAATATTTGATCCGTATTTTACAACCAAAGAAACCGGTTCCGGTCTTGGATTATCTGTTTCGTTTTCAGTTTTAAAAAATCACGGCGGTCACATAACGGCAGAATCGGAAGAGGGAAAAGGGAGTGTAATAAAGATTTATGTTCCGGCATCTTCCTCAAAAAAGTTCATTTGTCAGGATATTGATTCTGGTGATCAAATGCCGGAACATCTTAATATAATGATAATTGATGACGATGAGGCGATTGGAAAAGTTACTATAGAACTGCTGAGAATACTCGGGCATGCAGTTTATTATTTCCCGAATTCTGATGAAGCAATTGAATTTTATAATGAATATGTAAATAATGGTGAAGTGATTGATGTTGCGATAATTGATCTGACTTTGCCCGGCAAGCTTTCATCGGAAGAAATTCTGAAAGAGCTCAAATCAATCGGGTTCTTACGTGGAATTATTTCGAGCGGTTATGTTAACAGTCAGATAATTACAGATTTCCGTTCTTTCGGGTTCAGTTCATCCATTAAAAAACCGTTTACAATTGATGAATTGAAGCGTTGTCTTGCGGAAGCTTTTGAAATATAAACAGCGGGAGAATTGCAATAAATATTTCTTGACACTTGCCTGTTTGCGGAAGATTTCTCAAGAGGCTTATTTTTAACAGCGTGGAAGAGATGACTGAAAACGAACAACTAGCGGTATATCACAAACCGGTACTTTACCGTGAAATTATAGATTATATAAAAGAAATATATGCTGAAGGAGACATCATAGTAGATTCTACCTGCGGTGAAGGCGGACATTCTGAACTTTTTCTCAATGCCTTTACGGGAAAGGTTGTTTCTTTTGAGCGTGATTCTGAGATTCTATCAAGAGCTCAAAAAAGGCTTTCTCAGTTCGACGGAAGAATTGAATTTATTAATGATAATTTTTCTGCTACGGAAAATCTTTCTGCTTATAAAGGTAAAATAGCTGCAATATTATATGATTTTGGAATATCTTCATATCATTTCGATGCATCCGGGCGGGGTTTTTCCATAAAAGATAAGAGTCTCGACATGCGTCTTGATCCCTCGTGTAAGAGAAGCGCCTGTGATATTGTTAATTATGCCCCCGAAAACGAGCTTGCCGACATATTTTTTTATTACGGCGAAGAGAGGCATTCCAGACGAATAGCCAGATATATTGCCGAAGCCAGAAAAAAATCAAGAATTGAAACTTCCGAAGAGCTTTCATCAATTGTTATGAGAGCATTGAAGCCTAAGGGCTACAGTCAGATTCATCCGGCCACCAGAATTTTTCAAGCGCTTAGAATAGCGGTTAATTCTGAACTTGAGCATATTGAAAAAGCCTTGAGCAATTCATGGGAATATCTTCGTCCGGGAGGTATAGTTCTTGCTATGTCTTTTCATTCGCTTGAAGACCGCATAGCTAAAAATATATTTAGAAAACTGAGTTCTGACGGACTTATTGAAATTATAACAAAGAAACCCGTCATACCGCAGGATGATGAAATAAAAGTCAATCCGCGTTCGAGAAGCGCAAAGATCAGGGTTTGCAGAAAGATATGAAAAGCGAAAGCCGAATAATTCTCCGTTATATTTTTATCTGTGTATGCGCTTTCCTTTTTCTTCTGTTTTATCTGTGGCAGAGCATTGAATCCACAAGAATAAGGCTTGAGTGTAGAAATCTCATGAGACTTCAGAAAAATCTTGTCGATGAGAATGATGTTTATAAATATGAAATTGAAAAAATAAAAAATTCCGGCATGTCGGGCTCTTATGCAGCAGAGAAAGGCTATCGTAAGGCTCTTCCTTCAGAAGTCGGAGTAATAGTTTTGAGCGGGAAGTAATATGACTGTTGAAGATTTGCTTAAAAGATTTGAAGGAAAACTTGTTTATGTATCCGGCAAGACGGATGCTGTTATTGATTCTGTGGAATATGATTCGAGAAAAGTCTCGCAAAATTCACTTTTTGTTGCGGTCAAAGGTCTAGTTTCCGACGGACATGATTATGTTCGTCCGCTTGACGAGAAAGGCTTTTCCTGTGTTATCGTGTCTTCAGAAAGAGCTTCCGAATTTTCGGATTTAAAATGCTGTGTCATTTCAACTAACGATACCCGTGCGGCTCTATCCTTTGTTTCTGCTTATTTTTTCGGCGATGTGTCATTATCAATTCCGGTGATAGGAATAACCGGCACAAACGGAAAAACTTCGACGACATATATGCTTGAAGCTCTGTTTAAAAAAGCAGGATTCAATCCGGGAGTCATCGGCACTGTTGCATACCGTTGGAATGGTCATGAAATACCGGCGCCCAATACAACACCCGAATCACGTGATCTACATAAGCTTTTTTACGACATGAAAAATGACGGCGTTGACTGCGTCATTATGGAAGTATCTTCCCATGGTCTTGCGCTCGGCCGGGTAAATGACATAGCTTTTCAGGGAGCTGTTTTTACAAATCTGACCAGAGATCATCTCGATTACCATAAAACTTTTGAAGAATATTTCGAAGCAAAAAAAATTCTGTTTCGCCTTCTTGAAAAATCGCCGAGATCGAATAAGTTCGCCTGCGTAAATCATGATGATGAATATGGAAGGAAAATACTCGAATCACAGAAAGAATACTCATATCCGTTTTATTCATTCGGTTTATCCGGTGAAGCCGATTTTTTCCCTGTTGAAAATTCATTGATTACTTCAATTTCATCTGTTGAGTATTCGGTGAAACATAAAAATTCGGTTTTTCATGTAAATCTTCCTATGGGCGGCAAATTTTCATTTTACAACTCACTTGCAGCTTTCAGTGCCGCGAGCGCTTTCGGAATGAATGGCGAAACCGCAGCAGAAGGTTTCGCGTTTATAAAAAATGTTCCGGGTAGATTTGAAAGAGTCGATGCTGATTGTACTTTTTCAGTAATCGTTGATTATGCTCATACGAACGACGCGATGGAAAAACTGCTTTCATCAGCGAAAGAATTAAATCCATCGAAGCTAATTACTGTATTCGGCTGCGGAGGCGACCGGGATAAGACTAAAAGGCCTCTCATGGGTGAAGTCGCCGGAAAATATTCCGATACGGCTATTGTTACAAGCGATAATCCGAGAACGGAGAATCCCGAGTCAATTATTTCGGATATTCTTGCCGGCATGGACGGATATAAAGAAAAGACTATTGTTGAAATTGACAGGGAAAAGGCTATACGGCATGCGATTTCAATTGCAGAAAAAAATTCCGTTATCGTAATTGCCGGAAAAGGTCATGAAGACTATCAGATAATTGGTACTGAGAAGCATCATTTTGACGACAGGGAAATTGCCAGAAAATACATGGAATTATCAGCATCATGTTCGGGGGCAGTCAATTGAAGGAAAATGTTGTATTTACCGTAGGTGAAATTGTTTCTGCCGTGGGCGGTAAACTGATTAAGGGAAACCCTGATATTATGGTTTCGGCAGTGACAACGGATTCGCGTATGTCGGCAGTAGATGATCTTTTTATTCCTCTCAAAGGTGAAAAATTCGACGGTCATGATTTTGTCGGCAACATTCTTTCTGAAAAAAGAATGAAAGGTTTTCTTTATTCTTCATCTAATTCAATTCCTGAAATTTCGGATGATTGTTTTGCCGTTGAAGTGAAAGATACTCTTCATGCTTTGGGACGCCTTGCATCTTTTCATAGGAAGCGCGTTCAGGCAGAAGTGATAGGAATAACCGGAACTAACGGCAAAACAACGACAAAAGAGCTGATTGCCCAGATTTTTTCTTTGAAATATAAGACTTTGAAGAGCGAAAAAAATTATAATAACGAAGTTGGAGTTCCTTTTACGCTTTTCAGACTTTCACAAGATGACAAATACGCTGTAATAGAAATGGGAATGAATCATTCAGGTGAAATTTCGCGTCTTTCTTCGTATACACAGCCGGATTCGGCACTTATTACTAATGCCGGAGAGGGTCACCTCGAGTTTCTTGGTACAGTCGAAAACGTAGCGAAAGCAAAGTCTGAAATAATGGAACCCATGAAAAAAGGTTCATTCATTTTTCTGAATAAGGATTCCGAAGCTTTTAATGTTATGGAAAGCAGAGCTCAGAAATCAGGTTTGAAATTGATTTCATTCGGTCTTAAAAACGCTGATATTTCTCCCGAAAACTTTAAACTTTCTGCCGATAGAATTGACTATACTTTAATGGGAAAAAAATATTCGGCACCGTTGTATGGAATACATAATTTATATAATCTTCTTGCCAGTTCAGCCCTTTCTCTCTATTACGGAATCGCATCCGAGCAAATCAATGAAGCTTTTGCTTCATTTGAAAACGTCGGCAAGCGCAGTGAAATATCAGATTGTTCATATACGGTTATCAATGATACGTATAATTCCAATCCGCTCTCGTTGCGTTCGGCGCTTAATTCAATCGGTTTGATTTACAAGGACAGGCGTAAAATCGCGGTAATTTCAGACATGAAAGAACTCGGCGATAAATCGGAGTTTTATCACCGTGCCGCTTGCCATGACGCTGTTTCGAGCGGGTTTGAGTATCTTCTAACTTTCGGCGAATTTTCGGGCTATACGTATAAAGAAGCCGCTGTTTCAGGTGGAATAAAAGCCGAACATTTTGACTCAAAAGAAGATCTGCTTTCGTCGCTTTTAAAACTGCTTAAAAAGGACGATGTCGTTCTTGTTAAGGGATCAAGATCTATGAAAATGGAGGAGGTCGCGGAGAAGATTATCCGCGTATAATTATGTTTTATCATTTAGTTCTTCCGCTACAGGAATATGTTTCCTCATTTAGAATTTTTCAATACATAACGTTCCGCTCGGCTCTTGCCGCGCTGACAGCACTTTTATTTACACTGATTTTCGGTAAATTTATAATACGTTTTCTCGCGAATCTGAAATTCAGGGAAGAGATACGCACGCTCGGACCCGAGTCGCATCAGAAAAAGGCCGGAACACCAACAATGGGCGGCATAATGATTCTTCTTTCCGTATTTACTGCTGCAGTTTTTTGGGGAAATTTTACTAATCATTATTTCGTAACTGCTCTTCTTGGTCTTCTGTCGCTTGGCATTCTTGGTTTTGTTGATGACTATATCAAATCGGTATTAAAAAGAAAGGAAGGTCTTCCTGCAAAAGTGAAATTTCTTTTTCAGGTTTTGATTGCGTTAATCGTTGCTCTTGTAATTTATCTATATCCTTCAAGTCCGTCGCAGGTCACTTCTGTATATGTTCCTTTTATGAACGGTCAATTGTTTGATTTTGCCAATGTCAGTATTTTCGGTATGAATATGAACCTGACATGGCTTTGGTTTGTTTTCGTCATACTTGTTATTAACGGAAGTTCTAATGCAGTAAATCTCACTGACGGGCTTGACGGGCTTGCAACAGGATCTGTTGTTATTGTAGGTTCAGTATTCGGAGTGATAGCATATCTGACCGGTCATGCTGTAAATGCCGCGTATCTTAGAATTCCGTATGTGCCGGCAAGCGCTGAATTAACGGTTCTTCTTGCTGCGCTTCTTGGTGCAGGGCTGGGATTTCTGTGGTTTAATGCCAATCCTGCCCAGATTTTTATGGGAGATACCGGTTCCCTTGCTCTCGGAGGCATAATAGGAATAGTAGCGGTTATGATTAAGAAAGAATTATTTCTTTTTATAGTCGGCGGAGTTTTTGTTGCTGAAGCTCTTTCGGTTATAATTCAGGTAGGTTCCTTCAAACTCAGAAAGAAACGTATCTTCAAAATGGCACCACTTCATCATCATTTTGAACTTTCAGGTGTGCCTGAGCAGAAAATAGTTACACGCATGTGGATTGCCGGAATTATTCTTGCAATAATCGGTCTTTCAACGTTAAAAATACTCTGAGGATGCAGTGTTAAAGGAAATTCAAAATAAAAGTTCGAAAATTCTTGTTGTTGGTCTGGGATACCGTACAGGGCTCTCTACCGCAAATTATCTCATTTCCAAAGGATATTCAGTTGATGTTTCCGACTCGAAAAGCGCTGATGAATTGATTTCTGTTTCATCACAACTGAAATCCGGCATAAGGCTTTTTGCAGGGAATCAGAACATGAGTCTTCTTGATAACGGTTATGATCTGATTGTATTAAGCCCTGGAGTACCTGCATACATACCGCTTATAAAAGCCGCTTATGAAAAAAAAATAAAGGTAATTGCTGAAGTCGAACTTGCATATCATTTTACCAGGGGAAGCTGGGTTGCGATAACAGGAACTGACGGTAAATCAACAACTACAGCATTTACCAATCATCTTATGAAATCACTCGGACTGAATTCGCGCGAAGGCGGAAATATCGGAATTCCTCTTATTTCACTTGCTGATGATTCTTCCGATGATACTGTAACTGTGGCAGAATTATCATCATATCAGCTTGAAACCGTTGATTCATTCAAGGCAGATGCCGCTTTGATTACCAATTTGACTCCGGATCATCTTGACAGGTATCCTTCGGTTGATGCTTACTTTGATACGAAAATGAATATTGTTAATAATCAGACATCTTCTGATTATTTTGTCTATAACGCCGATGATGAAAACATTCTAAAGAGATTGGGGCATGTTAAATCGAAAAAGTATTCTTTTTCATTAAAAGATAAAACTGCATCTGCATATTATGACGGCACTCATATACTTCTTAATGTTAACGGCCGGTATGAAAAAGTTGTCGTGACGGAGAAACTTTCGGTTTTAGGAGTTCATAATATTCAGAACTGTATGTCGGCAATACTTCTTACGAAAGCTGTTTTTGAAAAAATGAATATGTCTCTGCCGCATAATCATCTCGAAAGATTCTGTATATCGTTTAAAGGTCTTCATCATAGGATGGAGAAACTCGGTATTTGCAAGGGCCGACTTTTCATAAATGACTCCAAGGCTACAACGGTAGGTGCTGTTGAAATGGCCGTAAAAAGTGTTAATAGCAATTCGGTTTTCATAATGGGCGGACGCGGCAAGGGAGATAATTATTCAAGACTTGCCGAGATCATGAAAGACAAGGTCAAGGGAGTAGTATTGATCGGAGAAACCGCAGATGAATTTTATGGTATATTTAATGGTTTCAATAGAATTAAAGCCGCTTCTCTTTCTGACGCAACTGAAATAGCACTTCAAATGACTACAGATGGTGATAATATAATTCTTTCACCGGCATGTGCTTCTTTTGATATGTTTCAGAGTTACGAGCACCGCGGAGATGAATTTAGAAAAATTTACGAAAGACTTTCGAGCGGGCATGAGTAATGGAATTCAAGTCTTTAATAGACACAAGGCGGTCACATGCTCCGGATATAATTCTTCTTTTGACTCTCTTTGTCATTGCGTTTTTCGGAGTCTCAATGGTGTTTTCTGCGTCTGCAATAAAAGCATCGATTATCTACGGAGATTCTTTCTATTTCTTCAAACGACAGGTCATATGGGTTTTTCTTTCATTCGGTATTATTTTTCTTCTGCAGAATTTTGATTATAGAAAATATCTGTCTTTGACAAAATATTTTCTGCTTATTTCTTTTGCCGCACTAATTGCACTTTATATTCCGGGTTTAGGTCACAGTGCTAAAGGTTCTGTGAGATGGTTCAATCTCGGCTTTTTTTCAATTCAGCCGTCCGAATTCGTGAAAATAGCTTCAATAATTTACCTCGCGAAGGTTTTTTCAGCGAAGCATGATGAAAAAACTTTTCTCAAGATGACAGTTCCTCTTGCAGTAGTCGGTATAATTTTTCTTCTTGTTCTTCTTCAGCCAGATTTTGGAACTGCGGTTACTCTTCTTTTCGTTTCTGTTGCAGTATTATTCGTTTCAGGATTTTCATCAGTATACTTGGTCCTTCTTGCACTGGTAAGTGTTCCGGCATTTTATCTGATCATATACCAGGTAAATTACAGATGGATGAGAATTATTGCTTTTTTAAATCCATGGGAAAACCGTTACGGTATTGGATATCATATTACGCAGTCTTTTATTGCGTTTAAGAAAGGCGGATTTTTCGGAGAAGGACTTGGTCTCGGAACACAGAAAATAGGAAAGCTTCCTGAGCCTCATACTGATTTTATTTTTGCGGTTATCGGTGAAGAGGCAGGAATTTTCGGCGCTTTAATAATCATTTCATTGTTTGTCCTTTTTTTCTGGCGCGGCATGAAAGTAGCATTCGATGCTGTTGATGATTTCGGACGTGTTCTTGCAATAGCTCTTACTCTCTCTGTGACAATTCAGGCCTTTCTGAACATGGCAGTAGTAACGGGTCTTATTCCTACAACAGGAATTCCGCTTCCATTTATAAGCTATGGAGGCTCCTCGATGATATCAAATATGATCGCGGCGGGCATCCTTCTTAATATATCAAAATACCGTGAAACGGTTAATGAGACATTTAAATCGAACGATAAAGAGGTTTGGCATGAATAGATCACTTTTAATAACCGGCGGAGGAACAGGAGGACATCTGAGCCCCGCAATCGCGCTTTTCGAAGAATGCAAATCGAGAGGCGTTGAAGCTTATATGCTGATAGGCGAAAAAGACAGAAAATTCAATTATCTCAGAGAAGTTGATTCTGATAAACTCATCAGTTACGGTGCGCCGTCATTTTCAAAGAATCCTTTTATGATTCCGTTTTTTGTAATCCGATTTTTCCTTTCTGTTTACAAGGCGATGCGCATTATGAAGAGAATAGGCGCTGATGATATTGTCGGAATGGGAGGCTACGTTTCTGCTCCGGCATTGATGGCCGCTAAACTTACAAAAAGAAACATTTATCTTTGCGAGCAGAATACTGTTCCCGGAAAAGTCACTGTGCGCTTCGCAAAAAAAGCAAAATATATATTCGGAACTTTTGAAGAATCAAAGGATTATTTCAAACCAGAAATCCGCACGAAAATAATAACGGCCGGAAATCCGATCCGGAAAAAAGTTCTTTGTGACATGGATAAAAACAGCGCAAAAAAATATTTTAATCTAGGTCATTGCTCAAAAATTGTTCTGGTTATCGGAGGAAGTCAGGGAGCTCTTCAGTTGAATGATCTGATAATGAATCTGAAACTTAATTATCAGAGTGATTTTTCTGATGTTGGAATAATATGGTGCACGGGTTCTCTTTCGTATGAAAAATACAGTAAGATTGTCAAAGAAAACAATAAAATGGGATCAGTTTACATTTCTCCTTTTGTAGAAGACGTCGGAATAGCTTACAGGGCGGCTGATATCGCGATAAGCAGATCCGGCTCGGGTGTTATGATGGAATTTGCGGCGATGGAGCTTCCATCTGTTTTAATTCCGTATCCATATGCAGCAGCTGATCATCAGAACAAAAATGCTGATGCTTTTGCTTCAGTCGGAGCCGCGGTTAAGGTTCAAAGTTCAGCTGCAAAAGCCGATACCTTTGCGCCGATGCTTTTTTCGTTGATTTCAAGTGAATCGAGAATTAATCAGATGAAAAATGCATGTATAAAAGCTGCGAAATTAAATGCGGCAGCGGATATACTCGATAATATTATCAGATAGTGCCGAAAGGGGAGAAGAGATGATTTTCAGAAATAAAAATGGCATGCATTTTGTCGGTATCGGCGGAGTCGGCATGAGCGGAATAGCAGAAATTCTTTTAAATATGGGGTTTAAGGTTTCTGGATCGGATAAAAATGATTCGGATAATACAAAGCGGCTGGCTTCACTTGGAGCAAAAATATTCAAGGGTCACGACAGTTCAAACATCGATGATGAGATCAGCGTTCTTGTAACATCAAGCGCAATAGATTTTGATAATCCGGAAATAATTGCAGCGAAGAAAAAAAGAATACCTATAATTCACCGTTCAGAAATGCTTGCGGAACTTGTCAGAATGAAGCATGGAATCGGGGTTGCCGGAACTCACGGAAAAACCACGACATCATCTATGCTTTCAAGCGTTTTGTGGAGCTGCGGACTCAATCCTACGAGTGTTGTCGGCGGCAAGGTTTTAAACTTCGGATCAAATGCCAGAAGCGGAGAAGGCGAGTATCTTGTTTTTGAAGCGGATGAATCCGACGGCAGTTTTTTGAAACTTCTTCCGGCAATCAGCATAGTTACGAACATAGATTCGGATCATCTAGATCATTACAAATATTTTGACGGAATCAAAGAAGCTTTTCATAAGTATATTAACAATATACCGTTTTACGGCTATTCGGTTCTTTGTATCGATGATACTGTAATAAGAGAAATCATGCCTCAGGTAGACCGGCCTTTTTACACATATGGATTTTCGGATGACGCTGATTTTCATGGTAAGGATGTCCGTTTTGAAAATGGAAAAATGAAGTACAGCTGTTACTTCAAGGGGAATAAACTGGGAGATGTTGAACTTGGCCTTTTAGGATATCATAATGCGCTTAATTCTCTTTCTGTTGTTGCTGTTGCGAGCGAACTTGGTATCGATTTCGCATGCATTGCCCGCGGAATAGCGGAATTTAAGGGTGTCGGACGGCGTATTGAATATATCGGTGAAAAAGACGGAATTCTTGTTCTTGATGATTACGGACATCATCCGACTGAAATAAAAGCAACATTGAATGCTGTAAAAAATCTGGGGCGCAGAACTGTTGTTCTTTTTCAGCCGCACAGATATTCCCGCACTCAGCTTTTATATCAGGATTTTGGAAAGGCATTTTCAGATGCTGATTTGCTTTTTTTAACGGAAATATATTCTGCGGGGGAAAGGCCTATTGACGGTGTATCTTCCAAATTGATTTCAGATGAATATTTTAAGAATGAGCAGAAGGACTGTCATATTTTTCAGTCCCCGGCAGATGCCGCTTCGGGTATTGGTCGTTTTCTGAAGGAAGGAGATATTCTTATTACTTTAGGTGCAGGCGACATATATAAATCTGGGAAATTGTTTCTTTCCGGCGAGGTAAATTGAAAAAATTATTTTTAGTAATTTTTCTTTTTTACAATGTCTATGCAGAAGAAGAGTTTAAATTTGTTGAGCTGAATGGTTTTAAAAATTATCCTCCTTCTTTAATTTTCAATGCTTCGGGTTTAAGGAAAAAGGGAAATGTTTATACAGCTGATGTTAAAAAAATTAACAAGGTGTTAGAATCTGCTGTATATTTTAAAGATTATGAAGTTCAAAATCAAGGAGAGAAACTGATAATAAGCGTTACAGAAAGAATCCCTTCATACAGAATTCTTGCCTGTTCTGACGTAAATTATCTGTTTGAAATTGATTCAGATTACAGGATTATTTCTTCGGGCAGGGTTTTTTCTAAAATGCCACTTATAGTTATAAAACCTGCAGATCTGAAAAACGGTAAATTGTCGGGAAGAATACGTGCGCTTCTTGATAAAATTGAAAATATAAAGATGTCATTTGAGACAGCAAACGAGATTGAAGAAATTGATTTGACAGATGGCCGAAAGGCGGTTTTAAGATTAAGAAACAGGCGTACGAAGTTCTGCTTTTTTGCAGAGAAAGTGAGTTTCGCTAAAATTGATGCTCTTACGGGGTATTTTGACCGATATTCTGTCTATCCCGAGTATGTTGAGCTGTTCGGCGAAAATGCTGTTCTATACTGACTGGAGTTTTATATGGATGAAGTAATTGTAGGACTTGACATCGGTACATCGAAGACCTGCGCAGTGATAGGCTTTCTGAGTGAGAACGGCCAGATGGAAATTGCCGGAGTCGGATTATCTCCTTCAAAGGGACTCAAAAACGGCGTTATAGTTAATATTGAATCTACGATTGAGTCTATTGCAAAGGCAATGGAAGATGCTGAGTTAATGGCAGGTGCTGAAGTGACCAGTGCTTACGTCGGAATATCAAATGAACAGATTCAGGGTGAAAATTCCAGAGGCGTTGTAGCTGTTTCCAATAGAAATAAAACAATTTCACATTCAGAAATAAAACGAGTAATTGAAGCCGCTCAGGCTATTGTTATTCCTGCGGAACGACAGATCATTCATGTTTTATCAAGAGAGTTTCAGGTTGATTCCCAGAAGGGTGTAAAAGATCCTGTCGGAATGAGCGGTGTTAGACTTGAGGCTGAAGTTCATATAGTAACGGCTTCCAGTACTGCGCTGATCAATCTCGGAAAAGCTGTTGCGGGAGCTGGCCTTGATTGTCTTGATGTGGTTTTTTCACCGATAGCTTCCGCTGAAGCTGTTCTTAGCAGGGATGAAAAGGAACTCGGGGTTGCTCTTGTCGATATCGGCGGGGGAACTACAGATATTCTAGTTTATACAGATGGCGGAGCTTCCTATTCGGCTGTTTTGCCGGTTGGAGGAGCTCATGTTACAGGTGATATTTCAATCGGGCTCAGAACTCCGATTGATTCTGCGGAAGTGATTAAGAAAAAGTTTGCGTGTTCTTTGGTTGAACTTGTTGATGCTACAGAAACCATTGAGGTTCCCGGAGTCGGCGGACGTGCGCCTAAAAGAATTTTTAGAAATGAACTTGCCGCTATTGTTGAGCCTCGTATGGCTGAAATAATGGAGCTTGTGGATAGAGAGCTGTTAAAAAGCGGAAGAAAAAACATGATTGCTGCCGGAATCGTACTTTCCGGAGGCGGCGCGATGATAGACGGCTGTGCGGAGCTTGCTGAAAAGATATTCAATCTTCCGGTAAGAGTCGGTATTCCTAAAGATGTAATGGGATTGAAGGATAAAGTAGCTTCACCGGTTTATGCTAATGCCGTAGGTTTGCTGAAATATGGACTTCGGAATTATCGTTCGAGAAGTTCGAGACCCAAAAAGAAAGGACTAGGAATAACAGGCTCAATAAAAAGATTTGTAGAAAATTACTTTTAACGTGTGTTTTTCTTTTCTGAAAACCCCTGGTTCCGTTATTTAGAAAGAATTGTTTTCATTTTTTCAGCAAGGTGTAGGTTGAATCTAAGTGATTCTTCCATAGCCTTGTACATGAACGCAGAACGCTCAGCTATTTTAAGATTTTCTGGTTTGTGTTTATCCTCTTCTGTTTCATAACCTTCAGTAAGGGTGTGAATGACTTTCTGCATCGAAAGACCTATTATATCACAGACAGTTTTTCTTGATTCAAGATAGTTATCCAATTCATCAAGTTTTTTAATTAAATGCTTGATTTCATTCTGCGAATCTGTTTTAATTACTAAAACTAATTTCTCCGAATATTCTTTTGCCTTGTATGTTCTTTCATAATAGGATTCAATTTCATTAAAAATTCTTTCAAACTTATCTTTAACCTCATTCAGAAACATTTTACCGTCCGCTGCAGAACTATATGTGCTGTCTATGAGGCTTTGTAAATCTATTGTACTGCTAAGATTAATATCCTCGGTTCTGGTATGTTTTATACCGTTTAGAATTAATCCGTCACTGCTTGCGTTAATGAGAGACTCTGAATTGTGTTTCTCAAACCAGTTTTTGAATATAATCATTTTTTGATTCGTAATTAACTGAGGGCTTTTTATTCCCTTCATGAAAATTTTAGGAAGTGCAGTGATCTGTTTTCTGTTAAAATCCTGCTCAGAAAAAAAACGGTTTGTTTTTATGTGCATCTGTTCATCAAGATAAGAGCCTTTTGCATGAGCAAGACCGGAGGTAAAAGAAAGATCCTGACCTGTCATAATTACGGGATTAGCACCGATTTTAAGAGCGAAATCATAAGCGTTTGTTGATACGGATCCTCCGTGTGTGACTTCGCCTTTTTCTCCGGTAATTTTTTCAATCCACCGGACGTTTTCAAAGAGTGAAGAAATCATAACCATCCGTCCCTTGAAAAAACGGAATACTGAAGGATGTGTTGACGGATCAGTTACAAGTACGGTTTTTGTTTCTGAAGAATTTTCAAAATAACGCGCATTGATTATCTGCGGATCGACTGATACGCAGAAATGAGGTTCAATTGAATAACGTTTCAAGAGATAATATGATGTATCGACTGCGATTATTATTGCTTTATCTTTATTTGATTTAATAAAATCAATTGAGTCCGTAAGCGACGGCCCGGCACAGACTATAATTGCCGGAATGTTATTGAATTTATTAAAAAAAATGTTAACTGGATGAGTTTCGGTAATCCGCTTGATATTTCTTGCAGAATTGGAGCTCCATAGCCGTTCAAACTTTGATAAAGTGGCTATGTTCACCTCTTTGTTCGAGAAATATGTCTTTATCGAATTATTGATATTATTGTAATAGTCTCCGTAAACCTGTGCCGATCCTCTATGAAAAATAAATGTAACACGATTGGTGGATTTTCCTTTAAGAAGATCCGCAAATTCGGATTCGTCAGGGTCGGCACATATAATTACCCGTTCATCCTTCAGTATTGCGCTTAAATCCCTTGATTCCATTGATCTTTTTAATATATCAATAGATCGTTCTATTATGAGAATATGAGAATATTTGCCGATTTCTTTGAGAATAATTTCAATGTGATATGCAGAAGCGAAACCGTATATTACGAATAAATCGAAAGAAAAATCACTAATCTCTGAAATGAAACGTTCTGCTTCTTTGACAGGATCAAATCTGCTGTGAAGCGGTATTTTTTTGCCTTCCGAATTAACTTCAACTACTGGAAGTCCCTTCGGTGTTTGAATTACTGATGCTTGATCTCCTAAACAGGCGATAACTTTTTCTTTGAGATCAGGATTCAGCAGAGTTAAATTGTTTTCCAGATAATTCATTGTTTACCTAAACTCAATATTGATTGTTAAACCGTGATCAAGACTACTGCCCGGCTGAGGATTTTGCGAAAATGATTTCCCTTTTCCTCTAAGAGTGTAATGTATATCGTAATTTTTCTGAATATCAGAGAGGATGTCCAGTGTCTCCGATTCTGTTTTACCGGAAAAATCGGGCATTAAATCATAATTCGCTGATGACTTTTCGGGTATTTTTTTGATTTTATCCTGAGTTATTTTTTTCACGTTATTTTTTCTGTATAAAAGAATATCGTCGGCAATTTCAGAAAAAATAGGAGCGGCGATTTCACTGGCAGAAGTGATTCCTTTGGGTTCGTCAATTACAACTGTTATACATATGTCAGAATTTTCCACTGGAGCAAATCCGGAAAAGACAGAAAAATTGACATTTTTTACGTAGCTTTTCTGTATAAATTTCTGTGCAGTTCCTGTTTTGCCGCCTGCTGTAAAGTATTTCAATTTAGCTTTACGGCCTGTTCCTTTTTCGATAACATCCTTAAGCATTTCTTTCATTTTTAGTGCATTTGCTTCAGAAAGGATTCTTTTCGAATTGGTGTTATCTAAAGTACGGATAGTGTTTCCTTCATTATCTTCGATTCTGTCTACGATGCGCGGAGAAAGATAAACTCCATTATTAGCAATTGCCGAATAAGCTGCCGCAAGCTGAAGTATTGTAACTGAAATTTCTTGACCTATCGAAATTGAATATTTTGATAGTCCGGACCATTCATTTAACGGACGCAATATTCCGCCGCTTTCACCGGAAATACCGGAAGCTGTCGGTTTCCCGAAACCGAATCTGTTCATAATATCATATATTTTTTTGCCTTCAATCGTCCCAACTGACTGTAATATGAACGAATTACATGAATATCTTATCGCTTCTTCAACTCCCAGATTGCCGTGAGTTGAGGTACAGTTTATTGTCGTGTCTCCTATCTTAACTGCCCCTGTACAGTTAAATCTCTGCTTAATGTCTTTTGAGTTTTCAATCCAGGCCGAAGCAGAAAAAGCTTTCATGACGGAACCCGGTTCAAAAGAATCAGTGATGGCGAAAAATCTTCTTTCATCTTCGGAAGAAAGAGAAAAATTATTCGGATCAAATGACGGATATTTCGCTATTGCAAGTATTCTGCCGGTTTTAACTTCAATTACTGTGATAGTTCCGGATTTGGCATTTTTTGAAGTTACGGAATTTTCAAGCGCTCTATAGGCTCTATTTTGAATGTATCTGTCTATAGATAGTACTAATGATGATCCGTATTTGTCAAAAAGACCGGTATGAGATGCAGTTTTATCCCGTCCATTTAAAATATCATTGTAGCTGTATTCAAGACCCTCAATACCATTGTTTTCAAGAGAGCAAAAGCCTGTGATATGTGAAAAAAGATTTGAGTATGGATATTTTCTGACATCTTCTTCGAGAATATAAACGCCTTTTATTTTTGCAGATATGATGTTGTCTGTTTCGGATTTTGAAATATTTCTTTTAAGCCAGATAAACTTTTTTTTGCGGTTTATTTTTTCTGATATTACTGTTTTTGATTCAGACAAAATTGACGAGAGAATCATAGCTGTTTTATCGGTTGAATCTATTTCTTCAGGATTCGCATATACAGAAAAACCCGGAACTGATATTGCAATATAATCTCCGTTAGAATCTTTAATATAGCCGCGTTTTATAAGACGGCTGTTATTTTTATTTACGTTAATTCTGCCGTCAAAAGAAACATAAATAACTTTTGATGAAATTATAATGGCAGCAATAAATATAATAATTCCTGTTACGGCAATTCTTCTCTTAAAATGTTTATCTTCCATTACCTTATCAGGCCTATTCTTGTGAAGTCCATATTTCTGACATTTTCCGAATTCCAGAAAAGCAGAAAAGCTCTTCCTTCAATTCTTTCGACCGGCACATATCCGAAATACCGTGAATCTTGAGAATCTTCTCTGTTGTCTCCGAGAAGGAGAATCATTCCTTTTGGTACAGTTCCGTCAATTTTTCCGCTTTCGTATATATCATAGTTAGTTTTTCCGGTTGCATAGGGTTCATCCAGTTTTACTCCGTTAAGAAATACTGAATCATCTTTTAATTCGACTTTATCTCCTTCTATTGCAATACAACGCTTAACATATTCTCTTTTTTCATCTCCGGGAGAAAGCGGGCGGAATATAACAACATCTCCGCGGTTTATTTTTGGAAATAAGAAAGATCGGTATTTCTGTGGAGAATCCATGAAAAATAGTTGAGGTATATTAAGTCCATAGGAAATTTTTTCTGCAAAAATGTAATCACCTTCAATCAATGTTTCTCTCATTGACGAAGTAGGAATGTAAAATTTTCCGATAAAAAACTGCATTACATGAAGGGCTATTATCAAAGCTATAAATACCGATTCTATCAGATCGTAGAAGAGATTGAGAAGTCTGTCTCCGGGAAGTATGCTTTTCTCAAAAGAACGGTGAATAGTTTCGTAATTTTTTCGGTTAAAAGCATATAATGGGATCAAATAACTGTATTCAGTCGTCTTAATATAAAGGAAGCTTCGAAAGATGAACTTAATCGAGTGAATACCGCTAATATTGCATGAATCAGTATGTTCTATGCTTTCGATTCTGAAATTAGAGCCTTCGACTATGATTGCAAATTTCTTATTACGGATTATCCAAAATATAAGGTAAATAGATTTTAATATCCAGTATAATGTTATTATTGAAGATAGAAAATAGATAGGAAAACGGAATGTATGCATAGAAGGTGAAGCTGCAGGGATGAAAATGAAGGCATAAAAAATGAAAAGAGATACAAAAATGCAGATAAATATTTTTTTTACTGCATATTTAAGTTCAAATTCTAATCGCAAGTCAACTATTTCGGATTTGATCTCGGCATTTCTGAACATTTCACCCGCCAGCAGACAAAAACAAGAAAATTTGTGATAAAATAATTATTTTTCTTGATTTTGTGGAATTTTATTATACTAGTTACCCAATATCTAATTGGCAGCTTAACAACTGTCCACAATTTTTTAAGATGGAAAAGTTAAAAAAGGGGATAGAGTCGCTTGCTGGAGATGCTTTAGCCGAGCTTATTGCTAGGCTTGAAATTACATCAAAAGCCCCTATTACAATTGCGGCAAAATTGGGTACTCTTGAGGGCGTTGATAAACTTTTATCTTCATTATCAGAGAGGGATCTTCACGTTTTCTCGGTAATAGCAAACGGAGATGACGGAGTAACAATAAGTGAACTCGAAAAAGCCAGTCATCTTAAGTCTGACCAGATAGAATCTTCAATAGAATCCCTTAAAAACTTAGCACTTATTTATATTTTTAAAAATAGAAAACATTTAAATAATAAACTTGATAAGCTTCATGTTTATAAACCCATTTTCGAAGTTATTAATCCTCAAAACAAACAGTCGGTAGTAGATAGACTAAAAAGCCTGATTGAGTACGCTGAAACAAATCCTGAAAAAAAAATAAGCTCGGGATTATCAAAAGAAAAAATTAAATTTCTTGAGACAGTTTATTCTTTCGGCGGTATAATGACGTTTCATGAAGCATATGATGAATCTTCATCTAAGAAACTGTCTTCTGATCTTTTTGAACTGCGTGATTCCGAGTGTATTGACCTAATATCGATACTTGATTTTCCTTATTCAACTGCAATAATTCTGAAAGAAAAGTATTTTTCGTATTTTCATGCAAAAGCTGGAGAAAAAAGATCTTTTACAGCTTCAAACGGTTATCTTGCAATTAACAATATACTGCGTTCGTTTGATATAATTTCCACTTACGGTCTTTATCTGACACAGCAGGGTGATTTTAGAAAAGTCGATCGGAAACGCCTCTCTGAGGCATCTTATTCTCTGACAGACTGGAACGGTCAACAACTCAGCATAGATGAATCCAGTCAGCTTTCGTTGTATTTGATGGATATGCTGAGAATCATATCTCTTCGAAAAGATGCTGTATTTGCAGATTTGTCTTCTGTCAGCGAGGACATTATATCTCCTGACAGGCTTGTGAAAAAAATAATAACTAAACAGAAAGACCGTTTTGAATGTAATACTGTTTTTTCACCGCCTTTTAAAACGCCGGGAAAATCCGAACTTGAGTCATTTGTCAATGCTTTGATACGCAATACTTCGGTTAATATATCTCATATGAAAACGCATTTTTTTGCAAGTTCGGTAACAGTCAGTCCCAATTTGCTGAACCGTTTGAATGAGTCGCGTCAGATAATTACTGAAAGTTTCATCAATACTTTCCGTTTTCTTCTCCTGCTAGGGCTTGTTGAGGTTAGCGGCGGAGAGATAATGCTTAGTCCGATATATGAGAAAATTAATGGAAAGCAGAAAACAGAACCAGACGTCAAAAGCCTTTATATTAATCCTGATTTTTCACTTATCGTTCCTAAGGACACTGTGAAACTTGAGGCAATCTATCTCATAGTAGCGTATTCAGAATTATTGAAAAATGATGTCATTATAAATGCCAAGATTACAAAGGACTCAGTAATAAAAGCGTACAAAAGAGGTATGGAGCCTGATATTTTTTCAGCTAAACTTGAGCTTCTTACTCAGAATCCGCTTCCTCAGAATCTTGCATTTTTATTGAAAGAATGGGTCAATCAGACTCACAAAATTGATATTTCGCTGGTTCACGTGGTACATACTAATAGAACTGATTTTCTTGAAGAACTGAATAATCACTTTTTTGAAACAAACCAGTTTAAGCAGATCTCTGATAACTATGCTATAATCAAAAAGAGCGGCCTTGATGAAGTGATTAAGCTGGCTGAAAAGCATAAAGCTGTTATTACTCTTATGAATGATGAAAGCGGTGAAATTTGAATTTAGTGATCATCACCGTAAACTGTAATCTTATTTGCTTTTTTCCAGTTAATATACTGACTTAGAGCTTCAATTGTTTTTTCATTAACAAAAAAAAGATTATCTTTCAGTTTTACAAGCATCCCTTTATAGATTGCATATTTTCCCTTGTGGTCAACATATCCTAATGGTTCAACGTTTTTCCAATTTTCACAATTTTTTAATACAGGAATTTTCCTGAGATACAATTCTTTAATTTTTCCGTCCTGAACTGAGTTCCGAAGCAGTTTTTCCCATTCCAAATTCTTACCCCTGATTAGAAATATACTTTGAAAGTTCTGTTTTTAGCCTTTCGTTTTCAGCGCGTAAGCGTTTTAACTCTTCATGCAGAGCTATCGTTTCTTCACGGCTGAGTTCATAAGTTCTTTCTCGGGCTTCGAATATTTTTTCGCGCTCGGCGATTTCCTGCGCGGAAAATTCTATAACAGACTGCTGGGCTTTTATTGTGTTATTGGCATAAATCATTTCTTGATTTCTGAGGGAGTCTAGCATTTCTTCGGCATCAAGAACATTTTTTAGCTCAAAAAGTGATTTCTGGTGATGAATGGTAAATTCTTTAATTGCTTCATTGAGATTCTTTTGTTCATCTACAAGATTTTTTTCATATTTTATTATTTTCTCAAGCGCATGTTTTTGTGAATCTGATTCAAACGGATATTGCTTATGAACTTTTATTAGACTCTGGTAAGCTTCAAGACGGTCTTCAGCCTCTCTTGAAAAAGACTTCATCATCAGTTTGTATTTTTCAATGATTGCGGTTTTTTCTATGAGTATGGCAAATTCTCTTCCGTCTATTGTTTTATCCAGAAATTCCAAATTTAAAATTTCGGAGGACAGCCGTGTAGCACAGTCAATATCTTTACCGTGAACAAGAATATATTTCTGAGCGCCCGCAAGGCGGTTGTCATCTTTTATAATATCAACAAGTTCCGAAAGACTATTGTAGCTGATATCAATTATGAAAATATTGCCATTATCCGATGAAATCGCTTCATTCTTAAAAGAAGTAATAATATTAAGATCAAGACCAGCTTTAGTTATCTGATCCGAGATGCCGGTTGCTGATGAATTGTCAGAAAAATACCAGATATCAACTTTTTCCATTTCAACTCCATTTGACAATAAGTACGCGTTATTTCAGGAAATAGCATTGAATAATAATATCAAGAACTTTTTCAATCATTAAATGAATTAAAAATATAAAAAAATTATACTTGCCAAATAACGATGTTTTTTTTGTGTGTACATCTTCGGAGTGTTATGGTGATATTTTATAAAAAGAAACTTAGATATTTATGCCTTTTGATTTTTTTAACTTTTAGTTGTTCCAGTCAAAGTAGTGACCCCGTGATATTTGAAGATATAATATCAAAAGCTGTTCTTGAAGTACCTTCTACTGACTTAGAAAATTCTGATTTTTTTAAATCAATTGATAATCTGACAATTCTTCATTTTTATCAGGTTCAGGAACAGATAAGTTGGTACCTCGGATATGATTACGCTGGAACAGTTGCTGCTTTTGAGCGGTCGCAAAAATATATACCAGCAATTGAAAATATATTCGAAAAAGAAAAAGATATTCCCAGTGAATTGATGTATTTGCCTCTTCTTGAAAGCGGTTTCAGCCCTGTTGCGGTATCAAAATCCAATGCAAAAGGTTTATGGCAGTTTGTAAGTGTTACAGCTGATGAACTTAATCTGATGGATGATTCATATGTAGACGAAAGAAATGATATTCGAAAATCCACAAAAGCCGCAGTAAAACATCTAAAATATCTTTATTCAGTTTTTAAGAATTGGGAGTTCGCTCTTGCTGCTTATAACGGAGGAGCCGGATATGTCAGAAGCATTATGTCAAAAAATCCCGGCATGAACTACTGGCAGCTCGCAGAAGCAAATAAATTTAAAAGAGAAACAGCTCTTTATGTTCCAAGATACGCGGCACTTCTTATTATTCAGAAACATATTAAGACTACAAGTATTTATCCGAAACTTTCCGATATTAGATCCGAAGTATTAAAAGTTACTATTGAAACACCTGCGACTGTTTCAGGTATTTCAAAGTCATTCGGTATAAGCGAAAAAAAAATACGTGAATTCAACCCTCAGCTGAAAGGAAACGATATCCCGCCATATTACAAGACATATTCCTTATTGATACCTGATTCGGAAAGAATCGCAATGCTAAAATAAGAAATATCTTGAATATTTTGAAATCCTATTTAGTATAAGTGAACTAGACTTTATTGCTTGAAACTGTTATTGTAAAGTTTCAAGCAATAAAGTATTTCCGGTTCATTTCCCTGCACCTTAAAGATATCAGATGAGTATTGAATTTTTAAAAATATTTAAGGGGGATACTATGATAAGGATTTTACATCTTTTTTTAATTTTATTAAGCCTTTTGTTTTTTTCCAATTCGGAATCTAAACAAGGTAAAGAATATCTTCGCGTATCGGGAAAATCAATAGTTGATTCTTCCGGAAACAAAATACTTCTTAAGGGTATAGCTTTCGGTAATGAAGTATGGTCAAATCCGTCATTACCGCCGGAAAAACACCATTCAGAGAAAGATTTTTTATATTTGAAACAACTGGGATTTAATTCGATACGTTTTTATCTTAATTACAAATTGTTCGAAGAAGACTCAGAACCATATAAATATAAAGAATCCGGTTTCAAATGGATCGAAGAGAATTTACATTGGGCAGAGAAGAATAGAATATATTTAATTCTTAATATGCATGTTCCGCAAGGCGGGTTTCAGTCTAATGCCGAAACTGATAAATTATGGAAAAATGAAGAATATCAAAAACGGTTTTTATCTCTTTGGAAAGAAATAGCATCAAGATTTAAAAATGAACGGTATCTTTTAGGCTACAGTATTCTTAATGAGCCGGCTGTTTATGGAGGAATCGATACTTGGAATACTTTTTCTCAAAAAACAGTTCAGACAATTCGTTCAGTTGATTCAAATCATATTATAATAGTTGAAAGGATGCAATGTGCGTTAAAATCATTCGGCCGTATAGACTGGAGTGAGAATGTTAATGGAGATATGAATTTCCCGAAAATTGATGATTCGAATGTAATGTATGAATTTCATTTTTATAAACCCCTTCAATTTTCCCATCAGGGGGCATCCTGGATTCCGTCATTAAAGAAAATTGATATTGATTATCCGGGTTATTTTACCGACTGGAATAATGTTAAAAAATACGCAGATAAAAAATACTTATTGAATGAAATAATTCCGTATGTGAAATTTTCACAGAAATACAATGTTCCGATTTATCTTGGAGAGTTCGGACTTATTAAAGGGGCGTTTGAAAACGGGAAACACGGAACAGAATGGGTTTCTGATGTAATTGATATCTGTCATGAAAACGGAATTAATTATAATTATCATACATTTCATGAAACTGCGTTCGGGTTGTATCAAAACAAATCTGATAATTTTCCGGGTGAACTAAATGTTATTCTGGCAGATACTTTTAAAAAAAAGCTGAGTGTGAGGTGATATGAATAATGAGAAGACGGATTCACTTGGATTATTGCTGTATGGATTTTCCGCCGCAGAAGTCGGTTTACTTAAAGAAGAGACAAAGAGTTTTCATGAATCAGAAATATTATTCTTATCTGCGTCGCAAAGAGAAGATCTTACTATAAAAGACATTTTGAATTTATCAGAACATCCTTTTGATAAAACACTTGATGAGAGATTTATAATGTTTCTCGGGTTTGATGATGATTTGATTATGAGGTTTATGAAATCGTTTCCTGCTAAATTGAACCGACCTATTTTTTGCGGATTGACAAACTCAAATATTGAATGGAAAGTCAGTTATCTCATGGAACACTTAATCGAGGAAAAAAGAAAATTTGAAAGAGCATCTGATAGCTGATTCGATACTGGATATTGAAAAACTGTTTAATGCAGAAGTTGTTTCTCATCAATGCGGTTATTTTAGTGATAAAATTTCGACTTCGGTAGTATTTTACTGTAGCTCGTGCCTGCCGCCGGAACTTATTGATTTTATTTTGTCTGCGGGCTATAGAAGATGTGATAATGTTTATTATCGGAATATTTGTCATCAATGTAATGCGTGTACGTCTTATCGCATAAAAATAAAAGAATTTATTCCGAATCGTTCGCAGAGAAGAAATATTAAATCTAATTCTGATTTGAAAGTTACCTTCCATAAATTAAATCTTACAGAAAACAAAAAAATCATCTACCGAGAGTATTACAGAGAAAGGCATTCTGACGATATTATTTTTGGTGATTGTGCTAATGATGTTCAGATTGATGAGATTATGATTTCTCAAATGTATTCAGATTATGGAAATTCTGCCGAATGCGAAATTACTTCAGAATCAGGCAAAATTGTTTCTTTTAGTACTGTTGATTTTGGAGAAAGATCTATGTCGGCAGTATATACTGCTTATGACCCGTTTTTTATAAAGAGAGCACCTGGAGTATTTGCAGTTCTTTCGATGATCCAAAAGTGCAGAGAAATCGGATTCGATTATCTTTATCTGGGATTTTACATAAAAAATCATCCAAAAATGCACTATAAGTCTGCTTTTGGAAATTCAGAAATTCTTGATAACTGCCAGTGGATGGATTTTCACTCTTTGTAAATATCTTCTTTTAAACTGTAAAGTATTCCATTTGAAAGACCAATAAATATATGGTTTCCCATTGCTGAAGGAGCTGTGCTCACTCTTGTGTCAAATCCGAAAGTCCATGCAATTTTCCCTTCTTTCGGAATGGACAGAGAATAAAGATTATTTCCAGCAGATATGTACATTTTTGAATCAATCATGAAAGGTTGAAATATCTGAGAAGATGATAATTTCTTATCCCAGATTTTTTCTCCGGTAATACGGTTAAGAGCATAGAATGTTCCGGTTGAATTTCCCAAAAACATTGTGTCGTCTATTACAAGCGGAGTCGTAGAAATATTCGATTCTGATTTGAACCGCCATAATTCTTTTTCTTCATCAATTGAAACCGCGTATAAAGTACCGTTTATCGTTGGAATATATAGAATATTACCGGATATCATCGGTGAAGCATTGGCTATTCTGCTTTCTGTTTCGAAAAGCCATTTTTGATTTCCATTAGACCTTTGCATAAATAACACTTTTGATTGATCTGTACCGGCTATCAGATAATCTTTTTTGTCGTAGTAGGCAAGTGAAGAATATACTCCGCCCGACAATTCTTTTCGGTAGTTAAGATTTCCGTTAATATTAAAAGAATAAAGATATCCGTAAGTTGTAGCGAAATAAATATATTTATCAATCAAAAGAGGTTCAGTTTCGAATAATATAGGACCTTCAATTTCCTTTTGCCATAGGATTTCTCCCTTTTCTGCATCTATTGCGTAAAAGTTGCTGTTGACATCAATAATGAAAATTGAATTTTTATAAATTACAGGGCGTGATTTTATTATACCGGCAAGATTTAATTTCCATTTCAGCGTACCGTTAAAATTATGGGCAAAAAGAGTTTTATTTTCAGACATTGATATAATGGATTTTTCAGTAATTAGAGGACGCATTATCTGGCTGAGGCTGCTTGCGAAAGTCCATCTGATACGGTATTGAGCAGCATCTTCCATCAGGTTAATCTGCAGTTTGCGTTTTTCATCTTTTGTTAGAGAGACGGACTGCTTGTATGTTTCATAGCCGTAAGCTTTAATTACAATCGATAAATTCTTATCATGTTCTGTATTGATTTTTACAGAATGCTTGCCGGCGAGTTTTCCATCAATAAATATATCCGCATTTCTCACTTTAGTAATAATCTCAAGCGATGTTTCATTTTTTGATATTTCCGGTTTTACTGTATCGACTGCAACAGTGCCGCCGAGGACTTTGCCGTCGGTTTTTAATAAATCAGCAATCGGCTTTGTTTTTTTGCTTATATTAAATGTATAAACATTACTTACCGAAAGCTCATTCTGTCCGGAATCATATGTCTTAATTTTCCAATAATACTGTCCGGGCTGCATGTTTAATGCAGGAGTCGAGTTTGTGTTGAAAGTTTTTCTGAAGACGACCGCGAGAAACTGGGAATCTTTAGAAACTTCTAGACTGTAAATGACATCAGGAATATTTGTCCACCCGAAAGGTATCTGTGCTGCAGTTTCTGTTTCATCAAGCTCTTTTTCTGTATTATTTGCGGGAAATGAAAGAGCTGGTGCTTCAGCATCTATAAGAGAAAATTTACGGATTTCTGAAAAAGCTGTTTCTTTATCAGGATTATCTTCTTTTACCTTCCAGTAATATGTTTGCTTTGGAAGATTTCCCTTAATTTTGATATAATTCGTTTCTGTTTTTCCTGAAAAAACTATATTAGAAAATAATTCGTCAGAAGCAACTATGACTTCGTATCGGGCAATTGACGGATCCTGTTTCCAGCTGAGTGTTATTCCGTTTTTTTCGGCATTTGCAGAACCGAATTTTGCGTTATCCGGAACTTGAAGTGAAGGAGGATTTGCATCGGTTTTTTTAGATACTTTGAAAAGAGCAGGGCGGCTTTTTGATTCATAACCGCTAAGCGATGCTATGTTGATTTTAGTTTTTATTCTCCAGTAGTATTTACCTTCCGGTATATCATCAAGCGCAATCTGAGTTTGAGCTGTCTGAATGGATTTTATAATCGATGAAAAATTTTCGTCATTGGAAATTTCAAGAATATAACTTGATGCAAGTTCGTTTCTGCTCCATCTGAAATTTATGAGAGGTAAAGTTGAATCAAAATATACAGATGAATTATTTGCAGGATTTGCAGGGTATACTGGAGTATCCTTTAAAAGCAGAAGTCGGCGTGTTTCGCTGAGTACTGTTTCACCACCAGTAGTTTTGCTTTTAATTCGCCAGAAATACCTGCCCTCGGTTAAATTTAAGGATTTCTGTCCTTTATACATTTTGAGATTTTCGGAAAAATCACGCTTTGTAGATACTTCTATAACAGAATTCCGGTTTTCTTCTTCCGAATGTGAAAAAATAACATTGAAATTGCTGTTATCAGAAATAATTATTTTATTGTTTTCAGGATTGCTTAATGTTATCTGTTTTTCGATCAACTTAGGATCAGTTGAGTTTTGAGAAATTATTAGCAGCTGATTTTGCCCGACACTGACTTCTCCGCCAGGTGTAATGTATTTTGCGTTTCCTGAAGACACGGACATATTAAGTTCTGAAGATGAAGATTTTGAAATCTGAGCGTCTGCTGATTCTATTGCAATTATAGAATTTCCGGATTTGATATTTAATTCAGTTTCTGATGAAGCACCTGATCTTTGAGCGAAAATTGAGCCTTGTTCAAAATTAATATCTATTTTATTTCTATCCTGAGAAAACAAAATTAATGAATTTTCATCCATATTAATATCTGTTCCGTCAGATAAATGAACGACTGCTTCGGAACCGTCTTCTGTTTTAATTGAATCATTGTTGTAGACCGGTGAATTCTGTTCAATTGTTGACCATATGGCCTGTTTTGAATATTTGCGAAGAGCGCTTTTCTTTTTAAAAGATACGGTTCCTATCTGTTTAGAATTTTCGGCTTTCAGATCTTTGTTTAAATCCGAATATAAAAGAAAAGAGAATACTGCTGCGGCGGTAAAACTTGAAATAACAGCAATAATATCAGAAAAAATAGAATTCATATCTTTACCTATTTATGAGTTCTTGTGAAGACGCCGTCCCAGGTAGAATCAGGAGGAGTAATCTTGTAAAGCTCGCATCTTTCTGCAAGCATCCGTGCAGACTTATCTTTGCGTCCTTTCGCTTTTTCACTTTCTGACAGTTTGGCTATCGCCGAATCCCATTCTCTGGCAAGATACAGCTTAAATCCCTCTTCATAAAGTTCCACATGATCGACTAAGTTCGGAGTTGCGTCTGTTTTTCTGCATATCAATTCATAGAGTTTTACGGGTTCATTTTTCCCCTTTACTCTTACAAGGTCAAGTTCACGGGTAAAGCATGTTCCGCCTGTTTTGTCTTTAATCATTTCTGTGATCAGAATGTTTGTTCCATAATCTTTTCCTGCGGCTTCAAGGCGTGCCGCGAGGTTTACAGTGTCTCCCATCATCGTATATGCGGCGAGGGCGTCAGTACCCATGAAACCAACTTTAGCAGGTCCGGTGTTCAGACCAATTCTTATGTCCATTTCTCTTGCTTCAGGAATATATGCGTTTTTTGATTTCCAGAAAAGTCTCAAGTCATCAAGTTTTTTTATCATATCTATCGAAGCGAGGCAGGCTTTTGTCTGATGATCTGCAACATCAACCGGAGCATTAAAAATTCCGACTATTGCATCACCGATATATTTATCCAAAACTCCGTCATATTGCTTGAGAATTATTGTCATGGAAGAAAGATACTCGTTCAAAAGTGAGGCGAGATCCGCTGATTGAAGTTTTTCACTGATTGCTGAGAAACTTGCGACATCAGAAAAGAATGCTGTTATTTCTTTTTCTGAACCGCGTTTGAGAGCAACAAGATCCTTCATCGCTTCATTGACAACAACTGGATCTACCATGTTTCCGAGAATGTTTTTAACTTTCTCACGTTCTTCAAGACCCAGTCCCATGTGAACGAATGAGCCGGTAAGCTGACCGATTTCGTCTCCGGATGAAGGTTTGATTTCGACTCTGAAATTACCTTTCTCAATTTCATTGGTAGCATGAAGAAGTTTAAGAAGAGGAGTCGAAAAAGTTTTTGCGAAAAAATATACGAAGAGAATTGCGACTGAAAGGGTTATTCCCAATATGTAAATATTTATACGTTGAATAGCGTAAACGCCTTCAAAAGCTTTTTTTTCCTCTATTGTTGCGATAATCCCTATTCCGCCGAAACCGATTTTGCTGAATGAACCCAGATAAGTTTTTTTGCCGGAATCTGAATAACGTATAGTACTGTTGGGTGACTTGCTCTTGAGCATTTGCTGAACTATCGGAGATTTTATAAAGTTTCCGTGGTTAAGTACTATTGCCGCGTCGTGGTGAGCTAGTACTTCGCCGTCACCATTTACCATAAATGTTGTTGTGCTGTCTGAAGTCTGGGCAAATGACGGCAGAAATCTTTCAAGTTTTATATAGCATGCAAGAGTTGACTCAACTTCGCCATTGTCGCTTTTTTTAAATGGAAATGATATTGCAAGTACAGGATTTTTGAATCCTCTCGAAACATTGAATACCATGAATTCATTTGAAAAAGCTCTTAAAAACGAATCCGAAAACTCTAGATTTATTCTGTTAAAATCTTCAATGGAGATCTGATTGTTCTGCATGAAGTCTCTGTTTTCAATTGACCTTGTTATAATCAGCTTGTTGTCGTCAGTTTTGCGGATAATCGCAAGATAGAGAAGTGTATTGTCGTTTGTAAAAAAGTTTTTTGCGAATAAATATTTTTGTTCTTCGCTCTTAAATTCCTGACCCATTGCTGATGCCATCAGATTGAGCTTGTCGGCGATAGAAAACATGTCGGATTCTACTTTTTGCGAGATAATGGATGTCGTCCGGTTGTTATTGGTTTCAATCGTACGTTGCATGTCATTTTTAAAAAACACTGTTGCAATAACGGTCATAACCGTGAGAGCTGAGATTATCACTAAAGAAACGATCATTATCAATTTAGTTCTAATCTTAAGACGCTTGAAGAAACCGAACTTGTCTTTGGTCATACAAAGCCCCGATACTTTTTTTTCGAGTATAGACCGGATGTTTAATTTTTGCAAGATAAATAAAAAAAAAGCGGGCAAATGCCCGCTGTAAATTACTTAGTTGGTTTATAAATTGTGAACTTCATGTTTGAAGGTTTTTCGAGAATATCTACTCTCCATCCTTCATTTTCAAAGAAAGCCTGGAAAGATTTTGCTATAGGATACTGAACTCTTTTTTTAGGGTTGTAAACGCAATAATCTCTGTCATCCCAGTTTACTTTCTTTAGCATATCCCAGCCTTCGGCAACGATGTATTTTAGAACATCTTCTTCCTGACCTTTAATATTGCTGATATCTTTAAAACCATAACCTGCCATTTGAAACCTCCAATACTCACACTATGTTGAGACTATAATTGGGACTTAACTTTTGTCAACAAAAAATAATTTGCCGTACAATTTAGAATTAAAGCCATAAAATTAATGACAAAAAAGGAATAAAAATATGTGAGGTTAATATCGTTTTGATGAAATTGCCGCATCGATTGATAGAGGTGGCAATTTTTAAAGACTGTCCTCCGGAGATTATATGCTGCGCAAAACTTTTTCAAAAATCAATCTAATGGACCCAAATCTCAAATACTTCCTTATAGCGGTTCTTTTTTTAGGGATTAATAACGGTATATTGAGCACAACATTTAATAATTATATAGAAGATATTTTTTCATTAACACCTGACAAAAGAGGTTTTCTGGAAATACCTCGAGAGCTTCCGGGATTTATACTTGTTATAGTAACCGGAATGATTGCTTCTTTTTCAATGCGGTTCTGGGCTGTTGCAGTAGGTTTGCTGTCCGCTATGGGTGTAATGGGTCTTGCTTTCCTTTCTCCTTCTGTATCGGTGATGCTGATTTGGATGGTAATGTGGAGCATGGCAGATCATTTGTTTATGCCTATAGAAAATACAATGGGTCTTCATCTTGCAAAAGACGGCAAACAGGGCAAAAGACTGGGTCAGCTCTCGGGTATAAGAAACCTTGCGATGATATTGGGTTCTTTTATAGTCTGGATTATTGCTTATTCCAATAGGTCAACTGACAGCGGACTGCTTTATAAATGGTTTTATGTAATAGCTGCTGTAACTGCTGTGATTTCGTCTTTTTTCTTCTATAGAATTCGTTTGGATCACGAGCGTCATGAAGAAAAAAAGAGATTTGTCTTTAACAGAAAATATACTTTATACTATATTCTTAATATGATTTTCGGTGCGCGTAAGCAGATATTTTTAACTTTTGCGCCCCTTCTTCTTATAAAATATTACGGGGCTAAGCCTGAAACAATGGCTGTGCTTATTTTGATAGCCTCAACCCTCGGTTTTATTTTCAGGCAGTATTTCGGTATTATTACTGACAGATTCGGTGAAAAGAAAATGTTTATTGGAGATGCTGTAATTTTGCTGGGGATTTGCCTCGGATTTGCCTGCATAAAGAATGTTTATTTTCTGTATGCTTTTTATATTTTGGATAATCTGATGTTTTCAACGAAAATAGCAAGAACAACTTATTTGAATAAAATAGCAATTAAAAAAGCGGATATTGCTCCGACTATATCACTTGGTATTTCTCTAGATCATGCTGTATCGATGACTATACCGGCCGTGGGAGGAATTATCTGGAATATATTTGGATATTCTAATCTTTTCCTTTTTGCAGCAGTACTTGCCGTTTTCTCGCTAATCGCGGCCTTATTTGTGAAATCCGGAAAATCCGGAAGTTTATCAGCCGGATAAGTTATGGATTATGCTTTTCGGCTATAATCTATATCAGCAGGCTGATAATAGTAAAATACACTCCGTATCGGCATAATAGACACAAAGCTCAGCGCTTTGTGTCTATTAAAAGACCAATCATCTGATGAATGTTTTCAAGCAGTCTGACCATCTCTTCCGAAGGTATTTGTTTGACCACTTCATTCGTTAAAGGATCCATCACTCTCATTATTACGCGTTTAGTGTCTTCATTATAAGAAAAAGAAACGCGTGAATCGACCTGTTTGGCCGCGTTATTGAGTGTTTCAATTGATTTCCCGAGATCAGGTCCTGCGGCATCCGTGCCGCTTTGTTTATTTCCGGTTTCGGAAAGATGTATTTCTCCTTGTTTAAGGATACTACTTCCCGAAGTCCTGAAATCGGAAATGGAACTTTTTAATACAGCTCCGATATCCATACTGCCTCCTTGCAGTTTTAAAAAAGTCTTCTCCGGTTTCCCAGACCGGAGAAGGGTGAAGCAGATTGCACTGCACAACCGCTTCGGCAATCAGATTCTCATTGCAGTAACTTTACGACCAGCTGAGGCTGTGAATTTGCTTGAGACAACATCGCAACACCACTCTGAACGAGAATCTGGTTCTTTGTGAACTCAACCATTTCCGCCGCCATATCCGCATCCCTTATTCTGGAATCGGCTGACATCATATTCTCATATGATAAATTTAGCGCTTTAGCCGTATTTTCCATTCTGTTGTAATAGGCACCGAGGTCTGCCCTTTGGCGGTTAAGCCTGTCTAATCCCCGGTCGATGTAACCAAGCATCGAATTTGCTTCTCCAACAGTGGAAATCGTCCTTTTGTTCGCGGCATTCCAGAGATTTAGTGCCCTAGAGCTCATCGTAGTGATGAATGCTCGTATTCTCTGGTTCGCATTAGGACCGACATGAAAGAACATACTTCCTGTTTTGCTCGAGTGAGCGAAAACTCCGGTAAGCATTTTCATTCTGTTGAATTCAGCTGAAGTAGAAATTCTGTCGATTTCATCAATCAAAGAAGATACTTCAACCTGAATCTGCTGCCGATCCTGATTTGAATAAATGCCGTTCGCCGCCTGAACAGACAGTGTTCTTACCCTCTGTAAAATGTCATTGATCTGCTGAAGTGATCCTTCGGCCACCTGTATGAAAGACAGCCCGTTCATGGTATTCTTCTCAGCCTGGAACAATCCATTGATCTGCGTGCGCATCTTTTCCGACACAGCAAGACCCGAAGCATCGTCTCCAGCTTTGTTGATCGCCTGACCAGAGGATAATCTCTCAATTGATCGGTCCAAATTCTGAGTCATTATCTTGAGATGCCTGTTCGCGAATATGGCGCTCATGTTGTGATTGATTCTCATAAATCCCTCCCTTGTGTCCTTTAGGCGGATTTATTTATGATTGTATTTAAATGCCGCCTGATTTCGGCATTCTCATCATGAGAAAGCCGTCCTTCTTGCGAAGGTAAGGTTTTCTCCTTTATTGCTGTCCAAACTGCCCAAAATTCAGACAACAATGGAAGCCGGGTTTCCGGCGCCCATTGATGCCTCCCGACATCAAAAGGCGCCGGAAGCCTGGGACAGTTTGTTCAAAACACAAGGTTGGTTTCGAATCAATCACTGGTAAAAGTTTTCAAAGATCAAACATTCTTCTTAAGACAGAAGTCTTAATACTGACTGAGTCTGCAAATTGGCCTGAGAGAGCATTGCTGTTCCGCTCTGCACAAGAACCTGATTTTTGGTGAAGTCAACCATGACTTCGGCCATATCAGCGTCTCTTATGCGCGATTCAGATGACTGGATATTCTCAAACGCTGTCATGAGCCCTTTTGAGGTCATTTCAAGACGGTTGTAATATGCCCCGAGATCGGCTCTTTGTTTAGACAATGCCTGAAGAGCATTATCCAGAATACCTATAGAGGCATTCGCACCGCCTGGAGAAGTTAATGAAAGAGTGATCTTGTTAGTACCGTCTTTCATTGAAAAAGCCTGCGCAGTCATCGTTCCGATGTAAACTCTTGTGCGCTGATTTGCATTAGCTCCTATGTGAAACCACATACTTGCCTTCGGATTCTTTCTGGCGAATTCGCCTGTAAGAATTTTGAAGCGGTTGAATTCTGCCTGAGACGCAGTTCTGTCAACTTCGTCAACTAGAGCGGAAACTTCAACCTGAATAAGCTGACGGTCTTCCGGCGCATAGATACCGTTTGCTGCCTGAACAGCGAGAACTCTCATTCTCTGGATAATCTTCGCAGTCTGATCGAGATAACCTTCGGCAGTCTGAACAAAGCTCATTCCGTCTTCGGTATTTCTTTCAGCCTGGCGGAGACCCATAATCTGAGTTCTCATTTTTTCAGAAACAGCCAAACCGGAAGCATCGTCTCCCGATTTGTTGATTCTTTCGCCGCTAGAGAGTTTCTGCATGCTTTTGTCCACTTCCCAGTGGGTAAACTTTAGAACGCGATTCGCATTGATCGCACCCATGTTGTGATTGATAATCATAGTACACTCCTTTGTATCTTTTTATGTATTTGGCTTCCTTGCCAACCGGTCACCGGGCAGTGGTAACCGGAAGCCTTGATACCCAAACGCACGCAAGTCAAAGAAAGTTCCAGGCTTGTATCTGGGCGGATATAAGACGGGAAAAACTATGTCATCAATCTGCAGACTAGCCATGTTTTCAAAGAACGAGGGTCGGTTCTGATGGGACCTATCCCTGTTCGTAATATCGCCACCAATGGTAGCAGGGTTTAAGGCGATTATGCTTAGATATGAGCTAATAATGACGAATAATGGAAAATATGAATCGTAATCATGTTATTATTGCTTGTGTAGAAAAAAGTTGAAATTAATTGCTGATAATCTGATTTTTTTGTAATGTTCAGTTTAGTTTTTGTCTGGTACGATGCTTTTATGAAATTTATAAGGGAAAATTTGCGGAAAATGAGATTGTGGAGGTTATTGTGCTGCTTCTCGCTTCAAACAATTTGAATATTATTAACAAAAATAAATGAATTCTTCTGCCGGGTAATTCTTTTTTGACATAAAAACCCCTCTGAGTAATATATTAAAGGAATATTTAGTCTCTTATTTTTATTTATCTTATTTATTTAAAGTGGGACAAAGGTTTTGCAAAAGAAATATCAAATATGAATGTAAGAAGAGAGAAGAATAGAAATTATTTATTCTTTGGAGTGAAAGTCCCTATCGATTGAGGGTAATAGGAGAAAGCAAAATGAAGAAGATATTTACAATAGGATTTCTACTGACGCAGCTATTAATGTGCAGTCATGGATTGATTGGAAAAGATCATCCGAGAAATAAAGAAGGACTTAGGACAGATAATGCTATAGGAATGTATCGTGGAAAATATGAGGGAGAAGAATTAAACGGAAAGGCTCATGGTAAAGGAAAATTAACTACAGATCGAGGTGATGTTTTTGAAGGAACATTTGTTAAAGGTGTTGGTGAAGGATTTTTTATAATTAAGTATGCTAACGGCGAAAGATTTGAAGGTGAATTTAGAAAAGGATTCGCGGAAGGCAAAGGGAAATACTTCTGGCCTGAAGGAGACAGATATGAGGGTGAATTTAAAGATGGAAACTTTGATGGATATGGAATATTTTATTATGCTAGTGGAAATAGATATGAGGGGTATTGCAAAGAAGGATTGAGGCAAGGTAAAGGAAAGATGTTTTTTGCAAATGGAGCTTACTATGAGGGAGAATATTTTAAGGACAAGATGCATGGTAAAGGAACTAAAATATACAGAAATAATTGCAAATATATAGGTGAATTCAAAGAAGGCAAATTAAACGGTCTCGGAACATATTACAATCCTGACGGATCTTATTATCAGGGAGAGTTTGCTAATGATAAACCTCATGGACACGGAAAAGCATTCACTAAAGATGGAAAACTAATAATAGAAGGTGTTTGGGATAACGGCGTATATAAGGGCAAATAAACAAAAGGAATAACCGAAATGGCAAAAGACAAAGATGAGAAATTGAAAGCAAATGAAGTGAATATACCGGAAGTATATGGAAATGTAGCAAACATAAGCTACAGTCCATACGAAATGGAAATGACACTTGGACTGATTAGCAGTAATTACGAAGGAATCAAGCCTGTAGTGAATGTGAGAATGAGTCCTCAATTTGCCAAAGAGTTAGCGCAAATACTTCTGATAAACGTAGATAAGTATGAAGAGCAGATAATGAAGCTCGACATGAAGAAGCAGTAGAACAATCGGCGCCGAAAGGCGCCGATTGTAGTTATAGATGGTCATTGAAAACAAGGGAAATCTGAAACAGAAAAAGCTGAATGAACAGAAAAAGAGAGAGTGTAAAAAGATTTGTGTAAATAGCCATAAAAACATTCAATAGAAAAGGATGTTAAAGGCTATGACAAATGAAGAAATTATCAAAGAATTGCTAAAGGATGTGGATTTCAAAAAACTCACACCAGAGCAAATCACAGGACAGAACGGTTTAATTCAACAGCTAACAAAAAAGATTGTTGAAACTGCAATGAATGCAGAGATGACGGATCATCTTGGATATGAAAAAAATGAAAGACCTGCAAAGCTAATCGGAAATTCTCGGAATGGGAAAAGTTCCAAAAAAGTCATTACAAACAATGGGGAAATTGAAATAGAAATTCCTCGCGACCGTAACGGAGAATTTGATCCTAGAATTATAAAGAAGCATCAAAAACGGTTTGATATGTTTGACGATAAGATCATTTCTATGTATGCACGCGGAATGACTACCAGAGATATTCAGGGTCACCTTGAAGAAATCTACGGCGTTGAAGTTTCACCTGATCTAATCAGTACTGTCACAAATGAAATAATGAAAGAAGTGATTGAGTGGCAGTCCCGCCCGCTTGATCCCATTTATCCTATTGTCTATTTGGATGCAATAGTAATCAAGGGACGAATGGATGGCAAAGTCTCTAACAAGTCGGTATATACGGCAATAGGCATCAATTTACAGGGGAAAAAAGAAGTTTTAGGGCTTTGGATATCTGAAACGGAAGGAGCGAAGTTCTGGCTTGGAGTCATGAATGAGATCAAAAACCGGGGTGTTGAAGATATTTTCATAGCCTGTATGGATGGTCTTAAAGGTTTTCCTGAGGCAGTAAATGCAGTTTATCCTCAAACCCGCATACAGTTATGCATAGTGCACATGGTACGTAATTCGACAAAATTTGTATCATGGAAAGAACGTAAAACAATATGTACTGACCTTAAAAAAATATATACTGCGCCGTCAGAAACAGCCGGAAAAAATGCTCTTGATGAATTCGCTGAAAAATGGGATTATAAGTATCCGATGATTTCTAAATCATGGAAAGCAAACTGGGAAAATCTTAACGAATTTTTTGCTTATCCGATGGATATTCGCAAAGCAATTTATACGACAAATGCGATTGAGTCTCTTAATTCAAGTCTAAAAAAAGTAACTCAAAAGAGGTCAGCTTTTCCGACTGATGAATCAATATTAAAAGTTCTGTATTTGGCGTTGACGAAAGCTGAAAAAAAATGGACAATGCCGATTAGAGACTGGGGTGCTGCAATGAATCAGTTTGCTGTTTACTTCGGAGACAGAGTTCCTTTGTGATTAAAGACTATTTACACAAAAGATCTGACACTCTCAAGCCTTATGTAGCGCGGGCTGTGTTTCCGCTCCTCGGCGCGTTTGCCATCCTGGCCGCGCCTCGCTTATGCACTTCGTGTGCAAACGCCTGCGGAAACTAAAATTATATTTGATTTCTTTCACTAAATATTTTAAAATTGACCGTTAGCTGAGGTTTTATGAGCAAATCCCGCCGTGTATTTATTACATTACTTATTTCAATAATATCTTTTCTGTTTTTTTACAGAAATATGGATTCGTTTTATCTTAATCCGTTAAAAACGGATTTTTCTCCGGTAAATCCATCCGTCGCTATTGCTGATTCTTATAATAATCTTTATATCATTGATAATTCCCAGAGACGTTTTTTTAAATGCACTGAAAGCGGTGTTCTTGATTTTGCTGTGAACGGCGGTTTGAAAGAACCGAATCATTTCTTTTATGCCGAAGATATAGCTGTTGATGATGAAGGATTTGTCTATATTTTAAACCGTGTAACTGATAACGGCGGTTTTTTTACAGAAAGAGAAGAAGTGCTGTGTTATGATCCGTCGGGTAAATTTAAAGATATTATTTTTTCAAAGACTCATACCGAAAAGAAACAGATTTTAGTTCAGAAGGGAGAGCTTTCTAGACTTGAATTCAACTCGGGTAAACTTTCGTGGTTTGATATTTCAGAAAAAGGAATAGATTACTATGTGTATGAGCAAAACGGAAAACCTCATGTCGAAAAATCTTTTGATTATCCTCTTGCTGCGACATTTATCGCCGACATTTCTCTGCGGAGTGATAAACTTTATTTTACAAGTAAAAATGGAAAACTTTTAAAAGATTTTTCTACAATTCTTTATTCCTCGCAAAAGAGCAAAGAACTTTCTGTTCCATGGTCAATATCAGCTGATGATGAAGGGAATGTTTTCGTATCTGATCTTGCGAAAGCCCGCGTTTTAAAAGTGAGTGATAAGTCTGTAACTGAAGTAATAAATACATCTGTTCTGAATAATAACAATATTGATCAGGAAGGTCTTGTTTTTTACAGAATAAGCAAATCAGCCGATAAACTGGTTCTTTCTTCCGGATCATCAATTTATGTTTATTCTATAAATGAAAAGATAATTCATGCGCTTGATTCTGTCAGATATTCGTTCATGTCAGTTGCGTTCCGGTTTGTTGTGTATGCGGCTTTAATTGCCTTTATAATATCGCTATTCATTATTATATCATTTTTGTATAGAGAAGTATTTCATTCAAAAATTCCTTCGATGGTTTCAAGAAGTATTGTTCTGATTTTTGCAATAGGTGTATCGACTTTTCTCGTAACTATGTTTATTCTGAAAAATTTTTCTGAGCGGTATACCCGCACAATTACTGAACGCAGTTCGCAGATGGTTCAGCTTATTCCGAAGGCGATTGACGGTGATCTTTTTGCCAAAATCGACACTCAAGAAAAATTTATGAATGAAGATTACCGGAAGATTCGTTCTTCCCTGGTATCTCTTTTTAATAATAATAAAGATCCGTGGAATGACCGCTATTACTATGCTGTGTATCGTGTGATGAACGATTCTCTATATGGTTTTATGTATCTTAATGACGGTATCAGCACTTTTCATCCGTTTGATTATTTTTCTGATCCCGAGAGTTCATACAGAAAGGCATATTCCGGAGAAATTATTTCTGAGACGGATACAGATTCCTGGGGAAGCTGGATATACGCTCTTGGTCCGATTAAAAATTCAAAGGGAGAGGTTGTTGCAATTCTTGAAGTCGGAACCGATCTTTACAGTTTTGACCGTGAAAATATGAGACTGGTCAAAAAAGTTGTAATTGATGTTGTCACTCTTCTCGTCGTTTTCATTCTTCTTTTAATTGAATTTACTTATCTGGGTCAGCTTTCTGCAAAAAGAAGTCTCTTGAAAAAATCAGATAAAAACTATTCGGATGCGTTTTTTTCGCGACCGGTTTTCTTTATGTATTCATTCGGCATATCCATGTCGGTTGCGTTCATTCCTCTATTGATGAAAAAGATATATGTACCGTTTCTTGGAATGCCGCAGGATGTTGTTATTGCTCTTGCATTCAGCGTTGAAGCTTTATTTTTTGCAATATTTCTTTTTGCCGGTGGAATTATTGTTGAAAAAACAAATTGGCGTAATCTGAAGTTTATAGGTCTTGCGCTTTCAATGACGGGACTTTTTCTTTGTGGTTTTACATCCGATATGTTTGTTTTTTTGGTTGCTCGCGGTATCGTTGGTGCTGGAAGCGGTCTGATTCTTATTGCATGCAGGAGTTTTATAAATTCTGAGCCTAACAGCGAAAAGCGGTCTGTTGCATATTCTCATTTCTATTCAGGCGGTATTGCAGGTGTAAACGCCGGTGCGGTTTTCGGGGCTTTCTTTGCTGATCAGTTTGGTTTTTCTTTCGCATTTTATCTTGCGGTATCAATACTTTTAATTACGCTTCTGATTTCAGTAAACATATTTAAGAATATGAAAATCAATTCTTTGCCTTCTTCGGAAGAACATTTGATGCGTTCAGTTCTGAGGTTCATATCAAACAGAAGGGTGATGTTTTATCTTATTCTAGCTGTTCTTCCGACCTATGCTGCCGGTATGTTTCTTTCATACTATGTTCCTTTGTTTAGCGAGTCACAGGGACTTTCAGTAACGGATACAGGAAGACTGATTATTTTAAACGGTCTGTTTATTATTTATCTCGGACCTCTTCTTACACGTTTTTTTAAACGCAGAATGAGTGACAGAAATGCACTGATCATGGGTTCATTCGGTTGGGCGCTTTCTCTCGGAATTTATGCCGCTACGGGAAGCATCGGCGGTGTAGTTGCCGCTCTTGTTCTGATGGGAATTGTTGAAGGTTTCTGCGTTTCTGCGCAGAATGATTACTTTATGAATCTTCCTATAGTAAAGAAAATCGGTTCGGACAGATCTGTTTCATATATGGAGCTTGCGAGCCGCGGTGCCGAAATGTGCGCTCCGGTGATTTTTGCCTATGTTTTGACAATAGGCGAACGGAAAGGTATCGCTCTTTTTGCCGGAGGCGTCATATTGATGACTTTAGTTTTTATGCTGTCAAGCAGGGATTCTGTAATAAATAAAGCTAGAGGCCGCATTTAATGTCTAAACTTTCTAAAACTCTCGCGGTTCTCTTTATTATGATTATTTCTGCATTAATCTCAATAAGTATTATCTTATTTAGAACTGATGTTTTTAATAATCCGTTTAGTGCTGTCCTTCCTTTTGAATATCCTCTGTTTTCAGCTTCAGACGGAAACGGGAGTGTTTACATTATAGACAGTTCTCAGCGCAGAATTTTAAAAACCTCAATGGATGGAAAAATACTTTTTTGCATCGAAGGTGGAAAAAGAGAAAAGAATTCTTTCTATAATGCGTCAGAGATATTGCCTCTATCTGACGGATCATTTTATATTATAAATGTAATTCCTGATTCGGGAGGGTTTTTTACAGAAGCAGAAGAAATACAGAAGTATTCACCTGAGGGCAAATTTCAACGATTGGTTTTCAGACGAGAATATTCGTCCGGCGAAAAGAAATCATATCTTGTTCAGAGGGGTTCACTGCAGAAACTTTCAGGTGACAGCTCGGGAATCCGCTGGTATGAAATCGATGATGAAGGTATCATCGAATTTAATTCGTCGGGTTTATCACAGATTTCATCCAGCAGAGTATTCTCAATGAAATCGGCTGCTGCAAATATTTCATTCGTAAGCGGTGATAAATCTTCACTATTCTGTTCAACAAAGCGCGGCGAGATTTATAAAATAAAATCAGGAAAGAAAGAAACGCTTTATTCCTATAAGGGTGAAGTGGACAAAGCTTATGTGCCATGGGATATTTCCTTTTTAGATCAAAAGGTCTATTTTTCTGATATTTCAAAAGCAGGGATATATGTTCTCAATAATGATGCATCAAAAAATATTTATTCTTCTGAAGCTTTAAGTTCCTTTGATAATACTTCTCAGACTGTTCCATATTATCGTTTTTCAATAAGTTCAAATGGTGAGATTTTCACATGCCGTGAAAACAGCGTAATAGGTATAATTGACGGAAAAGAGGTCTATAACAGAGAAGCAGGATCCAAAAGTTTTCTTTCGATATTTATTCTTATTTTGCTTCAGATAATTCTTATTCTATCTATTTTATTATTTTTCTCATCAATAATATATTTCTATTTATTTATTATGCATCGAAAAATATCACTGATTGTCAAGCAGTTGATATTTGTTCCTCTCATAGTCTTTTCAATAGCGTTAGCATCACTGTATGTTTACCGAAATATGTCTTCACGTCACGAAGATCTTCTAAAAAGCAAAATTGCCTTTATGGTTCAGCAGATGGCAGCTTCAATAAATCCTGATGATATTGAGAAGGTAAATTTATTTTCTGATTATATGAATGAAGGCTATAAATCAATCAGAAGAGATCTTCATTCTGCTTTGAATAATAATTCTGATTCATGGAATTACGGATTTTATTTCGCTCTGCACGGAATAAAAGATGGAAAGATTTCTTCAATGATGTTTTTGAATGACGGTATTACTGCTTTTCATCCATTTAATTATCTCAATGATCCTGAGGGTATTTATAAACGTGCAGAAAAGGGAAGCGTTGAGATAGAAAAAAGTTCAGATGCATGGGGTACATGGTTTTACGGTGTGGGACCTGTTTATTCTAAAAGCGGGAAAGTAGTCGCGCTTCTCGAAGTCGGTAAAGACAATCTTTCTTACGAAACCGAGAACCGCAATCTGTTTAAGAAAATGGTTGCTTATGTCGGTGTAATCAGTATTTTGATGATTCTGCTTTTCGGATTATTAACTTATATTATTCTATCTTCTGTAAGAAATTTGAGCCGGGGAGCCGGAAGAATAAGCGAGGGCCATTGGGATGTTGAAATTCTTCCGAAGAGCAATGACGAAATTGCCGATCTTACTCACGCTTTTAACCGCATGGCTAAATATGTTAGAAATTATATATCTGAAATAACACAGCTCAACAAAGCCTATCACGGTTTTGTGCCGATGGAATTTTTGAAGTTTCTGAAAAAAGACAGCATCATAGATGTACGGCGCGGTGATCAGACACAGCAGGAAATGACAATTATGTTTACTGATATCCGTTCATTTACGGATATTTCTGAAGCGATGTCTCCGAAGGAAAACTTTGATTTTTTAAATTCATATCTTGGTTTAGTCGGTCCTCTTGTTAGAAGTAACGGCGGCTTTATTGATAAATATATCGGAGATGCGATTATGGCGCTTTATCCGGTGAGTCCTGATGACGCGGTTAAAGCCGCATTGGATATTCAAAAAACCATTTATGAATATAATCAAAAGCGCGCCGAAACTAATTTAATGCAGATAGGTATAGGAACTGGAATTCATACCGGACTTCTTATGCTTGGTATTCTCGGTGAAGATGAGAGGGTGGATTCTACGGTTATTTCTGATAATGTCAATCTTGCAAGCCGCATTGAAGGGCTTACTAAAAAATTCGGCGCAAATATTATTATCAGCGAAACAACGTATGAAGGAATGAAAGTGCGCGGTCTTTATACTTTCCGTTATCTCGGCATGATTCGCGTGAAAGGGAAAAAGCAGCCAGTCGGGGTTTACGAGGTTCTTGACGGATGTTTTGCCGAAGAACGTGAAAACAAGATTAAGGCATCAACTCTTTTATCAAAAGGAATTGCTGAATTTAAGAAAGGGGATTTCAGGCTTGCCGGAGGTTATTTTAAAAAAGGTACTGAGAAATATCCTTCTGATTTGGCCTTTAAAGTATATCTTGATATATGCAGGGAATGCGTAAGAAATCCGAAAACCGGTTTTGACGGTTCTCTTGTGTTTCTCGATAAATAAGGAGCATTTATGGATTCGACGCCATTGCTTTTAAAGTTATTAAAGAGTAATGATTTTCTTTCTGAGATTATTGTTCCGGCAAAAAAGCGGAAGCGGAAACAAACAGGTGATATTCTTTTATATATCGGAAATTCGCGTCCCCGCGGCAGAATTGATTATGGACTTCGTTTGATAGAAGAACTTGAAAATTCCGGAAACCGTGTAACCGGATTAATAATTGAACCGGATGATCCGTTGAATATCAATCCTCAGATACAGGCCATGAAAAGGTATTTTCTTCCGCCGGAACTTTCGGCACGTCAGTCGGTTATAAAAAAGAATTTCGCTGATCCTGAAGCATCAAAAAAAATTCAAATATTTCTTAATGATATTTCTTCATCAGTGTATGACACCGGGGTTGTTTTTTACGGAAACTGGGTTCCTCCCCAGCTGTTTAAAATTCCGCGTAACGGTTTTGTTAATTTTCATCCCGGACCTCTTCCGTTTCTAAAAGGCATGGAACCCGACACTTTTGCAATACTTGAAGGTTGGAAAAAGATATGGGGAACTGTTCATAAAGTTGATGAGCATTTTGATACGGGGCTTATTATCTCCATGACCAAGAAAGTTAAGATTAAGAAATATTCAACACCGGTGAGCATTCTGCATTCATTGACTCTGGAAGGAATCAAAACTATAGTGAAGGCGTGTCTGATGATTCATCATCACGGTAGAAAATGCATATTTATAAAAAATCATACGGGTTCAATTGCTACGATTGAAAAAGCATTTGAAGAGTCATTTATAAACTGGCAACAGGATAGTAATGAAATGCTTGATAGACGGCTTCGCGCATTCTGCGGTCAGGATATCGGCATACGCTTGAAAGCATCGGTTTTTGAAGATACATATTTTGTTTATAATCTTGAAACTTTTTACGGTAAATTTGAAGGAAAGCCCGGCGAAGTAATCGGATTTTATCTGAAAAACGGCAAATATTTATATCAGCCGATTATAAAAACCAATGAAGGTGCGGCAGTAATTCTGCTTGGAGAAAAAGTAAATAAGACCGAGCTTAAACGTCCTGAAAATAAATATTATCCTGAGTGGCAGATTCCTCCGAGAAAGACTATGCGAAACGCAGACATTAAAACGCTCAAATATAGCATTTTTAAGTACAGCGATATCATCAGAAAACAAATTTCGTTGTAAAAAAAGCTTTTAACTTTTTTATCCCGCTAAAAAAATGACGGAATAAAGGTTTTGCAAATACATTCTGTAAAACTGGTTCTCAGAAAATGTTTAATGGAGATATAATGGAACTGAAAGTTGATGAAAACGCAAAAGCCCTGATTTTCGATATAGACGGAACGCTTGTCGATACAATGGAAATTCATTACAAAGCATGGGAAAAGATGTTTGCTCTTCAGGGATTTAATTATCCCAGAGATGTATTTTATGAACTTGCCGGAATACCGACTTATAAAATCGTTCCCATTCTTAATGAACGATATAATCTCAAGCTTGATCCTGAAGAAACAATGATTGAAAAAGAAAAATATTTTATGGAACTTTTCGGTGCTGTTAAGGAAATTAAGGTTGTGAGCGATATTGCAAGAAAGTATCATGGAATTCTTCCTATGTCGCTGGGAACAGGCGGCAGAAAGGATATCGCGCAGATGACTATGGAAACTGTTGGTCTTTCTAAATATTTTGAAATTATGGTTGCCGCCGAAGATGTAATTCACCACAAACCGGCGCCTGATACTTTTCTTAAATGTGCTGAACTCATGGGAGTTGAGCCGCGCTTTTGTCAGGTATTTGAAGACGGTGAGCTTGGATTGCAGGCAGCACGAACTGCCGGAATGATTGCGACTGATGTGAGACCGTATCTGTAAATCATAAAGCATGAAGGGAGCCTGATATGCTTAATATTGTTTACTCTAACAGACTAGAGAAACTGGCTGAGATTTTCTCTCTTAGACTTTCTCAAAAACAGTTGAGCATATTTGATAAAGAACAGGTAATCGTTCAGACCGAAGGCATGTCAAAATGGCTGACATTGAAATGTGCCGAACTTAACGGCGCCGTTTCGGGGCTTGAATTCTTAACGCCTGTTCCTTATAGTGTCAATATGATGAAGGATTCTCTAGGGCATGATTATAATATTCCGGATAAGCATGCTCTCGCCTGGGCAGTTTATTCTTTTTTATCATCAGAATCCGGGCGTTCTTTGGAATTCTCACAAGCCGTATCATATCATGGTAATGATCCTCTGCGGATATTTCAGCTTGCCGCCCGAATAGCAGATCTTTTTGACCAGTATTCTCTTTACCGTACGGATATGGTTGAAGCCTGGGATTCGGGTAAAATGATTCTTTCTGAAAATGAAAAACTGCCGGATGAATTTGCATGGCAGTATCATCTTTGGAGGCAGATATTTTCTGAATATAATCACCGTGGACAACTTCTCGGCGATTTTCTTAAAAGTTCAACGATTCCGCAGGGAAAACATATATCATTATTCGGAATAACGTCTCTTTCGGAATATGTTTTACGTGCTTACGGGAAGCTTGCCGAGACAAATGAAATTGATGTTTATCTGCTTAATCCTTCCCCTGAATTCTGGCAGGATATCCGTTCAAAAAAAGAAATACTATATCACAGTCTCAAAAACGGTTCTGACGGATATTACGAAGAAAAGAATCCTCTTCTGGCTTCTTATGGAAAACTTTCAAGGGAATTTCTGAATATTCTATATGACAACTTTTCCGATTCTGATTTTTTTACGGAAGATGATTCGGCTTTTTCGTCACCTGAAGGCGATTCTCTTCTTAATATCATTCAAAAAGATATTTATAATCTTGAAAGCATCAAACATGAAATCAAACCGGATGACTCTGTTCTTGTTCATGCCTGCCATTCGCCATTGAGAGAAGTCGAAGTTCTCTATGATTATATTCTTGATGCGGTTTCTAATGATAAAATATCGCCGGAGAATATAGTAGTCATGGTTCCGGATATCTCCGGTTACGCACCTTTTATTGATGCGGTTTTTTCATCACCTGAAAATGAAAAAATGCGGATTCCTTATTCAATTGCAGACCGGAAAGCTTCATCTGAAAGCGCCTTCATTAATTCATTTTCCGATTCATTAAAATTTGCTCAAAACAGATATTCTCTATCGGCATTTGCCTCAATTTTTAAATCTGATCCTGTAAAAAGGAAATTTTCTATAAACGGTGAATCTGCGGATCTTGCACTAAAATGGCTTTATGAGGCAGGAGTGAGATGGGGTCTTAATTCTGCCCAGCGAATGAAAGATTGCGGACTTGAATTTTCCGAATATTCATGGAGTGATTCTCTGCGGCGCATAATTACAGGTATCGGTTATGGAGAGACGTCAGACTCTGTCGGAAAATATATTCCGTATTCTGAAATAGAAGGCAGTTCAATCGAAGTATTTTCAGCCGCGCTTAAAATGTTCAGGCTTCTTGAAAAACTTTCTTTGTCATTCGCTGATATAAAAAGCATCGGTGAATGGAATGATGAGATGATTGAGTTTATGAAGAACGCATTTGATACTGATGAATATTATGCCGATTACAGATATCTTGTTAAAGTAATGAAGCAGATAGAGGAAGCCGCTTCATCTGCCGGAAGCGGTTTGAAGACCGGTTTTGATATTTATTATTATGAGCTGATGCGGCAGATTGATTTCGATACTTCCCAAAAAGGTTTTATTTCGGGGGGAATAACTTTTTGTCAGCTTCTACCGCTACGTTCTGTTCCGTTTGATTTTGTCGCGATTCTGGGGCTTAATACGGGAGAATTCCCGCGCAGTGCAAATAATCTCGGTTTTGATATTATGTACTATAAACGCAAGAAAGGAGACCGTTCGGTAAAAAATGATGACAGAGATTTATTTCTTGAGAGTATTTTATCGGCAAGAAAGAAACTTCATCTTTCATATACCGGCCGCGACAGTAAGACTAATGAGGAAAAGCCTGCATCGAGTGTTCTTTCTGAGTTTATAAACTATATACGTGATTACTATTTCGGCGACGACTATAAGGATATATTAATAAGAGAACACTCGCTTAAAGGTTTTTCTGAGAAATATTTTGATGGAAAAGATAAAAGATTCTTCTCATATTTTTCCGCAAGAATCGTACTGCCTGCTGTGCATAAAAAAGAACAATATAAAATACCTTTGATAAATGAAGAGCTCTTATCGATAACACCCGAAATGTTTGCTCACTTTTTCTGTGATCCTAGAAGATACTATTTTGAAAAGAAATGCGGTATCAAATTTAGAACACTGTCTGATTTTGATTATGATACGGAGCCGCTTTTACTTTCAAGCGGAGTAAAAAAACACAACGCTAAAATTATAGAGTCTTATTTGCGAAACGGGTGCGGCTATGATGAGATAAAACAGATTTTTATGGATTCTATGATGCTGCCTGTCGGGAATTATGCGGAAAGCGCGTTTGAAACTTTTATTGAAGATTACGGTAATATCTTTGAATACAGCAGTAATGTTTTAAGCTCAATGAAATCAAAACAAATGGGAATATCGTTTGATAAGGAACCGCTTTGTATAAGCGGAAATGTTAAACTATATTTTGACGGAAATAATCTTTGCTCAGTTTTTTTTATTTTTACCGGCAAATCACAATTCTATGAAACAAAAGCTAAAGTATATCATGTTATGCTTTCTGCAATTTATGATAATGTTAAAACTGTTCTTGTTTATAAAGATAGTAAAAAAGAAATACCTGATATGGACAAAAAAACCGCACTGCGGTTAATGAAGGATTTGTCAGCTGTATATATGGATTATCTGTCTGATCCGTTTGATATTGATATAGAATGCGCGATTAATGCATGGACTTCTGATTATGATAAATTTGAAAATGACTATATATCAAAAATTGAAAAAAGTTCTAATGACGGATTCATAACTAAAGAGATAATTATTGAAGATTATTCCGAGCTGGCAGAATATCATTTTATTTCCGACAACAAAAGAATCTATGATTTTGTTTATCCATTGAGTTCTGTTTCTGTAATTAAAGATAACGGAAAAGTAAAATGAAACAATTCGCTTTTGATAAAATAAATTTAGAAGGCATTTCGCTCATTGAAGCCGGAGCAGGAACAGGTAAAACCTATTCTATTACAAATATCTATATAAGGCTTCTTCTTGAAAGAAATTTCGATTCAGGCGAGATAGCCGTTGTGACATTTACTGTTGCGGCAGCTGATGAACTTAGGGAAAGAATTTCTTCTAAGCTTCGCGACCTGCTAACAGCACTTCAATCAGGTCCTGAAAACATTCCGGATGAATTTTCATCAATAATCAATAAATCTAATATTAAAGAATCATGTATTAAAATAGAACTTGCACACCGAAGTCTTGATGATGCACCTATATTTACAATTCATAAGTTTATAAATAAAATAACAAAAGAAAACGCATTTGAATCACATTCTTCTTTTGATGCTGAAATATCAGAAGATAAATCGGAAATTCTTTCTTCAATTATCATGGATTTTTTCCGGTTGAAGATAAACACTTATGACAAAAATATTCAGAAAATGATTAATTGGTCTGAATTTTTTAAAGAGCTTGTCCGTTTTATAAAAAGCGTTTCTGAAAAACCTGTCGTTTGTAATCAAATATCTTCAGAGGATATATTTGCCGAGCTTGATTCTTTTCGTGAATCTTCAATTATTTTCAGGGATTATTTCTTAGGTAACGAAGATAATCAGCTTAAATTTAAAGGATTTGCCAGCGGAAGAAGTACTGTTGATTTTCCAGGTATGCTGAAACTTGTTAATGAGGTAATCTCTGATAAATATACACTGATAAAAAAAGCAGAAGAGTTTAAGCCTGTTTTTAAATGGATTGATAATGATACATTTAAAAAAAAATTCAGTGAATATTCTTCAGTTGATGCAGATTGCCTGAATGTTCTTGAGGCTATTCAAAAATTACTGGATGCCGCTAAATCTCTGGCTAAAGTTAATAAGCGATTTAAATCGTCTTTTGCACTTGAAGCACTTGATTATTATCACAAAGCTGTTAAAGATATAAAAAATCAGAAACAGATATTGTTTTATGATGATATAATAAATTCTGTTTATTCGGTTGTGAAAGATAATTCTGATTCTGAATTGAAAAAAAACATTTCAAGAAAATATTCCATAGCTCTTATAGATGAGTTTCAGGATACAGACGAATCGCAGTGCGCTATTTTCGGAAATCTATTTAATAATCTAATCTATATAGGTGATCCGAAACAGTCTATATACAGATTCCGCGGAGCGGATATTTATTCATATATTGAAGTATCAAAAAAATCAGCAAACCGGTATAATCTGCAGATAAACTGGCGCTCTGAAGAGAAGCTTCTTTCGGCAGTTAATGCTTTTTTCAGTTGTTCTGATCCGTTCAGGAATAAAGATATAGATTTTGTTCCTGCCGAACCGTGTATGTCCATTGAAAAAATGGAAGTTGCTGATTCAAATGATGTCATGAACATCAGATTTCAATCATATTCAAATCAGAATGAACTTAATGTTTATGAAGATATTACGCGTGAAGTAGTATCTCTTCTGGAATTATCAGCGAAAGGCAAGGCTGTTATCCCGCATAGTGACGGTAAACGTCCGCTTCGGGCTTCTGATATTGCAATACTTGTTTATAGAAACAATGAAGCAGATGATATGAGAAGTTATTTGTCAAAAAAAGGAATTCCGTCGGCAATCCGCTCCGGCAAATCAGTTTTTGATTCCTATGAATTTACTGAGTTTGTTCAGATTCTTTCTGCTATGGAAAACCCCGAAAGCATGAAAAAAATCAAGACAGCTTTATCTGTAAGATTTATGGGTTTTACACCTGCGATGATTGAGCTTTTGACGGATGATGAAATGAGCATTCATGCTGAGAGATTTGCTCTGTACGGAAGAACAGCATTGAATAAAGGACTTCTTGAAGCATACAGAATGCTCATTAAAGATTATTCAGCTGTAAGCAATATTTCTTCGTCTCCTGACGCGCAGAGAATAATAACAAACATGGATCACATTGCCGAGCTTCTCGACGAGAGAAAGCGTAAAAAGGATTATTCACTTTCAGAACTTGCATCCGAAGTTTCAAATTCGCTGGATGAATCGTCAGAAAAGTACGAGCTGCGTATAGAAAGAGATGATGATGCCGTCCAGATAATAACGGTTCATAAAAGCAAGGGTCTGGAATTTCCGGTTGTTTTTGTAGCTTCTGAATTTCTGCGGAAAAATAATGAAAAAGAACTTGGCTTTGTCTGTAGAATTGACGGCAAAAACACTCTGGTGATGAACGACGGATCGGAGTATTGCAATAATATTATCAATTCAACATATAGGGATGAAATTCTTTCTGAAAATCTTCGTCTCTTCTATGTAGCACTGACAAGAGCCAAATTTCGAGTCTATCTTTATCATGCCGAAAAAATTAAAAATAAAAAAGGCGAATTCATAAAAAATTCTTATTCTGCGTTAAATCATATTCTTTCGTCGTATGATCCTTCGTTTAAAGAAAGAGAAACTTTTGATGTGTTGAATGAATTCGCTCAAAAAAATGGTTTTCTTTTCAATGATATTTCTTCCCTAGCTGATTCGCAAAATCAGTCCTTACATAATTCTGATTCTGTAATAAATTTAAGTGCAAGGAAGTTTCCTGACATTACATTTAAGACTTTCAAGGTTGCAAGTTATTCGATGATTGCAGAAGGAAAAGATATTCCTTACGAGCATATGTCTGATGAAAATATAAACCTAGATTACCAGACGGGCGAAAAAGTTTTTCTACATGAGTTTCCAAAGGGCAGTGAAGCTGGCAACTGCCTTCATGGCGTGCTTGAGCAACTGATTGAGAATAAAGAGCCTGATTTGAAAATAATCGATTCTTTTCTGCGCATGTACGGAATAAATTACAGTTATAAGAAAGATGTTATCAGGCTGATTGAAGAAGTTAAAAATGCTTATTTTCATGCTGATGATTTAAAATTCAGTCTTGCCGATGTACAAAGTGAAAAAATGATGAGCGAACTCGATTTTCATTTTTCATTCGATAAATTTATTTCAGAAAAATTTGAAGAAATTATATGTGAAGACGCACCGCATCTTCATGTCAGAAATACAATTTCGGATATTTCTATAACAGGGTTCATGAAGGGTTTTGCCGACATGGTGTTTTTTCATGAAGGAAAGTACTTCATACTCGACTGGAAATCGAATTATCTGGGAGATTATGAATCGGACTATTCTGAAGAAAAACTGATTCGATCCATGCGTTCATCTAAATATGCAGTTCAATTATACATTTATACATACGCTCTATATAAACTGTTAAAGATACGGGATAAAGAATTTAATTATGACGATTTCGGCGGATTCTTCTACGTTTATCTGCGCGGAGTATCAGCAGGAAGCTCAAACGGCATATATTTTTATAGACCGTCATTTGAAGCTGTGCAGAAAATCGACAAGGAGCTTTGCGGTGATTGATTTCAGAAAAAAATATTCTGTATACGGTTTATTCGATGAATTTGATTTTGAATTTGCTGAAAATGTAATGAGTCTCTCGTCAGAAGATGAGGATATTTTTCTGGTTTCTGTAATTGCTTCTCATGCTTCCAAAAATAATTCAGTATGCTTTGACTGTATTAATGACTGTTTTGAAGACCAGGCGATTAATGAAATAGTAAATCAACTGATTGATAAAAAGACTCGGGTAAAATTCTCATATGATAAAAAACTTCCGGTAGTTATAGAAAATTCAAAAATATATCTACGAAGGTATTATGAATACGAAAAAGATACTGCCTCGGAAATCTTAAACCGCACGTCCTGTTCTGCAGAAAATATTGATAAAGAAATAGTGTCTGCGGCAGAAACTCTGCTTTCGGTTCTTGATATTACTGAAGACGAAAAGAAAATTTCAGTAATAAATGCATTGTCAAAAAAAATATCATTCATTTCAGGCGGCCCAGGAACCGGCAAAACTTCTCTTGCTGTAAATATCATCCTTCTTTACATTAAGAAGAAACTATTGAAAGGCGAAAGACCTTCGATTGCATTATGCGCGCCGACCGGGAAAGCAGCAGCGCATCTAAAAAAATCCGTTGAAGGTGCATTGCTTAAAATAAAAGAAAATGAAAAACTGAAATCTCTTTTTGACAAAGAATTCAAATTTGTTCCGCTGAAAGGAGAAACGGTTCAAAAGCTTATAGGAACAAAAATCGGAAGTATCTCTGCAAAATTCAACAAAAACGAACCCCTGCCTCATGATCTTGTTATTGCCGACGAAACATCGATGTTTGATTTATCGCTTATGAAAAAACTGTTTTCTGCACTGAATCCTTCTTCATCAATAGTATTTCTGGGTGACAAGGATCAGCTTGCAAGTGTTCAGGCTGGATCTGTATTCGGCGATATTTGCTCGATTGCAAAAACAGAATCCGGAAATAATTCTGATAATACAAAGCGTCTTGCAGAGAGTATCACTGTATTAAAAAAGAGCTATAGATTTGATTCCGAAAAAGGAATCGGGAAAATATCAAAAGCTGTTAACGAGTCTGATATTAAAGGAGTATGGGATGCTTTTAATTCAGACGATAATATCAGGTTTATTGAAAACGGCGAAGGAAGCTTTCAGGGTTTTAGAAAAAAACTGAAGGAAATTATTGAATCCGAAATTAAAAGATATTCGGAAATTTATCCGTATATTTTTCCCGTTCAAAACGCGAAACCTGAAGAGCTGTTAGTACGAATGAAAAATATTCAGATTCTTTCTGCTTTAAGAAAAGGGCCAGGCGGTTTCGGTGAAGTAAATATGATTGTTGAAGAATTATTTTCTCTTTCCGGAAATATATATCACGGAATGCCTGTTATGGCAGTTGAAAATGATTATGATATGAAAATATTCAACGGTGATATGGGCATAATCTGCAAAGACGAAAGATTGAACGCGTACTTCTCGGGTGATGAAAATTTAAGAAAAATAAATCCGTATCTTCTTAAGAGTTATGAGAAATCATTCTGCATGACCGTACACAAAAGCCAGGGTTCCGAATTTGAGAATGTAATATTTATTCTGCCGAACGAAGACTCGCGGGTACTTACAAAAGAACTCATCTATACTGCGCTTACGCGCGCGAAGAAAAATATTACGGTAATAGGATCAAAAGAAATACTTAACGCCGGAATTCTCAGAAAAACAGAAAGGAGCTCGGGTTTGTCGTCAAGACTTTGGTCTTGACGAATACTCATAAAGCGCGATACTCAATGCCGCGTAAGCGTTAAGGGATTCAATGTTTTCTGAAATAGGAATCGAAACTGAGTATTTTTTTAAATCTTCAGGAATTCCCTGTCCTTCGATTCCTGAAAGAAGAAGAAATGATTCAGGAAAACCAAACTGACGGATGTTCTGGCCGTGTTTGTCGAGACTCACTATCGGTATTGAATTCTCTTCGCATACCGATGCAATTTCTTCATACTGCGGACCTTCATAGAAATTAACGGAAAATACCGCGCCCGAACTAGCTCTGACGGATTTCGGATGATAAGGCGATGCAGAAGACTGAAGCAGTATTATATCCTTTATACCGAAAGAAACTGCTGATCTTACAGCCGAACCGACATTGAGTGGATCCTGAAACGGAATAACTAGAGTTGCTCCCTTTGAGATTGTATAATTCCATTGTTCGATTTGCGGTGTTTCGATAACAAGAAAAGGCATCTTCGAAGGTTCAATTTCCGAGAAGAGAGATTTTTTAAGTATCAACAGTTTTGATTCTTCGTTTAATCTTTCTGCAATGGAAATTAAATCAGGATCGGTTTCAAACGACTCATCACAAAGCGCAAGATACATGACTTCCAAATCAGTTTTCAGCAGGTCTTTGATTATTTTTTTGCCCGGAATAATCGTGAGTCCGCTTTTTGAAGGCCCTTTCTCAATTGCTTTTTTAATATCTTTGAACTTTTTATTATCAGGTGAAGTTATCTGATTTTTAAATTCACTCTGTTCATTCATCATTATGCGGTAAGTGGTTTTTTTGAATTCCTTTGTTTTGCGGAAAACAAGAATTCTTCTATCGTGACCTATGTATGGAAGCTTGTACTTAACATCATTTTCGAGTTCAAAATAATAAACAGATTCGTCAGAAAGATCTTTGAGGTCGTCATCGGCGCCGGGACCTTTAAGGAGAATGACTCGTCCGTCTTTTTTCAGAAAAGAATTTACGCGCAGAAGAGTTCCGTTTGCAGATTCAAATGCTCTTGTAATTATTCCGTCTACGTCAAATGAACATTCTTCGTTCACTAGATGCGGATAAACTATTGCTTTATCAAGAGAAAGCTCGTTGATGATCATGTTCATGAAATCAACACGGCGAAAACGTGATTCTGCGAGAATGATTTCAATTGAAGGATTTGTTATTTTAATCGGCAGACCCGGAAATCCAGGACCTGTTCCGATATCGAGAATTTTCTGAGGAAGTTTTACGAGTTTAGACGGAAGAACCGAGTCTATGAAATGCTTGATGATAATATCTTCGTCTTTGGTTAGACGCGAAAGATCCCATTCTTTATTGAGTTTCTTGTATTGACTGAATAAAAAGGTGAAACCGCTCAGCTCTTTGGAACTAAGTGGCATGTCTGCGCCGTCAAAATATTTTTTAATCATTTCTGCTGACATTACCAGAGCACTTTCAGCGGATTGATGAGTTTGTCATTATGCCAGAGCGTAAAATGCAAATGCGGTCCCGTCGAGTATCCGGTTGAACCGACTCTTCCTACGAACTGATTCGGCTTTACAGTCTGACCAGGGCTTACTGCAATCGATGATAGATGACCATAAAGTGTTTTATATCCGTCTTCATGAACAATAATAACGGCTTTGCCGTATCCGCCCATCCAACCAGTTGATTGAACTGTTCCGCCGCAAGAAGCTCCGACGGGCGTTCCGTATGGAGCCGCAATGTCAATGCCGTTATGAAATCCGTAACGGTTGAAAATAGGGTGAACTCTTCCTCCAAAGTATGAACTGAATCTTCCTCCGAGAGGCGAGGTGAATTTTTCACGAAGAGTATACTGGCTTGCCATTGCTTCAGTCATATTATCTGTTGAAGGTCTTGCATCTATTACGAATACAGGATAATACTTGGCTTCAATGTTTTTTATAGTGACTGTTGCGGGATTGTCGGAATAAAGAATTTTTTCCGGTTCGGATTCAAATATTTCAAGGGCTTCTTCTTCGGTTATCTTTCTGTTTACGAAGCAGAGATTTCCCTTCTGGTTTGATGCAATGATTTCCTGTCCGGTAGAAGCGTTGATTGATTCCCAAAACGGATTGAGAGCTAGAAGGGTATCTATATTGATGCCTTTGTCTTTAGCGATTTTCCAGAAATTATCGCCATTTTCTATTTTTATTTTTTCAAAGTAAACGCCTTTTAGAGCGACTTTATCGGCAATATAATTGTTATATTCTTCTTCGGACTTGAAGATTTCAAGAGAATTGATAACCTTAACGGGACCTATGTATGACGGTTCAGAAAACATTGAAATGAAAACTGTAGCAGTGCAGGAAGCTATTATTAAAACGGCAGATGAGATCATTATAAATTTATTTTTTTTGCTTTTGATTATTGATAAAAGTTTCATTCGTACCGCCTTGGAAGTCAGGTTAAAAAAAGCTGATTATTCATCAAGAAAAAAACCTGATTTACAGGATTTCATGACAATTAGAGCTGATTTTAGCCTATTATTAACAGATAAACAATGAGACATAATAATTTCAAGAACTTTTCATAGTTAAATTCTGTTAATAATTTTGAAAAAAATCAAAAAAAGCTTGAATAATGATATCATGGGTTTTTGAAGAAGCATAATCGCCGTTTTTAAGCAGACTGCTGTATTGGGGAAATTTGACAGGTAATTGTATGAAAAATAAGGTTTTAATCATAGAAGACAGTTTGTCGTTTGCGGCTTATCTCAGTGATGTTCTTTCGGATTCTTATGCAGTTTCTGTTGCACATAATGCTTCTGAGGGTCTGCGGATTGCTCTTTCTACTCAGCCTGAAATAATTCTTCTTGATCTTGTTTTACCGGATATTGACGGATATGAAGCCTTTAAAAATATCAAATCCAATAAAACTCTTTCGGATATTCCGATAATTTTTATTTCTGCTGTCAGTGAAATTAAAGATCAGATGAAGGGGCTTGAGCTCGGTGCAGTAGACTATATTGTAAAACCTATAAATCCCGACATTGTCCGCGCGAAAATCAAAAACCATATAAAAATAAAACATGACTTTGAGCGACTCGAAAATATTTCGCTGAAAGATCCGCTTACGCTTGTCGGAAACCGCAGACTATTTGACGAAAGACTTGATTCCGAATGGAGAAGGGCTAAACGTGACGGATTTTCGCTTGGACTTTTTATGCTGGATATAGATTTTTTTAAGAATTTCAACGATTCAAAGGGGCATCTTGCCGGAGATGACTGCCTTAAAGCAATCGCCGGAGCGATTGATTCGTCATTGAAGCGCGGCGGAGATATTGTTGTCCGCTACGGCGGTGAAGAATTCGCGGCAATTCTGCCCGGAATAAATTTAGAGGCGGCTCAAAGAGTTGCGGAAAGAATAATTGAAAATGTAAAAAAACTTCAGATAAAACATCCTGATTCTTCTGTTTCTGAGTTCGTAACTCTGAGCATAGGCGGAGCTGTTTCACTCCCATGCGCGGAGTCGGAAATGACGGATATCGTCAAGAAAGCGGATGTTGCTCTCTATAGCGCGAAAAAAAACGGCAGAAACCGAATTGTTTTAGCTGAATCCGCTTTTTAAAACATTAGTAACTCCCTTGACACAATAATGATATTTTTTATTTTATCCCTAAGAGGTTATCATGCTTAATGTATTAAATTTAACTTTCAGATTTTCAAAAGAACCGCTCTTTAAAGACGTAAACATAAAATTCACTCCCGGTAACTGTTATGGTCTAATCGGCGCTAACGGATCGGGCAAATCTACATTCTTAAAAATTCTTTCAGGCGAGCTTGAGCAGAGCGAAGGTGAAGTTCAAAAAAACCCAAAACATAGAATGGCTGTCCTGAAACAGAATCAGTTTGAATATGATGAATCTACCGTTCTTGATACGGTCATTATGGGTTATAAAAAACTTTATGATATAATGAAGGAGAGGGAACTTCTTTATTCAAAGGAAGAACTTACTGAAAAAGAAGGAATGCGCGCTTCGGAACTTGAAGAAGAGTTCGGAGAGATGAACGGTTACGACGCAGAGACCGAAGCAGCACAGCTTCTTGACGGTCTTGGTGTTCATGAAGATTCTCATTATTCGCTTATGAAGGATCTCGAACCAGGAATTAAAGTGAGAGTTCTTCTTGCTCAGGCGCTGTTTGGTAATCCAGACATACTTCTGCTGGATGAGCCTACCAACTATCTTGATCTTGAAACCGTTAAATGGCTTGAGAACTTTCTTGAGAAGTTTGAAAACACTGTTGTCGTTGTTTCGCATGACAGACATTTTCTGGACAGAGTCTGCACCCATGTAGCCGATATCGATTATGGAAAAATTGAGCTGTATTCGGGAAACTATTCCTTCTGGTTTGAGGCAAGCCAGCTTGCTCTAAGGCAGAAACGCGATGAAAATAAAAAGACCGATGATAAAAGGAAAGAGCTTCTTGAATTCATTCAGCGTTTCAGTTCCAATGCTTCGAAATCTAAGCAGGCAACAGCAAGAAAGAAGATGCTCGAAAAACTGAATGTCGAAGATATTAAACCTTCATCGAGAAGATTCCCGTATGTTGCGTTTAAGCCGGAAAGAGAATGCGGTAAAACAGTTCTGGAAATTGAAAAGCTTAATTATCCGTCAGAAAACCTGAAGGATTTCAGTCTTCTAATTAATAGAAATGATAAAATTGTATTTTTGGGCGATAATAAGGCGAGAACGGCTCTTTTTCAGATAATAAACGGCGAACTTGAAGCCGAGTCAGGTGAATTTAAATGGGGCGAAACAATTTCGCGCGCATATTTTCAGAAAGAAAACTCGCATCTTTTTTCAAATGATCTGAATATCATTGACTGGCTCCGTCAGTATTCTGATGATAAAGATGAGAATTTTATTAGAAGTTTTCTCGGAAGAATGCTTTTTTCCGGTGATGATTCTTTTAAAAAGGTTAAGGTGCTTTCGGGCGGAGAGAAGGTCAGGTGCATGATATCAAAGCTCATGCTTTCAAACGCAAATTGTCTTATTCTTGACGAACCGACAAATCATCTTGATCTTGAATCAATTACGGCGTTAAATAATGCTTTGATAAGTTTTCCGGGAGTTGTGCTTTTTGCGGCTCATGACCATAAATTTATCGAAACCGTTTCAAACAGAGTTGTAGAATTTACTCCGAACGGTATAATTGACAGAGTAATGAATTTTGAGGATTATCTCGACAGCGACGACATTAAGAAGCTTAGAGATAAGATGTACGGAAATCATGACGGTTTTGTTCTCTGATAATAAAAAAATCGGATGGAATTATTCCATCCGGGGAATGATATGGCTGAAAATGTTATAAAAGATGTAGCTCAGAATAAAAAAGCTAAATTCGAATATGAAATCATTGAAACCTTCGAAGCCGGAATAGTTTTAAAAGGCACAGAAGTCAAATCATTGCGTATGGGAAAGGCCAGCATCAATGAAGCTTATGGAAGAATCGTAAAAGGCGAACTATTCGTTTATCAGATGAATATTTCGGTTTATGAAAACGGAAATATTTTCAATCATGATCCGATGAATCCGAGAAAGCTTCTTCTTCATAAAAAAGAAATAAGAAGACTGATCGGAAAACTTCAGGAGCAGGGTTTTGCGCTAATTGCACTGAAGCTCTACTTTAAAAACGGAAAGGCGAAACTTCTTCTCGGTCTCGGAAAAGGTAAAACTCAGTATGATAAGCGTGAGTCTATCAAGAAGCGTGAAGACCAGAGAGAAATGCAAAGAGCTCTGAAGAATTATAAGAACTAAGTGTCGTATCATGCTTGAAGCAATTCATGAGATAAGCGGTGTTTCAAGAAATGAAGCAGAGAAGATTGAAGCTTTCAAATATTACTTCTGATTGTTTGCCGAAGCTGAGGGATTATCGTGGAAAAAGTAGAGTTTTTGTCTGATTCGACAAAGGAAAACGCACAGAAAATATACAATACACACAAAGAAGTAGTTAAGGCAATACAGGATTCCTCCATCGCGAGTATTGATAATTATAATAGATTCTGCGAGATTGACGAACACGTAAACAAGGTTGCGAATCAATTTTCGGGAATTCTTGCGCGAATAACTTCACATCCTGAAAACAGTAAAAAGATACTTGATCATATGAATGCCAGAGGATATCGGAATACGGTGCTCTTTGAATAAGATGGTTGTAATGGTTAAAAATAATAATACAATATTGGCCTGATCAGGTGTGTATTAAAGTATTTCAATAATTGTGATTTCTTGTGTAATATATGTTTAAATTGGATGTTTTTTCGATAGGGATTGGTTTTAGTGAGCTTGAATTGTATTCTTAAAAATTGCAATAAATGAATACTTTAGTTGTTGTTTTGTGGTATCTTGTGTTTAGTTTGGAGCATGGTCTATCATGCTCAGTTGTATGATTCTAAGTAATGCTATTTTATAATTACTATATAATCAGCAAATTGTGTTAATCATGATTAATAGAAGTAAATTAACGGAGTATTGTTGATGAATTCAAAACCTGAGATAATAGCTTTTTATCTTCCGCAATACCATACCATTCCCGAGAATGATGAATGGTGGGGAAAAGATTTTACTGAATGGACAAATGTTAGAAAAGCAAAACCTTTATTCGATGGTCATAATCAGCCGCGTGTTCCTCTCAATAATAATTATTATGATTTATCAGATATTAATGTTATGAAATGGCAGTCAGAGCTGGCTATAAAATACAATATTTACGGCTTTTGTTTTTATCATTATTGGTTTAATGGAAAACTTTTACTCGAAAAACCTGCAGAGAATTACCTGAAGTGCCAAGAAATTGCTACAGCATATTGTTTTTCTTGGGCAAACGAACCATGGACAAGGTCATGGGACGGTAAAAACAGCAATGTTTTAATGGGTCAGAATTATGGCGGAATCGAAGATATAAAAAAACATTTTGAATATCTTCTCCCATTTTTTGAGGATTCAAGGTACATAAAAATTGATAATAAACCGGTGTTTCTTTTTTATCGTGCGAACAGTATTACTTATTATAATCAATTGATAAATGAATGGAATAACTATCTGATAGCAAAGGGATTTTCTGGATTATATTCTGTTGAAACTCTGACAGGTTTTCAAAGAAAGATATATTCTGATTTGACTGAAGCTTGCGTTTATATGGAACCAATGTATTCGTTATCAAAAAAGAAATGGATAGAGAAGCATGTTGATAATATCCGTTTAGCTCTTAATATGAGCAAGAGGGTTTCTTACTCGAAGATTTGGGATAAAATTCTGACTTATGAAAATGTCGGGCTTGATTGTTTTGGAGGGGCTTTTGTTGATTGGGATAACTCTGCAAGGAAAAAAAGTAAAAATCTCGTTTTTAAGAATGTTACAATTGATTTATTCTCAAAATATTTTTCTGCTCAATACCAAAAAGTTAGAGAATCCGGTTGCCCTTTTATTTTTGTTAACGCTTGGAATGAATGGGCTGAAGGAACCTATCTGGAACCTGATGAAAAACATCGATATGGTTTTCTTGAAAGCATTAAGCGCATAATGGCAGAATGTTGAATTGTCTGGATGAAATTTGTTAATTTGATGTTGACATGTGCTTGATGAAAACAAGCTAATATTTTAAGAAGCCATATTGCAATTATAGTTTCTGGAAGGAATCATAAATGAAAATTCTTTTTGATGTGACGGCGGTTCAGCCGAGCCAGGGTAAGTTTCATGGTGCATCAGAATATGCTAAATCTCTTTTTGAAAGACTCATTCTAAACAAAAAGAATCAAATTATCGAGTGCGTTTATAATCCCGATGAATGGCTTGACCCGATTTTTGCCGAACTCATGAAATCAAATTCCATTGTTCTTCGCGAGGCGCATACAGTAACCGATATTGAAAAAATTATTTCAGACGGTGGATATTCATTATTTTATTCCGCATTGCCGTATAGATATCATTCAAATTACTTTAAGTGTCATTCGGTTTTCACGGTTCACGGTTTAAGGGATCTTGAGATGCCAACTGATTCGCTTGAATGGCGGTATTCCTCCGGGGCAATCAGACTTGTTAAGATAATGATTAAAAGGTTTCTTCCGGATTTTTACTTACGTATTCAGCTTAAGCGTCTTGCTTCGCTTGTTACGGGGGAAAATAGAAATGTCAGAATTATAACAGTTTCGCAGCACTCTAAATATTCTCTTCTCTCTTTTCTTCCAGAGTTAAAATCATCAGATATAACAGTTCTTTATCCTCCTGAAAAGATAATTTATTCTGAGGCTGTAGATGAAAAAGAAGTTGCCCTTAAGTTCGGGATTGAGCCGAAGCATTACTATCTGATTATTTCTGCAAACAGATGGGTAAAGAATTCATATCGTGCGATGAAGGCGATTGATTCACTATACTCTTCTAAAAAAAATTTTAAATGCAAAACTGTTGTTGTCGGTTCAGGAAAAAAAAGACTCCCGAGAATTAATTTGAAAAACAGAAACATGTTTGTCTTCACACCTTATCTCAGCGATTCTGAACTTGATTTTATGTACAGGAATGCTAGAGCTTTGGTATATCCGACAATTAACGAAGGATTCGGTTATCCTCCAGTTGAAGCGATGAGACATGGAACACCTGTTCTTTGTTCATCAATTGCTTCAACTTCGGAAGTCTGCTCTAATTCCGTTATTTATTTTAACCCTTTTTCAATAGAGGAAATAAAAAATCGTCTTCTTATGATTGATTCCGATCAGGACCTTCGTGAGAAATATTCATTTCTTTCCCTTCAACGTTACCGTGAAGTATCGCATAAACAGTCAGATGACCTTGACAGACTTTGTGATATTATTTTAGGCGGAAAGTAATGATGAATAGGGTATCTGTGGTATTGTTGAATTACAATGGTCATTTTGAAACTGTTCCATGTCTTGAAAGCCTATTAAAATCTGATTATCCGCTTAAAGAGATCGTAATTGTAGATAATAATTCCAGTGATGATTCGGTTGAATATCTTCAAGACTGGTTTAGCGGGAAGACTGATTATAATTATCAGTTTGACCCTGAATGTTTTCCATTAGAGATTAAACCTATTTCATATTCATTATATATTAACTCTGCTGTTGAAATAAAACTTGTCCGTAGACCTTTGGTAAATGATTCAAATGTCAACATTACACTAATTCAAAATTATTCCAATGACGGTTTTTCTGCAGGAAATAATATTGGAATACGTTATCTGTTAACAAGGAACGCAGAAATAATCTGGCTTTTGAATAATGATACTATCGTTAAAAAAGATACTTTATCGGAAATGATGAAGATATATGATTCATCTGAGTATAAAAAAGTAATAATTGGATCATGTCTATATTATAATCACAAACGTGATGAAATTCAGGCTTTTGGCGGTGGTTGTGTGAATTTTATAACTGGTAGAGCTTATTCTGTTAAAAAACAGGGGCAAATTGATTATATTACCGGAGCAAGTTTGCTTATACCTTCTTTTGGATTTAATGAAATTGGTTATCTTGATGAAAAATATTTTATGTATTGGGAAGATACTGATTTTTCCGTTCGGGCAAAAAAATTAAAATGGAAAATTAAAGTTGCCGGAAATTCGATTGTTTATCACAAGCACAATGCAAGTACGGAAAAGGAAAATTTAAAGATTAACTATTTTCGTGATATATCAACAGCAAGAGGATCATTACGTTTCTTTTTTAAGCATGCTGGAATATTTGCAGTGCTTCCAATTTGTTGCAGAATGTCGACAGCCTTTATTAAGAGAATCAAAAAATTTTCTTTTGCAGGATTTTTTTCAATTATTTTCCGCGTTTTAATCAGGAATTCTGGTAAAAGCTAATTGGCATTATTAATTAAAACGTATTATTAAGTTAAATGTTTCATTTTTAGGAATTCAATGTTTGAGAGAATAAAAATGAGAATTAGTAGGTTTAAAATTTTGGTATTGAAAAGTTAATCCTGTCAGCTTCCAATTATATTTGAACCGCTTTTCTGAAATTTGAGGTATTTCTATACGGTAAAAAAAGTTATTTTGCTGTTTAATATATCCGAATAGATCACTTAGGCATATTTATTATAATCGATTAGAATTCAATTTTTAATTGGATTATGGTATCCCTGTTTTAGCTGTTCAAAATAATGCTGGACAAAATTGTTTTGGGATGATATATAATACCTATTGAAAGCATATACGTGCTTAAAGGGGTTTTGATTGAGTTCCGGAAGCATCAAGGAAGGCTCTTGCCGCAAAAAGATAGCTGTTGTTTTCCCGAAAGATTCTGAGTCGCTTTTTAATAATAAAAAAAGTACTTTCGGTGGAGCCACAGTCCAGCTTTATAATTATGCGCTGGAGATGGCAAAATATCATGATGTTTACTGCCTTGTCGGCGAAACTGAAATCAGTGATATCAAAAGATTTGATGGTCTTAATATTGTATTTACTTTTTCGAAGAAAGACGGTTATTTTAAGAGGGTAATCAAATTTCATAAATCTTTGCGTTTGATCATGCCGGATGTTATCATTCAAAGAGGCTTGACGCGTATTTCAACTTTGCTTGCTTTGTACTGCATATTCTATTCGATTAATTACGTTTTTATGTTTGCCCACGACCGTGAGGCAAGAGGCCGTTTCCAAAGATCTAACAGATTTAATCATTTCTACCCATTACTTCTTTTTTGGGCAAGATATCTGGTTGTTCAGAATGATTTTCAGCAGAGCAACATCCCCGGAATTTTTAAAAAGAAAACGTTTAAGATACCCAGTGGTTATGAGATTGAGAAGGATTTCTCATTTGAAAAAAAGGGAGTTTTATGGGTCAGCCGTCTTGAACCGTGGAAGCGTCCGGAACTGTGTATTGAGCTCGCGATGAAAAATCCCGATATTCCGTTTACAATGATAGCCCCGATTGACCCCAATGATGCCGAGTACGGCGATTCTATTCACAAAATGGCGAAAAATATCAGAAACATAAGTTTTATTGACTTTGTATGTTTTGCCGAAATTGATAAATATTTCAGATCGGCAAGGGTTTTTCTGAATACTTCCGAAGAGGAAGGTTTTCCTAATACTTTTATTCAGGCATGCAAAAACAGGACTCCGATTATATCTCTTAATGTAAATCCGGACGGTTTTATTTCAAAGTTCTCAACGGGAGTTTTCTGCGATGGAAATTTTGATAAAATGAATGATTCGCTTGTTGATATTTGCAGTAATGATTTCTTATTTGCGAAGTATTCAGATATGGCGTATGATTATGTTTTACGTCACCATTCAATCAAGACAAATGCCGCACGTCTTTCAAATCTCATACTTTCTGTATGATTATTCAGGTTTTACCTAGGGTTCTTACGTTGAAACACAAAGTTGCTTGACAAAATAAAATACGTATACAAAAATAGTCCAGGTGGATTTTTTGTTTCATTTTCAGTTCCGCCAAATTAATTCTGGACTTATAATATGAAAAAAACTTTTATTTTTGCTCTCCTGTCTATACTTATATCTTTTTCGGTTTTTTCATCCGATCAGCAGACTGTATTTGTAGATAATGCTGAAATTCAGCAGTATAACGGGTTTACCGGCAAATGGGTTCTTATTCAAAATGCGGCAAGACTGAATGAAGTTATCAAAGAATTCGGAGCGGAAGAAGAAACTGTAAAGCGTCTAAACCCGGATCTAAAATTCAATACATATAACTTCATTCCTTTTTCCAAAGATTATGAAAAACAACTCGCTGATAAAGGAATTTTCCGCAGAGAAGTAATATCTTCGACTCAGGATTTTCTATGGCCTTTGTTCTCAATAAGTAGAATTTCTTCTTTGATAGGTCAGAGATGGGGAACTTTTCATCCGGGTGTTGATCTCGCTGTTGTTCCGATGACACCGATTGTAGCCGCTCTTGACGGCAAGGTTATCCTTTCACGGTATGTAGACGGACTCGGAAATTGCGTGATTATAGAGCATAGAAACGGTTTTATTACCAAATCCGGTCATAATGCATATACTTTAGTCAGGGTCGGGGATTATGTAAAAAAGGGTCAAATTATTGCTTTTTCAGGAAATACCGGACGTTCAACAGGACCTCATCTTCATTTTGAAGTCCGTTTAAATGATATTCCACTTGATCCTCTTGATTTTCTTCCTGATGATGAAATGACAGCGGATGCCGTAAACAAGATTCAGTCACAGCGCAGATAGCTGTTTCGGGATATAAGGAGTTAAAATGAAATCAAAAATTTCATCAGCAGGCGGATTTTTATTTCTGCTTGGTATTGCTTCAATCGTAATGTATTTTATCGGATTTGTTCCCAAGATTCTTGTTTGGATCGATATGTGGGGCGAAACGATAGGTTGGGCAATAAGAATAGGAATCACCGTTCTCGGCGGTTTGTTATTCCTTGTTTCAACAAAAATGAAAGACTGACGATGAAACCGGCGAAAGCCGGTTTTTATAATTCCGGTCTCTATGTACTTGACAAATTCTCCGATAACTATAAATAAAAAACATGAATTTCCTAAAATGCGCAGTCATATTTTCTATTATTTCGGTTTCAACTGCCGTTTCGCTTCATTCCGATTTCGCGGGTGATTTCGAAAACGCGAAATCACATTTCAGAGAAGGTTTAACTCTTTTCAACAAAATGAATTATCTTGCAAGCGCCGAATATTTCAGAAAAGCAGTGACTGTATACCCTGAATATCACACTGCCAGAGAGTACTTAGCACGGGCTTACCGTATGGCGGGTTATTCTGATGAAGCCATGAATGAATGGGAAAAGCTTTCTGATATTTCGGACTCGCCGTCAGTTAAAAACAAGATAGATGTTCTTTCTTTTCTATCTTCTGCGGATTTTTCTGAAAGAAAATTCACTGAAGAATTTAACAGCATAAGAACTATTAAATCAAAAGAAGTACCAGGCGGACGTTTTTCTTATCCAATGGATGCGGTATGTGATGCAGAAAAAAATCTATATATCACTTCTTTTTCATCAGGCAAAGTAGCTAAGTTTGACCTAAATGGAAAGTTTATTGATTCGTATAAAAGCGTATTCGGCGGAAAAATATACGGCATAGATTATTATAACGGACTTTTTATTTATACAGATTTCAAGAATGACTCTGCGGCTATAGTCGATTCGAATTTTAAAGTTAAAATGAAAATCGGTTCTGCCGGAAACGGTGATGCAGAATTTCACGGTCCGCAGGGCTGCGCATTTGATGACGTTGGTAATTTTTTCATTGTGGATTCCGAAAATCATAGAGTTCAGAAATTTTCCAAAGATGGAAAATTTGTTTTTTCTTTCGGTAAAAACGGTGCTTACGAAGGTGAGTTGAGCTCTCCGACTGACATAACTATAGTTGCAGATACTATTTATGTTACCGATACCGGGAACCGCAGAATCGCGGTGTTTGATAAATCAGGCAATTATATAAAAAATATTAGTCTAGATAGTTTTGATACACCTAAAGGAATTTCTAAAAATAACGGCAATCTCGTCATTAGTGATAATATATCGGGTATTATATTTTATAATCCTGTCACTGAAGAAAATATTACAGTAAAAGAATTCGCTGATGACAAATCATTTGTCAGAGTCAATTCTGTATGTTTTGACCGCGACGGGGTAATGTACGCACTTGACCATGCGTCCGAATCTATCGAAGTTATGATTCCTCTCCGTAAGCGCTATTCGAATCTTGACATAGAAATTTCTTCTATTGATACTTCTCATTTTCCTTCTGTCGCAGTTTATCTGAATATACGCAACCGCGACGGTTCTCCTGTGTATTCTCTTTCGAAAGATAATTTTATTGTAAAAGAAGATAATGCTAGCATGAAGAGTTTTTATACAGATTATTATTCATCCGTCAAGAAAAGAGCCAAAACGGTTCTCTGTGTTGACAGGTCATCTTCAATGCAGCAGTATCATGAAGAGATTTCATGGGTGTCTGATATATTTTTACGTGAAATGAAGAAAGATGATAAACTCAAAGTCATTTCATTCAATTCAGACATTTCGGTATCAAATGATTTTGATTGGAGCAGGCTTCGCGCGCTTAGAGCTCTGAGACAGAAAGATTATGACGAAGGCAAGAATATCGGGAAAGCTCTTTATAATTCTGTCGATGATCTGATAGATGATGAACACAGGCGTTCAGTAATTTTTATAACAGATGGAAAAGTAACTGATGATTCTTTTTCGAAATATAGCGCATCAAAAATAATTAATTATGCGAGAAATCATTTTGTTACAATTAATATAATTAGTTTTGAAACACCTTCTGATGAAATAAAAAATATTGCAGAAGCTACAGGCGGAAAAATTATTGCTGCAAACAGACCCGATCTTGTCAAAAAGCTCTATTCTGATATAAAGAATTCGGAAGAATACAGATATGCTCTTGTTTATGACACGTATAAAAGTTCAAAAAAATTCAAAAACTGGTGGTCCGATATCAGGATTGAAGTTGAAGTGAACGGTCAGAGCGGTACGGAATGGGGCGGATATTTTGTACCTTAATAATTAAACTTTACCGCGGTTTTCTTTAATAAATTCTATCGCTTTTTCCCATTGTTTTCCCGAGCCGGTTTCATAACCGGAGTCGGGATATACTTCTGCTGTTTTATCTGCTATTATATGATTAAAAAGTGCAAATGCTGCCTGAGGAGGATTTTGGGTATCTTTCAACCCGACGATCATCTGAAGCGGAACTGATATTTTATCGGCGAAATTGAGTGAATCGAAATATGTTAGATTCTTTTTGACTGTGGATTTATCCTTTTGTGATGCAATCCCTCTGTTAATTTCAGTGCTGATGTCGCTTTTGGAATGATTCTGGCTGAATGACAGATAACACAGCGCAGGTGCGTCTATTGAAATGATTTTTATCCGTTTTGAATATGATGCAGCGAACAAGGCGCACGCAGAACCTATACCTCTACCGATTACAGCAATATCCGAGCAGTTGACTTTTTTATTTAATCTAAGAAAATCAATTGCTCTCAACGCGTCAAGATACAATCCTTTTAAGTAATACCTGCTCTTATCGTGAATATTTTCTGCAAGGAAATTCGGAGTAAGAATCTCTCCTTTTATCTGGGGCTTTTCTGACGGGTCGTGTTTTTCGATATGCTGATGATTTCTAAGCGTAATAAACAGATAAGAAAATGCAGTATCAAGTTTGAAATTATTATAAAAATCTTTTGCGTTATAGTCATGAAAAATGATTACAGGGAAAGAATCAGAACATCCTGAAGGAATAAACAGCCGTCCTTCAATTGTTGCTTTGAAAATGCTTTTAAAATTAATATCAAAACAATCAAAATCTTTTACATGTTTTTTTGATGGTTTGGTTTGTCCTTCCAGCGGTAAAGTTTTCAATTCATCAATGGATTTATCCCAAAATGAATCAAAATCACTTAGTCTGTCAAATTGCGGAAGGTGCAGAAAATATTTATCAAATAGTGCAGGCATATCAGTTTTGCAGCTCGTATAAAATTCTATAATTGTATTTTAAAAGAAAATAAATGAAAACAAGGATAAAAGCTATAAGAATTAAAACGGATAAAAATGCTGCAAGAGCCGAAAAAACACGTTTTGAAAAATCAGCAACGGCCTGAAGAATGCTTACAGATGATTTTCTGTAATAATTGATTATTCTGAATAAAGATAGTATTATAAAAAATATCAGAAGCGAAAGAGCTATAAGAACAAAGAGCTTGTTGAAGCTGTATTTATTGTTTAATGCAAAAACAGTGAAAGGGTAACTAACAGCATCCATTATCGCTGTCGAAAGCAGTGTTGAAACCGCAATAAATAAGAAAAGGTAGGCAAACTCCTTAAACTTTTCCCACGGGTTTCTCTGTTCGAAGCTATTTTTCATCCGATGGATTTTCCTTGCTGTTGTCTTTGGTTTTATCAGTTCTGTCTTTTGTATCTTTTCCTGTCTTTTCATCAAGAACTTTTTTATAATCTATCCCAAGTTCCTTCAGGGCGCTTATTGCCTCGGACTGGACCTTGGTGCTAGGATCAAATTCAGCCTTGTACTTGAGAATGTCAATTGCCCGGTTATCCTTCAATTCCTTGAGCAGCTTAATCGCCTGAATTCTTACGCCGGTATTGTCGCTTCGCAGTGAGTCTTCCAGTTTATCATAAGCAGATGAATCGCCGAGCTTGACTAGTGAAGTTACTGAGTACATATACAGAGGATAAAAACGTTTTTTCTTTTCAAAAGGATAAGTTTCGATTTCGCGGATAACTTCTGATATTGCCGGAGCGGCATCTTTTCTTTCAAGCTTTGATATTGAATTTACGGCATATCCTCTAATGTCGATATCTTCGTTTGCGTCTTTGAATATTTCGAGAAGAAAGTCATAAGATTCAGGAGACTTGATTTTTCCGAGAAAAATCAAAAGTGAAAGACGGTATGACTTGGTTGTTGTATTGTTTGAAAATTTCTCCTTTACAAACGGAAAAAGTTCAACAGCCTTGAATTCGGCAAGTGTTTCAATAAGTGCAGTAGTGAAGTTTGAGTCGACAGTAAAATCAGATGTTTTTAATTTTTCAGAAAGAAGATCTTTTTTTTGAACTGCTCCAATATCTTTAAGCGCGTATACAGCACCTATTCTGACATCTTCTGATGTGTTATTTATTTGAAGGGCAATATTGTCCGCAGCGGCTGAGATTTTAAGTTCTCCGGCAACGCTTAAAGCTCTGACCATAACACCGACATCACTTTCTTTAGCGATAAGTTCAATAAGCATTTTTTCAAGAAGGCTTTTCTTTGAACTGTCTTTTACTGTCGGAATGTAATCTACTGCCTGCTTTCTTTCTTGATTTATTCCGTACTTAATTGTTTTTTCTATCCACTCGGCTTTTTTTATATCAGATTCCTTGAGTTTTGCTTCTCTTTCGGCTTCTTTTTGTTTTCGAATGGTTTCTTTTTCTTCAGGTGTCGCTTCCTTTTTTGCAGGCTCTTTCTTTGCAGCCACCGCCGGTGTTTTGGTTTCTTTCTCGGCGGCCTTAGTTTCTGTGACTTTTGGTTTAGCGGTGGTTTCTGTATTTTTCTGCTGGGCAGATGCAGTTGAAAAAAGAATTATTGAAATACTAAAGCAAATTATACACCTGAACAAGTTCATTTGATCACCTTCGGAATAAACTGATAAATACTTCACTCAGTCTTTTTATTAGTTTTGATTTTTCAATCCGTCAAGCCAAAAAGGGGGTTAAAAATGAGTTTACTAAAACAGGGGATTTTGAAGAATGTCAATTTCAGCATTGTCATTAGATTATCTGCCGCAAAAATATTAATGGAGAATTATATGAAATTAAACGAAAAACAGTATGAAACACTTGTTAAAATGCTTTATCTAGCAAACTGGGTCATCGAAGAAAGTTCGGAAGATCCTAACACCGATTACTCGGCTCTTGAACAGCATATACTTTCAATGGCAAAGGATTACGGATTTGACAAAAATGTTGTATTTGATGAAGAATCCAAGTTAAGCTATCTGAGTGAAGAATATGAAGAATCTACTGATCTGTTTGATATCATTGACGGATATGAATCAGAACTTATAAATAATACTCTTGCTCTTCATTTTGCAGAAGCAGAAGTTGATGAGAAATTTCCATCACTTGAAGGCGAAGAGTTTGATGAAAAAGCTGACGAACTTTCCGACAAGTATTATGATAAATTTCAGAAAGAAGGTCTTGATCTTCTTCGTTTAAAATGACGGAATAATTCATAATTTCTTCATAATTTCAAAATAATATTCTAACACATGCTCCTTATTTTCACAGCGTAGAAAAAAAATAAGGAGCAAATTATGAAGAAAGTTCTTCTACTTGCATTATCCGGATTGGTTTTATCAACCGGACTTTTCTCGCAGAATGTATCAGTTGACGGAGCTATTCCGTCCTATTCAAAGAAATCCGGAATCTCCGGAAGTCTCAACTCAATCGGGTCGGATTCTCTTATTAACCTTATGGCTTTCTGGAGCGAAGGTTTTAAAAAGAACTATCCCGGAGTTAAATTCCAGATTGAAGGAAAAGGTTCTTCTACTGCACCTCCGGCATTGATTGAAGGTTCAGCTCAGTTCGGTCCTATGTCAAGAAAGATGAAATCTTCGGAAATCGAAGCTTTTGTAAAAAAGTACGGTTACAAGCCTACTGAAATCGTTGTTGCGATTGATACTCTTGCGGTATTCGTAAGCAAGGACAATCCACTAAAATCGCTTTCTCTTCCTCAGATTGACGCTATTTTCTCAAAAACAAGAAACAGCAAATATCCTAAAGAAATAACTCTTTGGAATGAAATTGGTCTTTCAGGCGCTTACAGCAATAAACCGATTTCTCTTTATGGAAGAAACTCTGCATCAGGAACTTATGGTTATTTTAAAGAACATGCCCTTTATAAAGGCGACTTTAAAAATACTGTAAAAGAACAGCCGGGAAGTGCTTCAGTTGTTCAGGGTGTTGAAAAAGACAAATTTGCAATCGGTTATTCCGGTTTCGGTTACAAAACCAGCGGTGTGAAAGCGATTGCCGTATCTCCAAGTGAAGGTGCTGCTGCCGTTGAAGCAAATTATGAAAACGCTTTGAGCGGTAAATATCCGCTTTCTAGACACCTTTACATTTATGTAAACAAGGCTCCAGGTAAATCAGTTGATCCTGCAGTAAAAGAATTTGTTGCATATATCTTGAGCAAAGAAGGTCAGCAGATCGTTGTAAAAGACGGTTACTTCCCTTTAACAGCCAATATGGCAAAACAGCAGTTGGATAAATTGAAATGATGCGATCTGCTAAGAAAGAGCTTATCAACAAAACCGCCCGGGCGTTATTCGCCGCGGGCGGCGTTTCGGTCATATTTGTAATTATACTAATACTTATTTTTCTTTTTAAAGAAACCATCCCTATTTTTTCGGGTGCGGAAATCACAGGGAAAAATTCGATTCCGATATCCGAAAAAATAATCGGAGCTTCAATTTCAGAAAGAGGAAACCTTATATCTCTTGTTTATCAGGGCGGTCTTTCGCTTGTTGACAGAAATGGAGCAAGTGTGAGCCGATTTGATTTACCCGATAAAATTGTTTCCGCTGTGTTCAAAAAAAACACGCTTCTTGTTTCAGATGCAGATAAAATATATCTTTATGAATACAAATATATTTCTGACAGTTCTGCTTCACTTGATTCAAATGCAGAATTGCTTCCTCTCTTTCAGTGCGCTAAACCAAAAGGAATGCAAACTGCCGTCGTTTCTTCAAAAGATGATACATCAATAGATGTAATTTACTACGGTGATAAACGCATTCAGCTGATTAAATATTCGCTGAGCGGAAGTATCGAGCAGATTAAATTGGACACAGAAATTCTCTCGGTTATAAAGTCAGCCGAAGTCTATTTTGACGGGTCGCTGATAGCCGTTTCTGATGACGGGAGAATATATATTATAGATGAAAACGGTAATGTTAATGATGTTCTCAGGGAAGATGGCATCAGTGCATTTGGTATGCTTACAGGCAAAAGAGGTTTTGTTGTAACTGATTCTGCAGGAAACATTTCTGTTTTTTCCAGTTCAAACAAGGAAGGTTCGTCGAGTTTTCATAAAATTCATAAGATTGATTCTTGCGGAAAAAAAGTAACATCACTTTCTCTGGCTGAAAAAGACAGAACTTTCGCTGTCAGTTATGACGACGGTTCCATGAAACTTTATTATTCAACGACTGAAAAACTTCTTCTTGAACTTAACGGTTTAAGCGGGAAAATGCTAATCAGCGGAAATGGAAAGAATCTTTTAAGCTATGGATCTAAACTAGTTTTGTATGATATGAAAAATAATCACCCGGATATCAGTTTTAAAGCGCTCTTTGGGAAAATATGGTATGAAGGATATTCTGAACCTTCTTATGTCTGGCAGTCAACCGGCGGTGCGGATGATTTTGAACCCAAATATTCACTCATGCCGCTTATTTTCGGAACTGTTAAGGGTTCGCTTTTTGCCCTTCTTTTCGCGGTGCCTCTTGCTTTATGCGGAGCGTTATTTATGAATCAGTTTATGCATCCCGATCTTCAGAGAATTATTAAGCCGGCAGTTGAAATTATGGCCGGGCTTCCGAGTGTTATTATCGGATTTCTCGGCGGATTGTGGTTAGCTCCCGTGCTTGAACAGTATCTTCCGGGAATTCTTCTCGGTTTAATTCTTACTCCGATAGCCGTTATAATTGCAGGACATCTGGTCGAGAAATATTTTACCAGAAGCGGCGGAGAAATATACGGAAAAGAAATTTTTATTATTCTTCCGGTCATTGTTCTTGTCTTCGGAACTTCGGTCATGTTTTCAAATGAAGTCAGCTCACTTCTTTTTAACGGTGATTTTAAAGACTTTTTCTTTACTAAAACCGGCACACCATACGATCAAAGAAACGCTATAGTTGTGGGTTTTGCCATGGGCTTTGCAGTAATTCCGGTTATATTTTCTCTGGCAGAAGATGCATTGTCTTTCGTTCCGAGAGAAATCATTGCCGGTTCACTTGCATTGGGACTTTCACGATGGCAGACAGTGAGCGGAGTTGTTTTAAAAGCAGCTAAGAGCGGTATAATTTCGGCTGTAATGATAGGTTTCGGTCGTGCAGTAGGTGAAACTATGATCGTTCTAATGGCAACCGGTAATACTCCTCTGATGTCACTTTCACCTTTTAATGGATTCAGAACACTTAGTGCGAATATTGCTGTCGAACTGCCAGAAACTGCTGTCGGAAGTTCTCCTTACAGAATACTTTTTCTCTCGGCATTGATATTGTTTATTTTTACTTTCGCAATAAATATACTTACAGGATTTATCCGTGGAAATATGAGGAAGGAATCCAAATGAAATTGGAAAAGACATATACCTATCTTCTTGCCTTTTCAATGCTTTGCATAATTTTGATGGTTCTTGGAATCTTTACCATTGTTGCCATGAACGGTCTCCCGTATTTCTGGCTCAAAAATGTTGCAAAAGTTGAGATGACTGATGGTACATTATATTATGGTGAAATAGCAGGTTCAAATCCAAAAGCTGAAAACGGAAGTGAGACAAAACTTAAAGTCGGAAACAGAAAAATATTCGGCCAGGATTTTCTTTGGGTTAAAGATTCAGAAATTAAATCAGTATCTTATCCAAAAGATATAGTAATGCTTGAACGCGATGAGTGGGGAAATGCCTACGGAATTATTTCCGGCGTAAGTGAAAAGGAATTTGATGATATACATTCAACTGTTTCGGCAGAAAAAAAAGTAATTTTGAGAATTGAGAAAGGCAGGCTTCTTTCTATTAATGAAGATATTTCAAAAATTAATCACAAGATTACCAAGAAAGGCGAAACCGGATTAGAAGAAAAAATTGAAAAACTAAAGAATGAGTCTGAAATTATTGAAACTGATTTAAATTCAAAAAGAGAACAGGCTTTGTCAAAAAGTTTCAATCTGACTCTTGCAGACGGTCAGACAGATGAATTAAAGTATTATGATATAGTAAAAAAATATCAGCCTAATAACGTTTCTTTAGCGGGGAAGATTTTGATTTCCGCAAAACGCTTTTTTGAATTCATATTCGCAGATCCGCGCGAGTCGAATACAGAAGGCGGTATTTTCCCTGCTATATTCGGCACAGTAATTCTTGTAATTCTTATGAGCATATTTGTTTTTCCGCTTGGAGTTGTTGCCGCCGTATTTTTAAGCGAATACTCCAAAGAAGGAATTCTTGTAAAGATTATAAGAAATACAATCTATAATTTAGCTGGTGTTCCCTCGATAGTTTATGGTGTTTTCGGACTAGGTTTTTTCGTGTACGCAATGGGTGGCAGTATTGACAGGATATTTTTCAGCGATTATCTTCCATCTCCGACTTTCGGAACAGGGGGCATAATCTGGGGTGCGTTGACACTTGCGGTTTTGACTCTTCCGGTAGTTATAGTTGCGTCGCTTGAAGGATTAAAATCGGTACCGCACATGTACCGCGAAGGTTCTTATTCGCTTGGTTCGACTAAATGGGAAGTCATAAAAGACGTTGTTATTCCAAATGCGATGCCGGGAATGCTAACCGGTCTAATTCTTGCAATATCAAGAGCAGCAGGCGAGGTTGCTCCTCTCATGATGACAGGTGTTGTTAAAAGCGCCGTTGCGCTTCCGTTTGATTTGAGTTTTCCATTCATTCACCTCGACAGAAAATTCATGCATCTCGGATTTCATATATATGATGTCGGCTTTCAGTCGCCTAATATCGAAGCGGCAAGAGGAGTTGTGTTTAATACAACATTGATTCTTCTCATAATAGTTTTTGCACTTAATCTGACTGCTATAATAATAAGAAACAGAATAAGAAATAAATTGTCCAGAAGCGGAGTTTAAAATGTCAAAGGATAGATTTTCAGCCAATAACGATATTAAAAAACCGGTAATTGAGGTTTCTAATTTTGATTTTTACTATGGAACGGTTAAGTCTTTAAATGCGGTAAATATGAAAATTAAGCCCAAGACTACTACCGCCTTTATCGGGCCGAGCGGATGCGGTAAATCAACGCTTCTTCGAAATTTTAACAGGATGAATGATCTGATTGAAGGAACAAAAACAGAAGGGGATATTCTTCTTCACGGTGAAAGTATTTATCGTAAGGATTTGAATGTTACCGAGCTTAGAAGCAAAGTCGGAATGGTTTTTCAGAAATCGAATCCTTTTCCAATGACGATATTTGAGAATATTGCATATGCGCCGTTAAAAAAAGGAATAAAAAAGAGATCTTCGGATTTATCGGATATTGTTGAGGAATCACTTCGCGGTGCCGCACTTTGGGATGAAGTCAAAGATAAGCTTCATAAGAGCGCACTTGGTCTTTCGGGCGGTCAGCAGCAGAGGCTTTGTATCGCAAGGGTTCTTGCAATGAAGCCCGAAATTATTCTAATGGATGAGCCGTGTTCTGCGCTTGATCCGATTTCGACAATGAAAATTGAAAATCTTATCGCAGAAATTGAAAAAGATTATACAATAGTAATCGTTACTCACAATATGCAGCAGGCAGCTAGGGTCTCCTCTTATACTGCGTTTATGTATGTCGGTGAACTAATTGAATATAATTCGACGACGGATCTATTTTCTAATCCGGTCATGAAGCAGACTGAAGATTATATTACCGGAAGATTCGGCTGATTACAGCCGGTCATCCAGTGATGTAAAATTCGCTTTTTGTTGTAAGGTTTATGTGTGAACTTACCTGTGAAAGATTGAAAATAGACTGTGTTTCGGCTGTAGCTCCGTAGCATCCGAAACGTATTTTTGCCTTAGATGCTATATTTGAAGCACGCAGAAGTGAGCTTATTCCTGAAGAATCAATATATCTCAGGTTTTCGAGATTTATTCCTACTGCTGAAGGATTTCTTTCCGTGACGTCTTTAAAAACTATATCGAAACGCTTAGCAGTTGTTATTTCAAGCTTACCGGTGAGAGAAATCTCCTCGACCGGACCAATTTTTGATAAGTCTATTTTAAGCATAACTTATTATGCATCTTTTGATGAAATAGTCAATTATCTTATTGATTATAATTGAAAAAAATTACTTTAAGCTCGTAAAAAAACGTATTAGTTGTAATTTATCAGTTTGAATAGTCAGTTTTTCTGATGATGAATCGGTATTAATTAAACGTATTCTATAAAATCCTTTAGAAAGCCTTTGAAACGGTGCTGTTGAATTTTTGAATTCAATTTTTTCATTTTTTAAAATATTCCAGTCTTTATCGAAATTTCTGTAAATTTCAGTGAAAACGACCTTTTTACCTGTAAGGTTTTCGGCACCGACACCACGATCAAGAACAAAGAAAGTCATTAAATTTCTTTCTTTGGTAAGGGAAATCCTTGAAGTTAGAATAATTTTTAAAGACAGACTGTCAATATCACTTTTCAGTTCAAAAAAAATCTGTAATGATTTGCTTTTTTCAATGAGATCAGCGCTTTGTTCAATTGAGCTCAAACCAAATGAGGTATCTTCCAGTAATGGCTTGATATTTTTATCAATATTATTAGAAGAACATGATAATAAAAACAAAAACGAAATTGCAATCTTTTTCATTTTCTATTTTTGCTTTTTATCATAACAAAATCAATACGCATTAAAACAATATTAACTGAAGAGACCTTAACTTTGACGGCATCACCTATAGTATATTTTCTTCCTGTGCGTTTGCCTTTAGCTGCATATTCATCTTCAATAAAATAATAATAATCATCTGACATATTTCTGAAAGGAACCATTCCTTCAACAGGCTTATCGTTCAGCAAAATATAAATTCCGAATTTACTGACACCGCTGATTATTCCGTCAAATTCTTTTCCGATGCTGTTTTTCATTAAACGTGCTGATTTTAATTTAAAAAGATCGCGTTCTGCTTTTTGAGCGATTCTTTCGAGTTTTGAAGAAGAATCCCCGATGAAATAGAGTTTTTTGTCGGTATATGGACTTTCTGCTCTGTCTATATATGATTTTATTGCCCGGTGAACTATCAAATCGGGATAGCGGCGTATCGGAGAAGTGAAGTGAGTATAGTCGGTAAATCCAAGACCGAAGTGCCCCTCAGGTTTTTCGCTGTAAACAGCCTGCATCATTGATTTTAATACAACGAAATTGATTACATGCTCGTTAGGCAGGTTCTTTACCTTGTCGAGAACATCCTGAATTGATACGCCCAGAGATCCCTTTTCAAATCTGAAATTGACATTGAATGACGCCAGAAATTTCTTCATCGCATAGAGCTTTTCTGTGCTTGTTTTCTCGTGAACCCGGTAGAGTGCAGGAACTCTGTTCTTTTTCAATAAATGCGCTGCCGCCTCATTTGCGCTAAGCATGGATTCTTCAACAATAGAATGCGCGCTTAAGCGTTCCGAAAAAATTATATCGGTGAATTTACCTTCATGATATACCAGTTCAGAATCTGCAAGGTTCATGTCTATTCGCCCGCTTTTCATTCTATGTTCTTTGAGAGATTTAGTGAATACATCAAGAGTACGCAAAAGTTTTGCAATTTTATCTTTTGACTGTGAATTAATAAATTCAGTTGCGTTTTTATAAGTCAGCCGTTTATCAACTCTGATTGTGCTTCGGCAGAATTCGTATTTCTTCAGCTCATTTTTCTTATTGTAAGTTAGTATTGCCGTCAATGTGAGTTTATCCTCTCCTTCACGAAGAGAGCAGAGTTTATTTGATATTATTTCTGGAAGCATCGGAATAACTTTATTGCCGAGATAGTATGAAGTTCCGCGTTTCATTGCTTCGGCATCAAGCGGAGAATCTTTAGCGACATGAGCCGAAACATCTGCGATATGAACATACAGCACGTTTTCACGTAATTTTTCTTCGAAAGAAATAGCGTCATCAAAATCTTTGGCTGTTTCTCCGTCAATGGTCACCGTAAAGAGTTTGCGGAAATCTTTTCTCGATTTATATTCGCTTTTAGGTATGTTCTTTGTGATTTCATGTTCCGAATCGAATCCCGAATACTGCGAAGGCAGTGAATGCATTGATATAATGCGCGGAATGTCGTGTGATTCATCATTTTCATCTACACGTTCTACTATGTCGGATTCGGCATATCCGGCTAATATTGAATTTTTCAGTCTCAGAAGAAGAATTTCATCGTCTTTTATTTTTAATGAAGTTTTTGAAGCGCTGATCAGCGGGTCTTCACCGAAAGTTATTTTTGAAAAAACTATTCCGTTTCTGATTTTATCAGCGATGCCGTATTTGAGAGTTTCTTTTTTCCGTGATATTTTTTTGACTCGGCAGAAAATTGAGTTTTTTCTTATATCTGCAAATTCAATTGTTACACTGTCTCCGGTTTCGGCGCCTTTTGATTCTTCGTTTCGTATGGTGATTTCAACACCGTTCATATTGGCTTTGAGCTGATGTTTTTCCTTTGCAATTATTTCTGCATTGAAAGAAAAATCAGGATTAACATGATAAGCGCTTTTTTTTATCAGATAACCGGTATCTTTGAGAAGTTCGAGTGTGTCAGAAATTATCTGAATATCTCTCGAAGATATTGATGAGTCCTTTTTTCCTTTTCGCGATTTGTTATGAAGAGATATGATTTTATTCGCGGAGAATGATTGATCAGGATTGTTTTGAATTACTTCGATGATTTTTTTTGGTGATAAGGGCATTAAATATTTTCTCTTTTTACTTCGTCTATTTCTTTTTCTATTTCTGCTATTCTATTTTCGAGATTTTCGATTTCCTGTACAGTAATTTCGAGTAGAACGCTGTTGATTTCGTTTTTTGCCCGCGCGGCTTTTACGAGTTCGGCTCCGAGGCGTTCATTGATTACTTTAATTTTATTTCTGCATTTCTGTTTTTCAATTGAAAGCTTAGTTGTTTTGGCATAAGCTTCGACATTTGTCGAGAATCTTTCACAGAATTCCAGAAATATTGTTTTGGCATCGTTTAGCGCGCTCATATACTGTTTATACCGCAAAGACGCTTATCTGTCTATTCTTTTTCCCATGAAGTCTGATATTAATATCCGGCATTCATTTTGTACAGCTTCTAAATAATCTTCCTGAAATTCCTTAGAACAGTAATTGTTAAAATACGCAGGGAAGGGCGCATCTATAGATATGGGTTCTTTTTTTACAGGATGGATAAAGGATGTGTGACATGCATGAAGAAGAATGTATGAACGTTTTTCGGGATAACCGTATTTTGAATCGAAAATTATAGGAGATTTCAGACTTGAAAAGAAAGCGCGAATCTGGTGTTTCCTTCCTGTATTAAGCATTAGGAGATGAAGAAGCGAAGAAGTTGATTTTAATATAGTTTTATATGTGTGTGAGGCTTTTTCACCGCTTCTTGCTACATAAGATATATCTTTGTCACGCTCAAGAAAGAAATCCTTCCTTTGAAATTCTGAAGCTATTCCGGAAGGATTATTTACCGTAACGGCTGTGTATAATTTAAGTATTGATCGTTCTTTCATCATGTCGGTGAGACGTTCTGCAGCCTTTGACGTTTTTGCAAAAATTACAGCTCCGCTTACCGGTCGGTCAAGTCTTTGAACTATACCGAGATATACCTGTCCCGGTTTACAGTATTTCAACTTCAGATATTCCTTGAAGCCGTCCTGCAGTGATTTTTCTCCACGGTAATCCGACTGGGTCATGATTCCCGCAGTTTTATTTACTACAAGTATGTGATTGTCTTCATATAATACATTTTCTTCAGTCATGAATCAATTCGAATCGTCATACTGCAAATGTCAACAATGTAGAAGGAAAAAATTATAAAGCTATTAACGCAGAAATTTCATCTCTAAACTTTTCTTGACTTATAATTACTTTTTGAAAGTCTTGATGCGGGTAATTCAATGAATAAAAATGATGAAAAATTCTGTTCGTACTGCGAACACCGCGGAATGATAACAAATCCTGAGGCACACAAAGACGGATCTAATCCGCTCATAGTGTGTCCTAAATGCGTCGAAGCGGCGTGCAAATGCGGCGGTCTTGAGCCATATTATTATACTGACGGAAAGGAAATAATAGAATGTACGTGCAGATCTGTCCGCATGAGAATAGACAGAGTTCATTATCTTTACGATGATGCCGGAATAGACCGAAAATACCGCTGGCATTTTATCAACGAATTTAACTGCAGAACCGAAAAAGAACATGCTGCGAAAAGAGCAGCTTATGATATCATAATGAATTATCCTAATGTTTCAAAAGGACTTTTTTTGTGGGGAAATCCCGGTACCGGAAAGACCTTTCTTTCAACAATCATTCTTACAGAACTTATTGCACGTAAAGCTGTGAAGGGTAAATTTGTTAAAATTTCCAGGACATTTTTCGGAAGAATAAGAAATACTTTTTCTGATAAAAGCGAAGACTTCGGAATGGGTTATAAAATTGAACAGGAACTTGCAGAATGCGAACTTCTGGTAATTGATGATTTCGGTGTACAGCGTGACTCTGCATGGGAGCAGGAGACTCTTTATAATCTGATCGATGCGCGTTATGAAGCCGAGCGTCTTACAATAATTACTTCAAATTCTAATCCAGAAAAAGGATTGAAAGAACTTTCTGAGGGACGTATTCTTTCGCGGCTCAAAGAAATGACCAACATCATTGAATTGTCCGGTACGGACAGAAGGGAAGCGCTTTGAAGAAAATATTTCTTTCGTTCGGAAGTAATATCGGCGATAGAAGAAACTATATTGAAGAGGCATTTCGAAAACTTTCTGGACATGGAAAAATCATAAAAATAAGTGATATTATTGAAACTGAACCGGTTGATTATACCGAACAGGATAATTTTTTGAACTGTGTTGCTGAATTTGAGTCAGATGAATATCCGGAAGTTCTTCTGAGTTCATTGAAAAATATCGAAAAAGAAATGGGAAGAGTTAAGACTATTGATAAAGGTCCGCGTATTATAGATATTGATATTCTTTTATATGGAAGCACTGTTTTGAAATCAGAAATTCTAACTATTCCGCATAAATCTTTGATTGACAGAATATTTTTTTTGAAGCTTCTTCTTTCGATTGATCCCGAAATTATAAATCCTGTCAACGGAAAACCATTCAAGGAGTATCTTGATGAAAACTAAAACAGTTATTGATTTTATAGAAATGAAAAAATGCAATGAGAAGATAAGTATCATAACATGTTATGATTATTCCTTCGCCCGTATTGTTGAAAAATCCTCCGTAGATATGATTCTTGTCGGCGACTCTGCAGGGATGGTTTTTGCCGGATACGATTCAACTATTCCGGTTACTATGGATGAAATGATTTATCACACAAAATGTGTGCGCAGGGGGTCTTCTAAATTTATTGTTTCAGATATGCCGTTTATGAGTTATCAGACATCTGACCGTGATGGTCTTCTTAACGCCGGAAGGTTTTTAAAAGAAGGCGGCGCTAATGCCGTAAAAATTGAAGGCGGTTTTTCGACTGCGGCATTGATAAGAAAAATTACCGATGCGTCTATTCCCGTGATGGGACATATAGGGCTTCAGCCTCAATCTGTCAATATGACGGGAGGATACAAGGTTCAGGGTAAAAATCCGAAGGATTCGCAGAGAATTATTGAAGAGGCTAAAATTCTGGAACAGGCCGGTGTATTCTCTATAGTTGTTGAGCTTGTTGTTGAAGATGTTGCCAGAAAAGTAGCGGAATCTGTCAGTGTTCCGGTTATTGGCATAGGAGCAGGAAGATTCACCGACGGTCAGGTTCTTGTAATAAACGACATGCTCGGCACGGATAGTTCGTATCAGCGGAAGTATTTAAAAAAATACGCGGATATTGAGGGTGTTGTTCTGGGTGCGCTTAACGAATATTCTTCAGATGTAAAAGATAATAAATTTCCTTCGGAAGAAAACTCCTTTATTTGATTTTGCGGCCCGGAATGAATGAAACATCCTTTCCTTTCTTATAGAGAAAGATAAGGACTGAAATAACAACAGCATCCAATCCAGAAATTATTGCAAGATAAGTCAGATCTCCGCCGTTATCCGAGCATCCGCAGGCGTTATATTTTCCGCTGGCAACCGAATATATTTTCAGAATTATTCCTGCTAAAAGAATCATTGAAGAAAGAAAAAATGCTGCTTTTCTTTTAGCAGATAAAAAGATAAATAAACCGCAAGAGGCGATTAATCCGCTTGATAGAAAGACGAATAGTGCAAGATATTCTTCAGGCAAAATGCCGTATACCCGCGTCATTCTAATTTCGGCTTCAGGGAATAACAAAGCAGTTGAATTCTGCACAAGATAAAATGCCGCCAGGATGCGGACAGAAGTATGTAATATTTGTTTAATTCTTTTCATAATTGTATCCGGCTATCAGCCAAAGATTCATTCCGCTTTCAAATATATAGATGGTATTGGGATAACCAAGCGATTTTATGTATTTTGCCATGAGTACGAGATCAATTCTCTCTTCCGATGAGTCATAGATTACTATTTCTGCTGAATTTTTTATTTCTTGTGAATAGTTCATTATCGATTCGAAAATATTGCCGTTCCATGAAATATTTACAGCAGAAGGAATATGCGACATGCGGAATAAAGCGGTCTCTCTCGCGTCAATAAAAAGAACTCCGCTTTTCTTTTTGTGAAGAGCTTCTGAAAAATTAATTTTTGTAATATAACGCGGATAGTTATCCGATTTTAATACAATATCGAAGCCTGCTTTCGGGAAAAATGAAATAACTGAAATTAATATACCGAATGCTGAGATAAATAATATATCCCGCAGAAGGGAAATATTAATAATTTGACGTTGCAGATTTTTGTTTTTCTTCTTCATGTTTTATCTGATCAATGGTTATGTCGAGTCTCGCAAATAGATCATAAAGATTAGGATCTATTTTGTTTTTTTCGGCTTCAGCACGGAGTATCTCCAGCGCCTTTTCGTGAGGAAGAGATTTTTTATATGGCCTATCGTTTGCTGTCAACGCATCATAAATATCTGCTATAGCAATCATTCTTGACTGAATAGGAATTTTTTCTTCAGTGAATCCGTTAGGATAACCCGTCCCGTCCAGTTTTTCGTGGTGCATGAGAGCTATTTCGGGAATTTTGCGGAACTCACTCGGCCAAGGAATTTTACTTACAAAATTATACGTGTGCAGTACGTGGCTTTCAATTTCCTTTCTTTCTTTATCATTAAGAGATCCTTTCTTAATGCTTAAATTAGATTTAACTTCATCTGTCAGTATATCGATGAGTTTTCCTTCAATGTCATAACACTTAATTTCTGCAATCTGTTTGTTTAAATTTTCAATGATCTCAGCAGGATTAGCTTCGGAAACAGTAGGTTCGTTAAGAGCAACTACTGAATTCTTAATCTTTAAAACCATTTCGAGAAACTTAGATTTTTCTGTTTCAATTTTCAAAATAGAATTATTCTGTTCTGCTTCCGCATTATTGAAATAGTCTGATGTAAACTGAAGTTCAACATTTTTGTACAGATAATTAAGCTTTAGTATAAGATTCTGTAATTCGAAAGGGTAGAGTTTTTTTTCTTTCATGAAAATGCTTGGATCAATATAAACTTTTCCGAAATCATGGAGAAGAGCCGCGAACTCAAGCTCTTTGATCTGAGTGTCTGTGAATATATTCTGTGCAAAAGCCCCGCCTTTTTCACTGTTGATTGCATGAGCCAGACGTCGGCAGATTTCGGCAACGCGAAATGAATGACCCGATGTTGCAGGATCGCGTGATTCAATTGCAGATACGGACGCTTTAACAAATTCTTCAAACTGATTCTGTATTTGTTGAATCATGCGGTTGTTTTCAATTGCAATCGCCGCCTGTGCTGCTACTGACTCCATGAGAGATTCATAGCGTCGGTCAAAAGGACGGACTTTTTCACGAAAATCATCTTCAGTGTTAAGGGCAATTTCAAATGCTTCGTTACCCGTAGAAAATGTCGGGTCAATAGGTTCCTTGCAATTGATGAGCTGAACAACTCCTATGACATCATTTGCGTGATTACGCATCGGAATTACGATCATAGATGTTGATCTGTAGTTATTGCTCTGGTCGAATTTTTTGTTAAACGAAATCGGATCATTAGGTGAAAGTTTGTAAACATCAGGGATATTGAGAACCTTGCCTGTAACGGCTACATAACCTGCTATTGAATTAGTATCAAAGGGAATAACAAATTCTTCTAGCGGAAGATCCTTCGAAAAAGTATGTGAATATTTAAAGCGTATTCTTTTGCCGTTTTCATCTTCTTCAACAAGATATATAGAACCTGCATCTGCCCCGGTAATTTTTTTTGAAAGCATTAAAATCTGTCTTAAAAGCTTAGGCATATTTTTTTCGGTTGAAAGAGACCGGCCTATTTTTATCAGGTCTTCCTGATCCTGTTTCATATCGAGAAGACGTGCCAGATATTTTGCACTTGATTTGCGGTCTTTCATTCTCTGTTCAAGTAGGCGGAACTGATACGATGTTGTGAAAAGGAATTCGCTGAGCGAAAGATTGTTTTCCCATACAAACGCAACCTGCGCGTTTGTTTCAAGATTATGATTGTCTTCTTCAATGTGAACTGCGAAAAAATGAGATAGATTCTGTTTATTGAACATTTCGATGATCTGTGAAAGTATCGGAAGCTCTGAGTAGGTGCAGTATATGAGCGCTATCATCGGATCATCGTTTGAGGGCATAAACTTAGCTACAATTTCGGTTGAATCCCCGGTCTGCAGGTCGAATTCTGCGGATTGTGGGATTTTAATAGACGGCAAGGCGTCATTAGTAATAAAAACAATTTTATGAATACAATCGTGCATTAAGCTGCAACCTGTTTTGGCTAAAATATTAATCAAAAATAAAATAAGCACTGAAAAAAACAAGCAACTTCTGCCACTTAATTTTTAACCTTATGAAATTAACTTTTCATTTTTATATTAGTCAAGAATAAAAACCAGTTGGACGGAGTTTTTTCGAGAGAGAATTGCCGGGAAAATTTGAAAGCAGAGCAGGGTATTTTTTACCGCCGATTACAAAATCGGCGGTAAAAATAGTTTATTTTTTCATTTTATCTGAGAATTGATCATTTTCAAAGAGACCCTTGAAAACTTCATAGCCGGTTCTGTCGTAAAGTACGCCCTGTCCGTTGGCTTTATTTCTTTTATATTCACCTATGTATTTATATCCGTTTTTCCAGTAGTATGTACCTTTGCCTTCGCGAATACCGTTTTTAAAATCGCCGATATATTTATCTCCGCTTGGCCAGTAAAAGGTTCCTGTTCCTTCAGGCTGTCCGTTTTTAAAATCGCCTTCATAACGCTTGCCGTCGTACCATGTAAAAACACCTTTTCCGTGAGGACGTCCGCTAAAAAAGTCACCGCTATAAGTTCTGCGGTCGCGCCATTTGATTTCACCTTTACCCTGTGGAACTCCTTGCTTGAATTCTCCCTTATATTTTTGTCCGTCAGGCCATGTCTGTTCACCTTTACCTTCTGGAAAATCATTTTCGAAATTTCCTGTGTATTCAGTTGAATCTCGGTATGTAAGTTTTCCTTCTCCGGACATGACGCCATTGACAAAATTGCCGGAATATATTCTTCCGTCAGGAAAGCGCATTTCTCCTTTGCCGTGCGGTAGCCAGCTTTTTATATCAATCATTCCTATGTACAGTCTCTTGTCTGCCCAAGTCATTCTTCCCTGAGCATCTGCGTTCCCGTTAGTAAATTTACCTTCGTATTTCTTTGCATCAGGCCATGTCATCTCGCCGTTGCCGTGAGGGCTCCAGTTAAGAAGTTCGCCTTTATATATTCTTCCGTCTTTATATTTTATGGTTCCGAATCTAGGTGTACCGTTTTCTGTGAAAACCACTTCGATTTTTGTACCGTCTGGAAGAGAAATGACTCCTTCGCCGGAAGGAAGACCATTTTTAAATTGTCCGAAATATTTTTTTCCGTCAGGGTATACAAGCGGATCTTTTCCGTTCGGATTTCCTCCTTCGAAAGTTCCAATATATTTTGAACCGTCAGGATACGTCATTGTTCCTTTACCGTCCGGTTCAATTCCTGCAACTTCACCAGAGTAGGTTCTACCGTCAGGATATTTTATCAGGGCAATCCCCTGAATTTTACCATTAACAAAATTAGCTTCAATTTTTGTTCCGTCAGCAAGAGTTAGAACTCCTTTTCCATGAGGAATTCCGTTTTTGATTTCTCCTTCATATTTGCTTCCGTTTGAAAAGAGAATTGTGTTTGCGGATGCAGATTTAATTCCTCCGGATAAAGAAACAATTGCCAGATCATCAGTGGAATCATTATGCTTATGTGATGTTTTCTTAGACTTAGCTGACATGCCGCTTTTATTTAAATCAGCTGTTTTTTGGTTTTTTGATGTTTCTTCTGAATCTATTTCTGATTTAGCTGAAGCAATTTCTTTTTCAACAGTGTCCGGATCCTTCATCTTAAAAGATCTTTTTGAGATTTTTCCGTTTTGGTCTTTAACTGTAAAATCACCGTTAAGATTGCCGTCAGTGAAGTTACCTTCCATTTTTATTCCGCTTTTTGTAGTCAGAACTCCGCGGCCTGTCGGAAGACCTTTTTCGTTAAGTTTTCCTGAGTATTTTGCTCCCGATGGAAGTGTAATCTCCGAATTCGGCAAAGGTTTTCCATTTTTAAAATTTCCTTTGACGATTGTGCCGCCAGCATAAGTATATTCGCCTTTTCCTTCAGGTTTTCCGGACTTTGATATAGAGCCGATATATTTGTCGCCATTAGTGTAAATAACTTCAATAGGTGATATCGGATTTCCATTTTTAAAAAATGCCCGGATTATAGTTCCGTCAGCAAGAAGAAGTTCGCCTTTTCCGTTGGGTGCATTTTTGGATATCGCTCCTTTATATACACTTCCGTCTTTAGTATAAATTTCTCCTCTGCTGATTGTTCCGTTTTTAAAAACACCGGAAATTATACTGCCGTCGGCTGTTTTGAGATATCCTTTCCCTTCAGGTTTTCCGTTTTTAATTTTTCCGGAGTAAACTGAACCGTCTTTGTATTTAATTGATGCTTCATCTTCTTCGCCGTTAGATCCTCTTCTTTCAGAAATTAGAGAACCGTCTGCAAGCTTTTTCGCATTTGCGAAACTCATTGAATCAAATTGTTTTGACAGACTCTTGAAGTTGTCAGAATTATCGCTAATTTGATTTTGTGAAGCGGTTTTGGAATCGCTTTTGTTAATGGCCGAAGAATTCAAATTCGCTGAAATTGATTCACCTTTGAATTTTTTATCTGCGGCTTTTGAGTCTGCAATTTCTTTTGCTCTTTTAATAGTCGGAGTATGATTTACGAATTTCTGGTTGTATTTTCTGCCGTCGGCAAGGGTTATTGTAAAATCGCCGTCGGGATAACCTTCGACAAATTCTCCTTCAAATTTTATGCCGTCGGCAAAAGCCATTGTTCCGAATCCGTCTTCTTTTCCGTTTACCACTGAGCCACTGTATGTTCTACCGTCAGGATACAAGATAGTCCCGTTTCCATTTGGTAATCCCTTCGAGAAAGAGCCCATGTATCTTTTGCCGTCAGAATATACTATTGTTCCGTTACCCTCGGCTATTCCTTTTTTAAACTGTCCATTATATTTGCTTCCGTCTTTATATGAAGCAGTTCCGAATCCTTCAAGTTTTCCATTTTTAAAATCACCAGTAAGAACTGTTCCGTCTGATGTCGTCAGTTTTCCGTTTCCTTCGGGAATTCCATTTTTAAACTGACCTTCGTACTTAATTCCGTCTTTATAAGAAGCACTTCCGAATCCTTCAAGTTTTCCATCTTTGAAATCACCTGTAAGAACTGTTCCGTCTAAAGAAGTCAGCTTTCCGTTTCCTTCCGGAATACCGTTTTTGAATTCGCCTGAATATTCTCTTCCATCGGCATATTTCATTGTGCCTTTGCCGTCAGGTTTTCCGTCTTTCAGGTCGCCGCGGTAAGTTGATCCGTCGGGATATGATAAAGTGCCGTCAGGATTCATTTTGGGAGATGATTTATCTGCTGATAAATCTGAATTGATGTCTTCTTTTTGATTTTCGTTTTTCGCTATGTCTGAATCAGCGCTGGAGTTGGATGCCGTTTTTTTTAATGTATTGTCGCCTGTTCTGCACGAAAAAAAAGGCAGGCATAGGAACGAGATAATCGCAAAAAAAGCGATTCTTTTCATTATAAACCCCTTTCACATATTTATAAATTCATTTTGAGTAAATGGAATTGACGGTCAAGGCTAATTTCTAATCAGTATCATGAAAAAAAATAATTTTAAATTTGATCGGATTCTATCGTGATCAATATATGATTAAGTTTTTATTTTACACACTTTTTAAATAAATGTATGTAGAAATTATTTTTTAGGTTTAGTATTTATAAAACACTTATATTATCTGACTGAATTTCTTTTGAAATCCTTCAATTGCCGCGCGGGGCAAGAGCTTATTAATGTTGACAAAAAAAGCACTCATTGAATATTTAACCGTGGTATTTGGAAAAGGAAATTTAGGTTTTTTTATCGCCTTTGTTTTGATAGGCGGAATTTTAGGAACTGCCCTCGGCAGTCTCTTTGCTTCGCTTATTCCGGCATTAGCAATTCTTAAAACCAATCTTGTTCCAAAGGCTGCTGTCGATTTGGTTGTGATGAGTATTTCATTTAACATAAATCCGCTAACCATAGCGGGAATGTGTTTGGGAGTATTCTTCTTCATCAAAATTTAATAAGGCTTTAATAAGCCGGTTGCGCCCGCAACTATCCCGCCGAAAGGCGTTTAAATCGGATTCGTTCCGGTTGAAGCATATCTAATGATACTTCAGGGAAATCTGCGGCGTAATATCTATCCGGTAAACCGGAAATATTACTATAATGGGGGAAATCCATTGGCATTACCATCTATGAAATCACTTCTTGAATCAGGTGTTCATTTCGGACATCAGACAAGAAGATGGAACCCGAACATGGGTCAGTTTATCTTTACTGCAAGAAACGGTATTCATATTATCGATTTGCAGAAAACAATGCAGAGACTTAAAATTGCACACAATGCAATGAGAGATGTTGCGGCTAAAGGCGGAAAAGTTCTTTTTGTCGGAACAAAGAAACAGGCTCAGGGAGCTGTTAAAGAATATGCAGAAAAATGCGGAATGTATTATGTAAGTGAAAGATGGCTCGGCGGTCTTTTAACTAATTTCAAAACTGTTTCCCAGTCTGTAAGACGTCTAAAAGATCTTCAGAAGATGAAAGAAAAAGACGAGTGGGATGCAGTAACTAAGAAAGAAATTCAGGATCTTTCAAAAGAACTTGAGAAGAAAGAGAAGGTTCTTTCAGGTATTGCCGACATGACATCTCTTCCTGATGCGATATTTGTTATTGACCCTAAAAAAGAAGCTATTGCGGTAAACGAAGCTCATATTCTTAATATTCCTATTTTTGCCGTTGTCGATACAAACTGTGACCCTAATGAAGTTGATTTTCCTATCCCGGGTAATGATGACGCGATAAGAGCTATTGCTCTATTTCTTGAAGTCATGGCCGATGCTATCGAAGAAGCACGTTCAGGTGTTGTAAGCGATGACGAAGCGTTTACAGAAGAAGAACTTTCAATGGATGAAGCAACTGGTCTTCCAAAGAAAAACTATGATGAATACGCTGATGATGAAGAAGTTAAGAAGTGGTAAGAGAGGAATAAATGGCTGATATTACATCACAGATGATAAAAGATCTCAGAGACAAGACCCAGGCTGGAATGCTTGAGTGCAAAAAAGCTCTCGAAGAAAGCAATGGCGATATGGAGCTTGCAACTGAGAATCTGAGAAAGAAAGGTCTTGCTGCTGCTGGAAAAAGAGCCGGAAGAAGCGCTAAAGAAGGTCTTGTTGTTACCAGAGCAAAGGATAATGACAGATACGCGATTATGCTTGAACTTAACTGCGAAACCGACTTTGTTGCAAAGAATGATGATTTTAAGAAACTCGCTTTTGAAATGGTTGATATTGCTGAAGCTGCCGGAGTCGATTGCCAGAGTGCGGATAAGCTTCCATCTTCTGCTGAAGAAAAAATTAAAAATGCGATTTCTACAACTGGCGAGAATATGACTGTCGGAAAAATAGCTCAGTTTGCAGTACCTGCGAATTCTTTTGGAGCTATATCTTCATATATTCACAGCAATAATAAACTTGGTGTTCTTGTCGAACTTGCCTGCGAATCGGCGAACGGACAGAAGCCTGAGCTTTCGGCTCTTGGTAAAGAACTTGCAATGCAGGTAGCTGCTGCAATGCCTATTTATCTTGATTCTTCCGAAGTTCCTGCTGATGTTGTTGCGAAAGAAAAAGAAATTTATCTTGAGCAGATGAAAGATTCTGGAAAACCTGCAAACGTTCTTGAGAAAATCGTTGAAGGAAAAGTAAAAAAATATTTCAGCGAAGTATGCCTTGTCGATCAGGTTTTCATTAAAGACAATGCAAAATCTGTAACCGATCTTGTAAAAGAATATTCTGCAAAACTCGGTGAAAAGATTACGGTTAAGCGTTTTGCGAGAATTCAGATAGGCGCATAATATGCCATCAATTAATCGTTATAAACGCATAATGATAAAACTTAGCGGGGAAGCTCTTGCCGGTTCTGCAAAGACCGGCATAGATTCCTCGATAGTCAAAAAACTGGCTGATGAAATTAAAACAGTTTCGCAAGCCGGTTTTGAAATTGCACTTGTAATCGGCGGCGGAAATATTTTCCGGGGCGGAACCGGAGAAGCGCTCGGTGTCGAACGTACCACCGGTGACCACATGGGAATGCTCGCAACGGTTATAAACGCACTTGCCATGCATTCGGCTCTTTCCAACTCGGGAGTTGACTCCTGCGTAATGACTTCAATTGAAATGAACAGCATTGCCGAACCCTATACAATAAGGAGTGCAAAGCGCAGTCTTGCTGAAAAGAAAGTTGTTCTGATGGCGGCTGGTACAGGTAATCCTTTTTTTACCACCGACACCGCGGCATGTCTGCGAGCGGCTGAAATCAAGGCTGATCTTGTAATCAAGGCAACTAAAGTCAGCGGTGTCTATGACAAGGATCCGGTAAAGCATTCAGACGCCGTAAAATTTGATCAGATTTCATTTATGGATGTTCTGCATAAGCAGCTGAAGGTAATGGATCTTACAGCTATTTCCTTATGCATGGAAAACAATCTTCCTATTATGGTATTTAATCTTTTTGAAGATAATTCCATAATGAAGGCGCTGAAAGGCGAAAACGTGGGAACAATCATTCAATAAGCGGAGGCTTTATGGTCGGTACTATTATCAAGGATCTTGAGAGCAGAATGGATAAGAGCTTAAAGGCTCTTGAGAAGGAATACATAACGATCAGAACAGGAAGAGCCAATCCGGCGATTCTTGACAACGTTTATGTTGAAGTTTACGGTCAGCAGATGCCGATAAATCAGGTTGCTACAGTTTCGTGTCCTGAACCAAGACTGATAGTAATTCAGCCATGGGATAAATCTAATCTTCAATCTATCGAAAAAGGTATACTTAAAGCTGATCTTTCAATAAATCCGGCAAATGACGGAAATCTTATCAGACTTCAGATTCCTGAGCTAACTGAAGAAAGAAGAAAAGAACTGGTGAAAACTGTTAAATCAAAATGTGAAGATTCAAAAGTTGCCATCAGAAATATACGCCGTGACGGAAATGATGCCGTTAAAGCAAAAGAAAAGAACAAGGAAATTTCAGAAGACGAGTCCAAATCAGAACAGGATTCCATTCAGAAGCTCACTGATAAATATATTGAAAAGCTTCAGAAACTTGCGGAAAACAAAGAAAAAGAAATAATGAGCATTTAATGAATAAAGATTTATCCGCATTAGATATGAAAAATATTCCGGCGCATATTGCTGTCATAATGGACGGAAACGGGCGCTGGGCAAAAAAACGCGGACTCGACAGGAGCGCCGGGCATAAAGCCGGCGCTGATGTTATAGAAGCATTAATGGATGCAGCATTCTCTTTAAAAATTAAATGTGTTTCTCTTTATGCTTTTTCGACAGAAAACTGGTCACGTCCTTCATCCGAAATATCTTCACTCTGGAAACTATTTGAGTATTATTTTGATGTAAAAATGCCTTTGATGAATCAGAAGGGCATAAGAATTGTGCATTCGGGTGTTTATGATAAACTTCCCAAATCAATGGTTAATAAAATCAAAAATGCCGAAGAAACAACCGCTAAGAATAAAAATATAACTCTCAATTTCTGTCTCAATTACGGTTCGCGCAGAGAGATAGTGGATGCCGCAAACCGGGCATTATTTAAAACAGGTAAAAATGTTCTTACCGAAAAAATGATTACGGATAATCTCTATGCTTCTGATTTACCGCAGGTCGATCTTATGATAAGAACTTCCGGCGAAATGCGTATCAGCAATTTTCTGTTATGGCAGGCGGCTTATGCAGAACTCGTTTTCACAAAAACTCTTTGGCCGGATTTCCGTCCTAAGCATCTTTATAAGGCTATTTTAGAATATCAAAAAAGAAACAGAAGGTTCGGTGGAATATGACACTTATTAACGAAACTTTTACAAGAATTTTGAGCGCACTCATTCTTCTTCCGGTATATTTATTCTGCATTTTCAGCGAGTATTTTTTCAACATTCCTCTTTTGCTGATAACACTTGTAATATCACTTTCTGCTTTATATGAATTTTATCAGATTGCATCAATGAAGGATAAAACAAAACCTTTTATTGTCATCGGAACTATTTCGGCAGTAGCTATATCGGTTTTTTTCTATCTGCATTCTTTTGCAAACGTATATGCATTCGGAAAACTTTTCAGTTCTTTTGACGCCAGGTTTATCCTCGCAGTTGCTTTTCTTACTGTTCTATTGATTGCAGTTGTTCAGATTTTTTCACGTCCGCTCGAAGGTGCGATAGGTTCAATTTCAACAACTGTTTTCGGCATAGTTTTTATAGCGATGTCATTTTCTTATATGATTTTAATGAAGGCTCTTCCTGATGGAGTATTTTATATATTCGCACTTCATGCAGTAGTTATGCTGAATGATTCAGCTGCTTATTTCGGCGGAGTATTATTCGGTCGTCACAAAGCGAATATTGCTGCGTCACCTAATAAATCTATTGAAGGTTATTTTACCGGAATTTTGGTAAGCATTATTGCAATGATCATACTCAATGAAGTTTACATCACATTCTGGGATAAAAAACTGTTTACCATTATTGAAGCAGGATTTATCGGATTATTTCTTGCTGTTGCCGGAAACATCGGAGATTTAATTGAGTCTGCCGTGAAGCGTGACGGTGGTGTTAAGGATTCGGGACGTATTATTCCCGGTCACGGCGGGATGTGGGATGTTTTTGATGCATTGATTATTTCCCTTCCTTTGTTTTATTTTTATCTCAAGATAAAGGGAGTTTAATTGAAAAGCGTCAGCATACTAGGTTCCACGGGATCAATCGGTTCATCAGCTTTACGCGTTATTGATTCTTTTCCTGACAAATTCAAAGTAAAAGCTTTGAGCTGTTCTTCAAATATCAAAATACTTGAAGAACAGATTAAAAAGTATTCACCTGAATTCGCGGCACTTGGTTCAGTAGATTCTGACGTATTTGATTCTGTTAAAAAAAAATTTCCAGGCACTGTTTTCTTTTCAGGAGATTCTGCTTTATCTGATATTGCTTCTGAAGGTGCAGATATTCTCCTCACTTCCGTTGTAGGTTACTCCGGAGTAATACCGACTTTAAAGGCTATTCCGAATACAAAACGTATTGCTCTTGCCAATAAAGAGACGCTTGTAGCTGCGGGTGATATTGTAATGAAGGAAGCAGCTAAGCATAAAACAGAAATTATTCCTGTCGACAGTGAGCATAGTGCTATTTTTTCGCTTCTTTCGGATGTAAATAAAGATGATCTCAAACGGATTATTATTACAGCTTCCGGCGGAAGTCTTCGCGATAAAACTGCAGAAGAGCTTTTTTCTATTTCACCTGAAGAAGCATTGCGTCATCCGACTTGGAAAATGGGTTCGAAAATTACCATTGATTCTGCGACTTTGATGAACAAGGGATTTGAGGTAATAGAGGCTCATCATCTTTTTAATATTCCATACGATAAAATTGATGTTGTAGTTCATCCCGAAAGTGTAATACATTCCATGATAGAAACCAATGACGGATCGGTTTTTGCTCATATGGGAATTGCTGATATGGCTCTTCCGATAATGAATGCTTTCTCACATCCTGTGAAGTTTAACAACCCGTTTAAATTTCTTGATTTTTCTAAACTTAAAAGTCTTTCTTTCCGTGAGTATGACGAAACGCGTTTCCCGGCACTGAAGATTTGTTATGAAGCCGGAAAAAGAGGCGGAAATATTCCTTGCGCATTAAATGCCGCTAATGAAATTGCGGTTGATTCATTTCTGAAGAAAAAAATCCGCTTTACGGATATTTCTTCTATTGTAAAAAAAATTTCTGATGAGGCTGATTTTATTAAGTCTCCCGAAATAAATGAGCTTATCGAAACGGATAGGCTTTCCCGCGCAAATGCGGAAAAATATATAAGAGGTTTATGCTGATGTTTCAAAATTTAGGTAATATTCTGGGCTATGTAATTCCTGCTCTCATTCTTTTGGGATGCTGTGTTTTTGTTCATGAGCTCGGTCATCTTCTGGGCGGAAGACTTGTAGGTATACGCGCTAAAATATTTTCGATAGGTTTCGGGAAACCGATTTTAAAGAAAAAAATAGGTGATACAGTATATCAGATAGCAGTAATTCCTTTCGGCGGATATTGTGCTTTTGAAGGTGAAGATGCCGCAAAAGAAAGAAAAGGTGAAAAGGATGAATTCTTTTCAGCTTCTCCTTGGAGAAGGCTTGTAGCTGTTATAATGGGACCATTGTTTAATTTAATATTCGGAATACTCCTTTTCTTTGTCATGAATATGAGCGGTTATCTGACAGAAACAAACCGAATCATTATTCCTCAGTTCTTTAAAGATGCAGGTATATCAGTTCCGGCTGTTAAGGCAGGTCTTGCCGACGGTGACAGAATTGTCGCGATAGACGGTAAGGAAATCACTTCTTTTAATGATATTATGATGAGCATATCTCTTGGAGACGGAAAAGAAGTTTCTCTTACTGTTGATAGAAACGGGGAGAAAAAAGAAATTAAAGTTACTCCTGAAAAAGCCGCATCACAGAGCTTTTATTCCATTGGCGTTATGCCATGGGGCGAAAGAGTTCTTGTGAATGATATCATAGATAAAGAGCCTGCATCAAGTGCCGGCTTTAAGAAAATGGACGAAATCAAATCCGCTGACGGCAAAGCTATAAAAGATGAAGATTCTCTTAAAAGCGTTATCAAGGAAAGCGCCGGAAAGAAAATCCGATTTGAAGTTGTCCGCTCCGGAAAAATTATTTACGTAGAAATGACTCCGCGTCTAAAAGAAAGTTTTGTTATAGAAGAAGCAGAATCAAATTTGAAAGTTAAAACAATCAAATATGATAACTTTGATACTTTCAAGCAGAGTATGAAAGACGGGAAAGTTTCAATAGCTGGTTCAAAAGTTATCAATACGGAAATGCTTAAGAATGTTTCAATCATTACTTCAGGCCGTGTCGTTGAAGTAATAACACCGGAAGCAGTAATAAAAGGAAAAATAAAATATCTTCAGGAAGGATTTGCGGGTATTACATATTCGCGCGCACCTGAACTTGATCTTGTAAAATTTCCATTTGCGAAGTCTCTTTCGAAGGCTTTTGTTGATCCGGTTGACTTCATAGAAAAAAATCTTAAATCATTCGGTATGCTTTTTTCAGGAAAAATAAATGTCCGCGAAAATCTCTCAGGTCCGATAATGATTGCTAAGCTTGCAGGTGATACAGCTCACCATCGCGGCATTTCATCATTTATTGTGCTGATGGCGAAGATTTCAATAATTCTGATGATAATGAATCTTCTTCCGATTCCGGCAGTTGACGGAAGTTATGTAATATTTTTTGTCTGGGAAGGAATCACAAGAAAGCCGTTAAGTGATAAGATCATGGGTTATATTCAGTATGCAGGTTTTATTTTTATAATGGCTCTTAGTGCTCTTGTTCTTCTCAATGATGTGGTCAAACTCTGGTTTTGAATATAATGAGAAGAACCACGCGTAAAATATTTGTAAGAAATACTGATCTTGTTATCGGAGGTAATTCTCCGCTTTCAATTCAGGGTATGACTAACAAGCCTTTGACTGATGTCGAAGGCAATGTCAGTCAGATAAATGAAATGGCACGGCGCGGAGCATCACTTGTCCGTGTCGCTGTCCGTACTCTCGAAGAAGCAGACTGCATTCCTCTGGTACTAAAGAGAAGCAGTATTCCGCTTTGTGCGGATATTCATTTTGATTACCGTATCGCCTTAAAAGCTATTGAAAACGGCATTAATAAAATCAGACTTAATCCGGGAAATATTACAGACAGAAACAAGGTCGAAGAAGTTGTCCGTCTTGCAGCAAAAGAATCAGTTCCTATCAGAATTGGTGTTAATTCGGGTTCTGTTGATAAAAAAAAATATCCCGCTGTAACACCGGAAGCGCTTGTTGATTCGGCGTTGCAGCATTTGAAGATATTAGAAGATTTAAATTTTGATCAGGCTCTTGTTTCGATAAAATCGAGTGATATTTTTCAGACAGTTGAAGCAAACAGAATTTTTGCGAAACTTAATGACTATCCTTTACATCTAGGTCTTACAGAAGCGGGTTACGGACTGCAGTCGGTAATTCAAAGTTCTGTTGCAATCGGAACTCTTCTACTTGACGGAATAGGCGATACTTTGAGGGTTTCAATGACTGGTGATCCTGTTGAGGAAATTTCAGTCGCACGTGAAATACTTAAATCAACCGGTCATATAAAAAGCGGAATTAAAATAATTTCTTGCCCGACATGCGGAAGAACAGATACATCTATAAATCTTGAAGAAATTGCAAGAAATGTCGACCGTGAATTATCAGCCCGTTTTGAAAAAATACTTAGTGATAAAAATCGAATGCTTTCTGTTGCGGTAATGGGATGTGAAGTGAATGGGCCGGGTGAAGCTACGCATGCGGATATGGGTATTGCCGGTGCGCGTAACGGCGAATTTATTTTATTCGCCGGCGGACAGCTTCTTAGACGTATAAAGGAAAATGAAATAATTGAAGCATTATCTGCTGAAGCTGATAAAATCATTTAAAACCTGCTAATCTTTTCTTGCTTTAAGTCTCAATCAGTGTTATCATCTCTGAAATGGATGATATCATTTCTGAAACAACAAATAATCATTTTTTCAGGATAATTGATAATCATCCGGATGCAGTAGTTCTTGCCGATCAAAAATTCGATATTATTTATTTTAACAAAAACTTCTCAGTTCTGTTTAATGAACAAAATTTCAGTAATAATAATATTTTCGAAATTCTATTTACATGTAATGATGTACAAAATAGTGCAAAAAAAAATATATCAGATTTAAATGATACCGATAAATGGAAAACAGAAATTTGCTTTATTTCAAGCAATGAAATAAACACCTACGCTCTTTTAACCGTTTATCTGCTCAAAGGAACTGAAAAGGAATTATATGTTTTTAATATTGAAGATATAACAGACCGTAAAACCGCATACAAAAAAATTCAGGAAAGTGAAGAACATTTTAAATCTATAGTAAATAATATTTCTGAATATATTTTCAGTACAGAATTCGATGATTTCGGGAACGCAGTTTCCTTTTATCACAGCCCCAAATGCGCCGAAATTACAGGTTATATGATTGAAGATTTTAAAAGCAATTCCAATCTTTGGAGAGATATGATTCATCTGGATGACCGCTCAAAAGTATTTGAGTTTCTGGATAATGTAATGAAGGATAAAACCAATTCCAGTATTGAACATAGAATTATTGATAAAAACGGAAACACAAGATGGATTTATAATACCGTCAGTCTTTTATGTGATGAAATGGGGAAGATCCGCCGTATTGACGGATTTCTGCTTGATGTAACAGAGAAGCATCTTATGACGGAAAATTTTAAAAAACTATATAAGGCCGTAGAGCAGAGTCCGTCCACTGTTTTGATAACGGACTCAAAAGGAGTTATTGAATATGTTAATCCGAAATTTGAGCAGCTTACCGGCTATTCATGTTCGGAGGTGTTAGGTAAAAGTCCGGGTATCTTAAAAAGCGGTGAAACAACCCATGATGATTATAAAAAACTTTGGGATACTATTTCGTCCGGTAAAGAATGGTTCGGTATGTTTCACAATAAAAAAAAGTCGGGAGAACTTTATTGGGAGCATGTCTCCATATCGCCTGTAAAAAATGAAAACGGAATTATAACTCATTACATAGCAGTTCAGGAGGATATAACACAGCTTGTAGAATCTGAAGATGCATTAAAAAAAGCAGAAGATGATTTACGTAAAAAAAATATGATACTTGAAGAAGACCTTCTTTATGCTAAAAAAATACAGCAGTCGCTTCTTCCAAGTGATTTGCCTCAATCGGATTTTCTGAAAATATCATATAAATTCAAACCGCTTCTTGCTGTAGGCGGAGACTATCTGTCTTTTTTCCCAGAAGATAATTCTCTGGGTGTATTTATTGCCGATGTTGTAGGTCATGGTGCGGGTGCTGCATTGTTTATGAGTCTCATAAAATTTGCTTCGGATAAAATATATCCCGAGTGCCGCGATCATGCTGCTATATTTATGAACAAACTTAACAGCGCTCTTTTTACAGTAATGAACAGTTATTTCATTACTGCTGTGTATGCGGTTATTCGAAAAGAAAATGATGTGATAAATATATCTTTTTCAAACGGCGCTCATCCTCCTATTATGATTTACAGAAAGAAAACAGGTAATATAGAACTGCTTCAGACAAAAGGTACAATAGTAGGTTTTTTTGATTCTGTTAATTATACAGAAGGAGAATCGCTTCTTTATAAAGGAGATAGGGTTTATTTTTATACCGACGGGTTTCCTGAAACAATAAACGAACATAATGAAATTGTCGGATATTCAAAAGCCGCAGAAATTATAAAAGAATCATATCACGAAGACTGCGACATAAATCTGCAGAACATATTTGCAGGACTTGATAAGTTCAGAGGAAAAGCAGAATATGAAGATGATATTCTTATTTCAGTGATAGAAGTTATCTGACCGAATCGAGAATCGCGTACTCAAAACCGTCTACTATTACCTGAAAAGATGCTGCATTAATATTAGCAGATGAAGCGTAAACTTTCCATGCTTTAGTTCTGTCGGTAAATGTAATTTCAACGAGAACAGTTGTGCCTGTTCCTGATGAAGAATCAAGTATTTTTGCGCTGTAGTCTACAAGAGTGATGTTTTCAAGGCATGGGAATAGAGGAGTTAGTCCCTTCTTTAAAACATTAGCAAGCGCATCGACAGGACCGTTTCCATTGCTTGCTTCATGAAACGTTTTGCCCAAAGCTTCTATCTGAATGGTAGCTTCCGGTTCTATTCCATTATCGATTAAACGGTAACCGCCTATCAGTTTGAACGGAGCGGAATATCCTTTAAGCGATCTTGCGATTGTCAGTTGTTTTGTGGCATCAGTTATTTCATAATTAAGCATTCAAATGTCCTCAAAATTTCATTCGATAAAATCTCTCTTCATTGTCAAGCATAAGAATTGATTTTTGATGTCGAATTTTCTTTCAAAAAGTTCTTGCGCTTCACCGGCATTCTTAAGGAATAAGATATCCCTGTAAAATATTTGCGGAGTCATATGGCAATTCGTTTTGTTGATAATTATTTAATGTCTGAATTATTTATAATAACCGGACGCATTTATAAATGACACCGTTTGATTCATCCGAAAGAAATTTGGATTCTATTTTCGATTATTCTCCCCAGGAAAGGGAAACCTTCGAAATTGATGACACAGGAATAATCGACAGTATCAGCGGAAACAGATTTTCGCCCGATCCGAAATTTTCACTTAAAATGGAAGCATATCTGCTTGAATTCGCTTATTCATATAATAAAATATTGTCGCTCTCGAATTCTCGTACAAGAATTCTTGCTCATCAGGTTGAAAGCACCTATATAATAGTTAATTCTCTTCACCAGCGGTTTCTGATAGCCGATGAAGTCGGTCTCGGAAAAACCGTAGAAGCGGGTCTTGTAATTAAGGAAATGATTTACCGGAATAATATTTCGCGAATTTTAATAATTGCACCTGCGTCTCTATTGATTCAGTGGCAGAATGAAATGGAAGAAAAATTCGGTGAACATTTTGAGCTTATTGACCGCAAATATCTTGAGAAATTCAGAAAAACAACTTCCAATGTATGGGAAAAAATCGGAAAAGGAATTTGTTCGATTGATTTTATTAAAAATGCTGCTTTTCTTGAAGACCTCAAAAATGTAAAATGGGATGCCATAATTTTTGATGAGGCACACCGATTAAGACGAGATTCCGTTACAACTACTCTGGCATATAACGCGGCAGAAATAATTTCCGATCGGACAAAATCAATGATACTTCTTACTGCAACTCCGTTCAGAGGAAAACTCGAAGAGCTTTATTATCTGATTCGTCTTGTAGACAAGAATCTTCTAGGTCCTTTTCAGAGTTATTATAATGAATTCTGTATGCCGGAAAGCGATCTGTCGAAACTCAAAGAAAAACTTACTTCAATAATGATCCGCAGAACAAAAAAGGAAATCGGAGGTTTTACCGTACGTCATGCCCGAACAATAAAATTTGATCTTTATCCGGAAGAAAGGGATCTTTATGATGCAACCACTAAATATGTTGCAGAAGAATTCAATAAAGCAATGCAGAGTGAAAACAGGGCAGTCGGATTTATTATGACTGTTTTTCAGAAACTTCTGGATTCTTCATCATACGCTCTTTATAAAGCACTAATAAACAGACGTAATCATCTTCAGAATTTGGTTAATAAGACCGATGAAGCTGATCAGATATTTTTTGATGAGCTTCTCAAAGATATGGACGACTGTGATGAAGAAATAAGTGAAGACTCTGACGAGAAACGTACTGCCCGCGATATCATGAGCGAAATCGTTACACTTAATCACATCATAGAGCTTGCTGAAAGAATAAAGCGAAATAAGAAGGGTGAAAAACTTCTTGAAATGATCCGTTCGCTTAAAAAAGACGGTTACGCAAAATTTTTAATTTTTACTCAGTTTAAAACAACTCAAGATTATCTAAAGTCACTTCTTTGTGAATATTCTGTTGAAGTTTTTCACGGATCAATGAACAAGGACGAGAAAGAAGCCGCAATTGATAATTTCAAAAAGGATACCGAAATTCTTATCTGTACGGAAGCCGGAGGCGAGGGCAGAAATATGCAGTTCTGCAGTATTCTTTTTAATTATGATCTGCCGTGGTCGCCTCTGAAAATTGAACAGCGCATAGGACGAATTCACAGGTTCGGCCAGAAGTATGATGTTTATATTTATAATTTTTCAACTAAAAATACCGTTGCCGAAAGGGTTCTTGAAGTTCTGACTCATAAGCTTTCTTTGTTTGAAGAATCAATCGGAACACCGGATATAATGCTCGGACAAATTGAAGACGAACTCAATCTTGCTTCATTATTTATGAAATTCGTAGCTAAGCGTAAAAAACGAGAAATGATTAAACAGATTGATGAGTCCGTCGAGCGCGCTAAAAAAAGCTACGATAAACTTTCAAACCTTACTGTAGCTCACAGGCTAGATTTTAATTATGACGAGTACTATAAAGTTACGCAGAAAGAACGTGCTTTTTCAAACCGTCAGCTTGAATCATTCATGCTCAGATATTCTTCTCTTTGTGATAATTCAATTCTCAAGAAATCATCAGGTGAAATTTATAATTCAAAATTTGAAGGCAGTGATATCAGAGGAACTTTTGACAGTGAAAAAGCGCTTCTTGATTCTAAGCTTCATTTTTTTGCGTTCGGTCATCCTATTATTGATTCTTCAATAAAAAAATGTTTTGATGAGTCGTTCTCTGTACCGCTTGGAAACCGTTATCTCAAATCATTTAAAAAGTTTAAAGGAATTGCTTTTTTCTTTGTTGTCTCGTTCCGCTCAGTCAGTGAAAAGAAGGAGCTCTCGGTAATTTTTATCGAAGATGGAAATGCACTTTCAGCTCTTGATATTGATCTTATAGAAAAAGATATTCTTCATGGCCTAGGCCGAGATTCTGATTTATCTTTTTCATATTACAGCAGACTTGATGATTTCTATAATTCGGCAAAAGATAAATTAAAACGTATATCCGAGGATAAGATATGGGACATGAAGGAAAACCTCGATTTGTCCGTTGATCCTGAGCTTGATAAAATTAAAGAATCGTTTGATAAAGAAATAAACGAACTTAAAGAAAAGCTTTCAAGACAGGAAATGAATATGAAGTTGATGGGAAAGGATATGAGAAGCGCTATTTCGAGAACAAAAAACGCGATAAAAACGGCTACTCTTCAATATGAAGACGAAGTAGCTCAGTGCCGGCGCTATTTTGGTATAAAAGCGTCGGCAAAGCTGATTGGCGTATGTGAAATACATTCAGAAGAAATAAGCTGATTACATTTCTGCAATGTTTCGAAGTACATTAAGTGTGACATCAGATATGTCAATAAATTCGATTCCCATTCCTGCACGCATATCTTCATTTTCTTCACGAATCCATCTTACGATTCCAGAAACCGAAATGTGATCACTTGGAGTCAATGCAATAGTCAGGGTCACTTCTTTTCCCTGTTCAATCGGTTCAGGTGTAGTAATAAACACCCCGCGTGCGCTCATGTCTAGTGTTGAGCTGAATGTCATTCCGTCAGAGGTATGAACTTCCGCTCTAATGGTTTTTGACTGTCTGGCGTGCTCTCTTTTTTCGGTCATATATACCTCTCTGTCTATTTTCATAATCCTGTTAAGATTATATTTAAAATGCGCAAGAATACAAGCTTTTTTCTTTTCTATTGTTCAGTTGTATTGAGTTGACAAATAGTACTTAAAAAAAAGTATGTATTCATGAACCGTAAAGATGTAATCGGATTATTAAATTCAAGATCGCTTTCACCTCTCAAGAAACTCGGACAGAATTTTTTGTGGAACAGCGCAATAACTTCACAGATCGCAGCTGCGGCTGAAATAAAAGAAAACGAATCAGTCATAGAAATAGGGCCGGGGCTGGGAGCTCTCAGTGATGAGCTTGCAAAATTAACGGATGATCTTACTCTTGTCGAACTTGACAGAGGACTTTTTTCATTTTTATCAGAGAAATATGCTTCCACTGGGATTAAACTGGTGCATTCTGATTTCTTAAAATATGACAACGGTGCGAAGTATGATAAGGCTGTTTCAAATCTTCCTTATTATTGCGCGAGTGAAATTTTGTTCAAGATTATTGAAGATTATCATCCAGAAATAATTGTCATTATGCTTCAGAAGGAAATGGCTGAACGTATATTGTCTCAAGCCGGAGACGATTCGTACGGTGCGCTTACTGCATCAGTTTCGCTTACGTATACTGCTGAAAATGTTATGAGCGTTGCGGCGGATAATTTTTATCCTGAACCTGATGTTAAATCATCGGTTTTAAAGCTTATTAGAAAGAATGCGGATTACACAAAAGAAGAGAGAGCTATGTTCCGTTCAGCGGTCAAATCGGCATTTTGGGGAAGAAGAAAACGGATTTTGAAATCGCTTACTGATTCTCCTCATATGGATATAGAAAAGAACAGGGTGATGAGTGCTCTTGAAAAATCAGGTATAGACCCGAATAAAAGAGCTGAAGAAATATCGCCTGAAGAATTTATGAATATAGCGAGAGCATTAATTGAAAAATAATAACAGTATCATTGAAAAAATACTCCTTTCGGTTGAAAAACCCGGAAGGTATTCCGGCGGCGAACGTAATCAGTTTATTAAAGCTGATGCAAAATTCCGTTTCGTTATGTCATATCCCGATAGATACGAAGTCGGCATGGCAAACAATGGAATAAAAATAATTTATGAAATGCTCAATGAGATAGAGCACGTTGCATGCGAAAGAGTTTTTGTTCCGGCGCTTGATTTTGAAAATGAACTCAAAAAAAATTCGATTCCGCTTTTTACACTTGAAAGCAGAACTTCTCTTAAAGAATGCGATATGATCGGATTCAATTATTCGCATGAACTTCTTGCGACAAATATTTTCCACATATTAAATCTTTCGGGAATTTCTGTTGATAGAAACGAAAGAAACGAAAATGACCCTATTATAATAATCGGTGGAGAATGTTCTTCGAATCCTTTGCCGTTGTCTTTTACCGCAGATATTTTTTTTGCCGGTGAAGCCGAGGATAATTTAACTGAAATAGTCGGGCATATATTCGAACTGAAAAAGAAAGGTGTTTCTAAAAATGAAATAATCGCGTCTCTTGAAAAATTCGACAATCTTTTTATACCTGCGAATTCACAGATAAAAGAATTAGCTAGTGGTATTAAAAGCTATGACGCGAAACCCGTCCGCAAAGCATTTTTCAGGGGAGATTTGATTTATCCGAAAAAGAGCCTTGTTCCATTGATTGCAATCAGTCAGGAGAAAAGCGTTACGGAAATCGCGAGAGGATGCAGAAACATGTGCTGTTTCTGCCATGCCGGATTCTGCACGATGCCGTATAGAGAATACAGTGAAGATGTAATATTTCAGAATATAAAAAATCAGATTAAAAATACAGGGCTTAATGAGGTGACACTTTCGGCTCTTTCTGTGAGTGATTATACACGCATAGATTCTCTGATAAATAAAATCATGCCGTTTATTAATGAAAATGCATATTCTGTGGCACTTCCTTCAATGAAGGTCGACAAGACAAATCTTCCGCTAATAAAAGCTGTTTCGGATGTGAGGCAGTCTTCGATAACTTTCGCAGTTGAAACTGCCGACGATTATCTGCGCAGAAAGATTCACAAGAAACTTTCGATGGATGATCTATATGAAATTATTGGCGAGGTTTTCAGAAACGGATGGAATCTCATTAAACTATATTTTATGATCGGGCTTCCCGGATATAAAGAAAACGATGAGGCTGAAAGTATTATTCAGGCGCTAACAAAAATAAATGAAATAGGCGGAAGGCGTAAAAAAATCAACGTAACGATTTCTCCTTTTGTACCGAAGCCGCACACGCCTTTTGAATGCGATGAATTTGCTTCAAGTGATTATTTGCTTGAAACAGTTCTAAAAATTAAACGCGGTCTTCCTAAAAACATTTCTATAAAGAATCATGATATATTTATTTCACGTCTTGAGGCGGTTATTTCAAGAGGAGATGCGTCTATCGGACCTGTATTGCATGAGGCGTATAAACGCGGAGCTTATATGGATTCGTGGGACGAATTTGTACGTAAAGACATATGGGAAGATATTTTTAAAGAATATAATCTCGAATCATACCTCAGTGAAAGGGAAGTGATTCCATGGGAATTTGTTCAGGCATCAAACCGAAAAATTATTTCTTATAAAAAAGAAAACTTGATGAGCAGTGAAAGACTTTCTATAAAAAAGAGAGAACTTGTCATTGATAAAGAAAAACTCAGGGAATCATTCGAGAAATTTAAAGTAAGATATAATTCCGAAGGTAATTACAGGCTTACATTTCAGAAGAAAGATACCGCGAAGTATTTCTCGCATAATGATATGCTCGATCATATACGCCGCGCGTTTACATCGGCGTCATTTCCTGTTTCGTATACTCAGGGATTTAATAAGCACGAGAAAATTTCTGCTTCTTTTCCGATACCGCTCGGTATTGAAAGCGAGTGCGAATTGATAGATTCAGAAGTTTATACATCTTTCGATTGTGATGAAATGAAGAAAGCTGTTAATGAATCGCTTCCGGCAGGATTATCACTTTTGTCAATTAACAAGACTGCGAAAGACAATCTCATGAGAATCGGAGCTTCATCCGTTTATGAGATTAAAAATGCTGATAATAAAAAGATGAAAGAGTATCTTGAATCTAATTCTGTTTATTTAAAGGAATCGAAAGGAAAAGTTCGCGAGATTTTAGTAAAAGAAGCTGTTCTAAATTATGAATTTTATAATGATACAGCCAAAGTTGAAATGCTATGCGGAAGTATTCGTATAGATGATTTTATACGTATGTTCGGAGAAGACGGTGTAGTTAGCTGTATTAAGATTAAGCAGAATATTTAAAAGGGCTTGCTCATTTTATATTCTGCTTTTCCGAGAGTCGAGAAGGCTTCAAATGTTACTCGACGTCTTAAGAGATTTTCATTCATCTTTATTTTGCCTTTTTAATATTGACGCTGTTGTTATATGGTGTAATTATTTCATTAGGATTTATTTTGCTGACTGATTTTTTAATTATATCTGTTTATGAGCCATTGATTCAGTTTTTTAATATTTAAGGAGCCTGTTGATGCTTGAAAACAAATTAAATATTTATAATCAGGTTGAATTTGCGAAAGCTGAAGAAAAAATCAGCAAGCTCAAAGCAAAAAACCTATTTGATTCAGGCGATATTTTAAAAGCAGAAGTCGGAACCTTCGAGGGGCTTGCGTTCATTCATAAATATTTGTTTGAAGATGTATATCACTTTGCCGGTCGGATTCGTGATGTAAATATTGCTAAAGGTAATTTCCGGTTTGTTCCGCTGATGTATCTTAAGCAGGCTCTTGAGCAAATCGACGCCATGCCTCAGAGTAGTTTCGATCAGATTGTTGAAAAATATGTCGAGATGAATATAGCCCATCCTTTCCGTGAGGGTAATGGCAGAGCTGCCCGTATCTGGCTGGACCTCATGCTGAAAAAAGAAATTCATAAGATTATAGATTGGAATATTGTTGATAAAGAAGATTATTTGTCTGCAATGGAGCGCAGTGTTGTAAAGGATATAGAAATAAAAGGTCTTTTGAATCAGGCACTGACTGATAAAATAAATGACCGCGCTTTGTTTATGAAAGGTATTGATGTTAGTTATTTCTATGAAGGATATAGTGAATTTCAAATTGAGAAAATATAAATAACCAAAGAATTATGCGCGTAAAATTATCCTTAATTTATTATCGAAGCGAACAGGAAGTTCGCTGAGAACAAGCATCATTCTATTAAAATCAATGATAAATTCTCCTAGGTTGATGGCCTCTCGAAATATGTTCGCTTTGCTCTGTAAACACTTAATTTATTTTTACCGAAAATAACGCACAACTTATTATCCGCTTATAATTATTGAATTCATCAATGATCTATGCTAATATTTTATTCATTACAGGAGGCGAAAATGGGAGTAAAAGGTTCAGAAATTATTGGTGTAAACAAAGAAGAATTAATTCGAATGCTGAATGAAGCACTGTGTGAAGAATGGCTTGCATATTATCAATACTGGATCGGAGCACAGATTATGGAAGGACCGATGAGAAGTGAAATCGAGCCGGAACTCATGCTTCATGCTTCTCAGGAATTCGCTCATGCAGGACTTGTTCTAAACAGAATTATCCAGTTGGGCGGAACACCTGTATTATCCCCGGCAGAATGGATGAAACACAGTAAATGCCCTTATGAAACTCCGGCTGATCCGTATATTGAAATTATCTTAAATCAGAATCTTTCAGGTGAAAGATGTGCTATTGCCCGTTATAAAGGTATCGCCGATTTTACAAATGGAAAAGATCACAGCACTCATCAGATCTCAACACAGATTCTTAACGAGGAACTTGAACACGAACAGGATATCGAGGACTGGATTGGAGACCTAGAACGCATGAAGGAAGATTTCAGAAAACTGCGTCTTTAGTTTTGTAATTTAATATTTTTATCTGATAAATATAGAATAGAGGAGGATATATGAGTATAGTAACCTGGGGTAAGGAGTTTGAGATTGGTATTCCTGAAATGGATAAACAGCATAAAAGGTGGATTGAAATAATAAACAACTTTTATGACAATCTTGAAAGAACAAATGTTGATAATAAACTTAAGGAGATGATAAATGAAGTGCTTGATTACACTCATTATCATTTTTCTGAAGAAGAGAAACTGATGAATTCAATCGGTTATTCTGAACTTGACGGACAGAAAAAAATGCATGATACAATTACATCAAGAATGAATGATTACAAAAAGAAAATCGACAATAATGAAATGCTGATGTCGATTACTGTCACCAATGATCTTAAAGACTGGCTTAAAAATCATATTATGGTTGAAGATAAAAAATACGCAGATGTTTATAATGCAAAGAAATAATGTGATATAAGATATTCCGTCTGGATTGTCGATTGAAATCAAAAATCTCCATCGCGCGTAAGCGCGAGAAGAGAAGAATGAATAGAGCTGAGTTGATTGCAACTTGAGGCATCATGAAGCAGAAAGAATTATGTGCCCTCTCCTAAAATGTATTTTGAAATTGGCAAAGCCAACGAAAAAAATAAAATGGGAGAAGGCTTTCTATCAATAAAATTGTTGAACATTAGAAAAGGATTGATAATAGTTGAAATTCCAAAGTGCGCTAAGCACTTCAAAAAGAGATGAGTGGGAGAAACAAAAATCAGAATTTGCCGAAGGCAAATTTATCTCTGATCGGAACGCAGGGTTCTGTCTGAGCCGAATCCGCTGAAAGCGGTTCGGCGAGTTCTGCGCGACAAAGAGCGGGTAGGGATTTCAAAAGGGACAGGGCTGGCGACTGAAGCCCTGTCCCTTTTGATGTAATTGCGTGACACCACGCAGCTACTGGATAAAGGGCGTGAAACGCCCTTTGAAATACGCCCGATTCTCGGGCAAAACGAAAGGGATTCCAAAGGCACCAGCCTTTGGAATCCTGAATGACAAAGGCGACGCGGTAACAAGAACAGAGTATAAGCCATACGGCGATATCAGAAGCAGGAGGCTTTAAACGAGGCGCGGACAGGATGTCCAAAAGCGCCGAGCAGGGTACAAGAAGGAGATAAAACCAACAGACCAAAATTCAATTCGCAGGAACTTGATCCGGAAACCGGATACTATTTCTATAATGCAAGATACTACGAGGCGGAGATAGGAAGATTTATCACCGCGGATAATGTGATAGATGGTGAGTACAGCACGCAGGGATGGAACAGATTCAGTTATTGCAAGGGCAATCCGGTTAAATATAAGGATCCGACAGGGCATAAGAAAAATGAGACATATGATAATTTTGATGATAATTTGATAGTAAATGGAAACAATGAATATAAGGGTAGAGAAAAACATCAATATACTTCTTCGGGAGGTTTACCAGAAATACATTATACTTTATCAGATAAAGAACATGGAGAAAAAATATTAGCCGATACAATATTTCGAAGAAATAATAGTACGTATAGAACAGTTGTAAAACGTAATCAAAATAATAATGGAAAACTTGAAGATGGAATAGAAGTTGATAGATATTTCCTTGGAGTGAATAAGAAAAAAGAAAGGGAATGGGTAAAATTTGAAACATTTACTGTAGAAGAAGGGAAATATAAAAAAATGTCAGCAAAAGATAAAAAGTATGGAGGCAATTATGAATATATTGCTATAGATCGCAAAGGACGGGGTGGTGAAAAAGTTAAGGGATTTAATGATCCTACAATAATAGATATTGCTTTGTATGATGATCCTCAAGTTAAAGGTGGGAAAGGTACATTGTCTCGTATTGAAATTTATGATTATATAAAGGGGAATTGGTTGGGGAAAAGAGAAAGTTCAAATGGATACAATATTGAATATGGAAGTAAAATACCTGCACAACATGATGCTAAACATTGGAGAAGCGTTGAGCAGGATCAATTTTCTGGTTTAGATGGTTTTCATGAATTTGCAACTTATAATAATGATGGAACAATATGTAAAGATCCCAAACAAAATTCTCAAAAGAAAAAGGAATAAAATGATTAAAAAAATAATTATCATAAGTTATTTCATGTGTTCAATGTTTGCAATATATGCAAAAGATGAAAATTATTCTGATATTACTACGATTGAGATATGTTATTATGAGACAATAAATAATGAAACACTTCAGAAAGGTGTAATTTGTAAACTTAAATATATTGAGATATATGATTATATAAAATATAAGCTCCTTTGTATAAAAAAATACGACGAAAAAAATAAAAATTTTATAACAGATAACTCTTTTATCGATATACTAAAAAGCACACACGATAATTGTAGCTTTGGGGAAATAATAAGAGGTAAGTTGAAAAAAGGGTGGCGGGACAAAGAAAAAGGATTTCATAGATTTCCTGTTTATATTCGTGATGTTAATAACGAATTTTATGAAATGGATCTTTCAAATGTTGTATATAATGATGATATAGTAGAATGAGACTTCGTGTATACAATAATTATATGTATGTACTGTAAGTACAATGATGGTATTCACCTGACACATCTCCTCTTCCATCCGCGAAGCGGAGATGAGATGAATGCCGGCATTGTCGCCTGAAATCAAAAATCAAAATCGCGCGCCAGCGCGAGAAGAAGATGAATGAATAGGGTAGAGTTGATTGCAACTTGAGATATCATGAGGAAGAAGGAATTACGTGCCCTCACCGCGTGAAAATATATTGTTGAGTTCAATAGAATATTATTTTTTTCTCAGCAGACATCGTGTCTGCTTCGGTAATGACTTAAATTTGGTTTCACGCCACAAACTCTGAGATAATGCTTGCGTTTTCCCGCTAAGAGCTAAAGCTCTTCTCGCGAAAAGTCGGAACGATCCCGACAATCGAGACGCTTCCCTAGCAAACAGGAAGTTTGCATAAAAGCGTCTCGTCAGTTGGTAGTGTATAAAATCTTTCGCAAAATTAAAAATTAAAAGAAATAAGTCCTCGAACTGACGATTTAATAATAACAACAAAATCAAAAGTCAGAAGGA
>Ga0209467_1000097_pt1 | contig 155194 bp, 135 predicted proteins | sample Higcelwee11metaG_FD_187175 | JGI IMG/M metagenome (GOLD analysis project Ga0209467, IMG submission 187175) | Freshwater pond sediment microbial communities from the University of Edinburgh, under environmental carbon perturbations - High... | ecosystem: Environmental > Aquatic > Freshwater >...
AGGATTATTACAAACTTTTTTTTGTGTAAAATAAAAATTAGATATATATTACACCCGGTTTTTAAAATAAAGAGGAAATTATCATGCTGGACATGAAATACATCAGAGAGAATCCGGACAAAGTTAAAGCCGGGATAAAAAGCAAGAAAGTCGAAATTGATATAGACGGACTTTTGGAACTTGATAAAAAAAGAAGGGATGTTTTAGGCGAGGTCGAGGTCTTAAAAGCCGAGAGGAATAAAGCTACAACTCTTATTTCTGAGCTTAAGCGTAAGAAAGAGAACGCTGATGAAATGGTTCTTAAGAGCAGAGAGATCGGCGAAAGAATAGTGGGTTATGACAACGATCTGAGAGAAATCGAAAAAAATATCAGAGATATTATGATGATGATCCCGAACCTGCCTCACGAGAGCGTTCCTTTAGGTAATGACGCGGACGACAATATTGAAGTGAGAACAGGCGGAACAAAGAGAAATTTTACTTTCACGCCTAAAGATCATATTCAGCTTACTGAAAAACTCGGCATCATGGACTTTAAAAGAGCCAGCAGGATGAGCGGATCAGGCTTTCCTTTATATTTGGGTAAAGGCGCTGCGCTTGAAAGAGCTTTAATAAATTATATGCTTGAATATCATATTAAGGACGGTTATACCGAGGTTATGCCGCCCATAGTTACTCTTCCGCATGCGATGGAAGGCACGGGTCAGCTTCCGAAGATGAAAGAGGATATGTATTACTGCGAAAAGGATGATCTTTACCTTATTCCGACGGCTGAAGTGACTATTACCAACCTGCACAGAGAGGAAACTCTTCACGGGGATACGCTTCCGCTTTATTATGTGGGCTATACGCCGTGTTTCAGGCGCGAGGCTGGCAGCTACGGCAAGGAAACTAAAGGTTTATTGAGAGTTCATCAGTTCAATAAGGTCGAGATGGTGAAATTCGTGAAACCTGAAACATCTTATGACGAGCTTGAAGACCTTGTGAAAAGGGTCGAAGGGATTTTGAACGAATTGAAGATACCGTACAGGATACTTCTGCTTTGTACCGGCGACTTAAGCTTCGGCGCAGCAAAATGTTATGATGTTGAGACATGGTCACCTGCCGAGAATAAATATCTTGAAGCTTCTTCATGCAGTAATTTCGTGGATTTTCAGGCGAGAAGAATGGATCTGAGGTACAGGCCTGAGGCCGGCGCTAAACTGGAATATGTTCATACTCTGAACGGCAGCGGGCTTGCGACTTCAAGGCTGATGGTGTCTATACTTGAGCATTACCAGAATGAAGACGGAAGTATTACGGTGCCTGAGGTTTTGAGAAAATATACAGGGTTTGATGTTATAAAATAGAGTTTTCTCACTTTCTTTTGCACGCCCGAAAAGAAAGTGACAAAGAAAAAGGCGTCGTAAAATGTCCAGTTCAGAGCTACTAGTATCGGCAGCTTTCAGCCGAGGTAATTTCCATGAAATATAAAATATAAGAGCGGATCGGTAACCCCTTCCGCTTTTTTCTGAACTGATTTTACGCGGGTAAAGATCTATAAGAAATGGAATTTAATTAGGATATTATTTTTCTTTTTTGGGCGGTTCGAAAATGATTTTGTAATTCATACGGACCTTATAAGGTTTTTTTCTACTATCTAGCCCAGGTTTAAATCTTACTTGCTTTATTGCTTCAACAGCAACTTCTCCAAAGCCAAAATTATCAGGATTTTGAGAAACAACAGAAATATTTTCTGCAATTCCTTCTTTCGTACAAATAAATTTAATAATGACAACTCCTGAAAATGAGTCTTTCAGTGCTTGTGCTGGATAATTTAATGTAATATAATCGTATAGCTTATTTTTTGATTCTTCGCTAAGTATAGGTATAGTTTTCCCTGTATCAAAGATATCAATTATTTCTTCCTCATTATTAATCGGAGGCGGTGGTGGCGGTGGTGGCGGTTCAAATGATATAGCTTTGATTTTAGTGGTATCTGCTTTACAAATAAACCACTTTTTTTGAATTTCGCAGGACTCTTTCCAAAGGCCATCGTAAATAGGAAGAAGTTCGTCATATTTTGTTTTGGTTAATTCTTTGTTATTCATTGATATGCTTATTTTCTTCCACGCAGCCAACTTCGCTTCATATTTCGCTTTCAGGCTTTCGCATTTGCTTTTAACTGCAAGTGAATCTTGAGAAAATGCAGAAAAGGATAACAGGAAAATCGCAATTATAAATATTTTCAGGTTTATGTTTTTCATGGAAGTAAAGAGCTGATCTCTTTTTCAAGGGCCGGAAGGTCTTTTATAACTATAGCCCAGATAATTTCTTCAGAGACTGAATCATAACCGTGAATGATTCTGTTCCTTGTATCCACGATCTTTTGAGCTTTAGTTATAGGAAAATCTAGTTGAGTTTTGAGTATGCGGTTCATAGCCTCGCCGATGATCTCAATGTTTCTTTCAATCGCTCTTTTAGTTTTAACATCTTTCTAAAATTCGAAGAAATCTTTCTTTTCAGGAAGAAAGGATTTAATCTCAATTATTGCCTGCTTAATGTCAGCGAGCCAGGTCTTGATCTCTTCATTTTGCATATATCATCACTTTGCTATTTTCGATCTGTTTGAGCAGATAAGGATTAGTGATAGCTTTTTTTTCGAGGAGATCTATTTGTCTTTTTAGAAGTATTCTTAATTCGTTCTTCAGATTAAAATAATGTTCGGCATATTCCAAAGGATCTGTATCGGATAATTCTACTATCAGGTCGATATCGCTATTATCGGTATAAGTATCGTTTGCATACGACCCGAAAAGGTATAAACTTTTTACGCGGTTTTTATCACACAGCTTTTTTATAGCTGTTATGTAGTTTTGCAGTTCTTTCATGATCTCAATTTACTAATAAATTTGATTAAAGTCAAATATCCAGATCAACAACGACAGGGCAGTGATCAGATCCGTAAACATCGTTCATGATGTATGAATCTTTAACCTTCGGCAAAAATTCTTTATTGACAAAGTGATAATCGATCCTCCAGCCCGTGTTGTTCTTGCGGGCATTAAATCTGTAGCTCCACCACGAATACTGGACTTTATCGGGAAAAAGGTTCCTGAATGTGTCCACATAGCCGGTTTTAACGAACTTGTCCAGCCAGTCCCTTTCGATGCGTAAAAAACCTGAATAATTTTCATTCGCTTTGGCGTTTTTCAGGTCTATCTCATTATGCGCTGTGTTATAATCTCCGGAGATAAGCAGATTATTACCTTTATTACGCAGGTTTTCAAAATGATCCAAAGCTGCATCATAGAAATCGAGTTTATATTTTAAGCGGTCTTCGCTCATCTGACCGTTCGGGAAATAAATATTGAACATAACGGTATTGCCAAATCTTAAGGCTACAATTCGCCCTTCACTGTCAAATTCTTTTATTCCGAAGCCGTAATAAACTTCATCAGGCTTAATTTTAGTGTAAACTCCCGTTCCGGAGTAGCCTTTCTTTTCCGCATGAGAAAAATAGGAATGATAGCCTTCAATATTTCTAAGCTCTTCAGGCAAAGTGTCATCCTGAAGTTTGGTTTCCTGAAGAAAAAGAATGTCGGGTGATTCATATGCTATCCAGTCGAAAAAGCTTTTTTTCGCCACCGCCCTCAGTCCGTTCACGTTCCAACTGTAGATTTTCATAAAGTCCGCCTGTAGTAAATTACTCCAAAAATTAGTCCAAACTTCAAGTTTTATCAAGCAAAAAAGTTATTGACATGTAAATGCGATTTGTATATAATACTGACTAACCTAAACCAAGGGAGACAATATCATGACTGGAGCTTATTTACTGATCAACACAGCATCAGGAAAAGATGAAGCGGCGTTAGCTAAGCTGAAAAAGATCAAGGGAGTTTCACAGGCGCATCTATGCACAGGTCTTCACGACATCATCTGCTACATCGAAGAAAAAGATCTTAAAGCGTTGGGCAAGATCCTTATAGAAAAAGTAAGAAAGATCGACGGGATCACAAAAACAACTACCTGTATTTCGGTTTCTTAAGAATTTTTATTTCCGAGGTTAACAAGGATTATCCCCGATAAGATCAGGGTTATCCCTGCGGCTGTCTGAAGACCGAAAGGTTCGGACAGAAATATTACTGCAAGTATCACGGTAAAAACAGGCTCCAGCAAATATGCCAGCGCGGCTATTGTCGGAGCTATTTTATTTTGGACATAGAACTGAAGCGAAAATGGGATGAATGTTGCGAATACCGCCAAAAATGTCATGTAAAGGGCCATTTTCATGTCTGTCAGAGCGCTGAAATTCGGCATTATGCCTTCGATAGCTATTTCATACCCAAGCATATAAACCAACCCGACTAGACCACTGACAATAAACTGAACGAAAAGAAGTGAAAAGATATTTTCCTCTTTAGTAAAATGACTTATAAAGAAAATCTGAAAGGCAAATGTGAACCCGCAGCCTAATGTGAAAAGGTCTCCTTTATTGAATGAAAGCGAACTGAAATCACTCACCGAAAGAAGAAACACGCCGATAAATGCTATGATCACACTCAAATAAACCTTTGATGTGATCTTTTTTTTCCATAGAGCAAGTTCGATGAACGGCAGAAAAAGAATGTAAGTCGCAGTCAGAAATCCGGAATTTGAAGCTGTAGTATATTGAAGCCCTATGACCTGAAGGAGCATGGAAAATCCGTTTATCCCTCCAATCACACCGCCTTTAAAATACATTTCTTTATTAAGGTTGATCTTCTTTCTGAAAATAATTCCGAAAATAATTCCTGCGATCAGAAATCTTGTTGTTATGAGGAAAGAAACGGTAAACTCTTCCAGCAATATTTTGCCGAAGATGAAAGTACTCGCCCAGAGAAGGTTTATTATTATCAGGATGAATATCATTTGCGCTCCGGGTTATATACATTTTTCAAAAGCGGTCAAATATAATTTATTTCGGAAGTTATAGCAAGAATATTCTGACTTGTAAACGATATTCACAACAGATTTTAAGCAGTAGAAGGAGTTGTTTGCAGGTATGAACGAATAGTATTTTCAAACACGAAAAGATAATTGAATTTTTGTTTGTTTCGAAAGAAGATAAAACTTATCTTTAATGTCCCGAAACAATAAGCCTTTAAAAACGGAGATGCAATGTCAGATGATCTTAAAAAAATACCGCCTCATGATTTAGAGATAGAAAAAGCGCTTTTATGCTGTATTATGATGGATGAAGACTGGGATGAAAAGCTGAAAGATGTTGATATGAAGGATGAGTACTTTTATTCAAAACAGCACCAGTATATTTTTGAAGCGATGAAACACATAATATCCGACGGGGACAAAGTCGATCTGCTGAGTTTGAAAGAGCATCTGCACATAAAAGGTAATCTTACGGAAGTAGGAGGAGCTTCATATCTGGGAGAAGTCCTTGACGCCGTACCGACAAGCGCTAATATAAGGCACTACGCACGGATAGTCGAAAACAAATTTTTACTTAGATCACTTATTAACATAAGCACTGAGTCTATAACAGCAGCTTTCAGAGAGGAAAAAGACGCTTCGATGCTCCTGGACAAGCTGAACGGGGATATTTTTTCATTGGCAGAAAATAAAAAAAGAAATATCCCGCAGCCTATAGAAAGGGTTGTAATGGAAACATTCGGTCAGATCGAGGAGTGGGCTAAGAAAAAAGGCGAGCTTTCAGGAGTTAGTTCAGGCTTCAGTGAGCTTGATAATTACACGGCCGGATGGCAGAACAGCAACCTTATCGTTCTTGCGGCAAGACCAAGTATGGGAAAAACACAGCTTGCACTGAATTTTGCCGTAAACGCAGCAAAATCAGAAGACAGGGTTCCTGTAGCGATCTTCAGCATCGAGATGGGAAGAAAAGAGCTGGCCATGCGCCTGATGTCAATGGTATCTAATGTCAGTCTTAAAAAGCTCAGAACAGGTAATCTTGCGGATAACGAATGGACATCTTTAGGACTTGGAATGGGTGAACTCGGCGATCTTCCTATCTATATTGACGATTCATCCTCGCTGAATGTCCTCGAACTGAGAACAAAAGCAAGAAGGCTAAAGAAAGACAAGAACATAGGTTTTATTATTGTAGATTATATCGGTCTTATGGAAACAGACAGCCAAGTGGAAAGACACGAAGGAATTTCGAGGATCTCGCGTTCGTTAAAAGGTCTTTCGAAAGAACTCGACATCCCGATACTTGTTCTTTCACAGCTGAACAGGGAGGTTGACAAAAGACAGGATAAAAAACCTATTCTTTCAGACCTGAGGGAATCCGGCGCTATCGAGCAGGACGCCGATCTTGTTCTTTTCATTCTGCGACCTGAATTTTACGGGATAAAAGGACCTGACGGAAAAGATCAGGAAGGACTTGCCGAAATAATCATTGGAAAACAAAGATCAGGTCCGACGGGATCGATTTTCCTTCATTTTGATAAAAAATATCTTAAATTTGAAGATAATATCGACAGATTTTCCGGAAATAAATACGAACTTTAGCTTTAGAAACAAAATATTTGCTTGACTTATCGAAACTTCTTTATGACATTTGCATAAATTAATAAATAAAAATCCGGAACGAATTATGACATTAAAAGATAAAGCTAAAAAAATTAAGACATTTATTGCCCGCGACCTCTGGTTCGCAGATATTGAGGAACATGTTTCGGGAGCGAAAAAAATCTTCATAAAAGAGCTTCAGATGCTTGTTCTGATCGTAAAACTTTTCAACAAGAATTTTATAATGAGCAGAGCTTCATCTTTAGCATTCACAACGCTTCTGTCTTTAATCCCTGTTCTTGCGATCATGTTCATGTTTTTCAAAGCATTCGGCGGAGAACTGGTCGAAACCAAGATAAAGCCGATGCTCTATGATTACCTGACTGCAGGCATGGGATATAACATAAGCGAATATATCGATTCTTTTTTAGGTTCTGCTACTGTTGACACACTTGGCAGCATAGGATTTATTTTCCTTCTTGTCGCATGTTACTCGATTCTTTCATCAATAGAATCGTCGTTCAACGCCATCTGGCAGGTTGACAAGAACAGATCTCCTGTAGAGATGCTTAAAACCTACCTTACGCTCGTTTTTGTTACGCCTGTCCTGCTGATCCTGTCTTTATGGCTGGCATCGAGGCTTGAGTTCATAATACAGTCGAATGGTCATGTTTTCGGTGGATTTTTTTCATTTTTTCTCTTCAAGATCACGCCTTATATTCTTATGACTCTAATGTTTATGTTCCTCGTGATAATCATGCCCAATACGCGTGTAAAAGTCTCGAATGCGATAGTCGGTTCCGTACTTGGAGCGATACTTCTTATGCTTCTAAAGTCAATGTTCGTTTATTACACAAAACTTACCGTAAGCTATAACGTAATCTATGGTTCTATAGCGGCGGTTCCATTCTTTATGCTCTGGCTTTACTTCTCGTGGATAATAGTTCTGCTCAGCGTCCAGATCGTCTATGTGAGACAGAATGTGCATAATCTTACTCATATCGAACAGAACATTCTGTCAAACCGGATCGACAGGATCAAAGTTGCTCTGATGGTCGTAACAAAGATCTCCAAAAATCTCATTGCGGGAAAGGAACAGTCTTCAATGCTTGAGATAAGCCAGGAGCTTGATATCCCGTTCAAGGATATTACAGAATGTCTGAAACAGCTTGAACAGAGTGGAGTAATCGCCGAGCTGGCAAAAAAGCACGAATCTTATACCCTAAATATACCTCTTGATCAGCTCACGATCGGCAGGATCACCGATACTGTTGACCGTATGTTCATCGAGAATAAAAATTATAAAAGCGAAAAACAATATCCGGAACTATCAAAAATTATCTCTGACAATAAACTTATCGCCGATAACGACAAAACTCTCACTTCGTTTTTCTAAATGAAACCTAACATTTTATTTTTAATAGCATTAGTGTTAATATCCTGTGAAGACAGGGTCTTTTTTGATAAAACCCCTGATGTTCTTTATAAAGACGGAAAATATTATTTCGATCCAGCCGGTTATGATTTTGATAAAGTTATTCTATCAAAAGACAGTAATGTGATCGAACTGTCATCATGCATAGAAAGCAGGTCAGAGCTGACTGTTTTTAAAAATGAGAAAAGCGGATATTATGAAATGTTCGTTATAAACGGAACGGACACTGTTTTTTCAGGCGAAACATATATAGGGGTTACTGAGTGTAATTCATTAAATATAACTGCACTGGATGTTAAACAGGGCGACTGTTTCATCATCGATCCGCCTGACGGCAAATGCTCAGTAATAGACGGAGGTTATGGAACGCTTGGCGTTGAATTGTGGCAGGATGGAGGTGAGATGACGCTTTTAAACGAGCTTAACTCACGGAATATAAGCGAGTTAAAATATTTGATAGAGACCCATCACGACAAAGATCATTACGGCGGGATCTATGATGTAATTGCTGCAGGGAATGTAAGTTACGAGGATACGTTGAGTTATAGGGGATATCTTCCGGGAGTAGGAGAAACTTTGTATTTTTCAGATAAAGTTAAGGGAGTTATGCTAAATTTCGGAGACTCCACTGTTACGGATGAAAACAACAGGTCTGTTGCTCTAAAACTCATTTTTGAAAATTTCGAGATGATATTTACCGGCGACATAGAAGAAGATGCCGAGGACGGGATCCTTTCAACCGGCATCTTAAATCCGGATGAATATTACGAGATCTTAAAGGTCGCACACCACGGCAGCTCTTCAAGTTCAACTCAGGATTTTTTAAATGCTATTATACCGTTATATTCTGTAATATCGGTCGGATACGGCAACGATTACGGTCATCCGACATCAGAAGTTCTGAGCAGGCTGAAGGTGGTAGGATCGGACATTTTAAGAACCGATCTGAACGGTTCGATCGAAATTTTTTCGGACGGAAATTCTTTTCAGATATCATATAAAAAATAATTTGGAACTTTTTAAAACGGGCGGATGTATAAGAGTAGTAATAAGCAGAGACAACTTCACATAACATCCTCCTACTCTCTCAAAGCCCCGGCGAAAACCGGGGCTTCTCCTTTTCTAAATTTCTGTATGATCTATTTCTAAGTTATACCCTTTTGAACGCATGATCCTCAAAAATTCTTCCGCGCAAAAAACCGAACGGTGTCTTCCTCCCGTGCATCCGAAACTCACCTGCAGGTTTAGAAAATTTCTTTCAAGATACGACTCGGCTGCTTTCTCGATCATCCTGACGCAGTCTTCAATAAATGACTTAACAGATCTGTATTCAGAAAAGAAACTGACAATTTCCGGATCAAGACCCGTAAAATCTCTCAGTTTCTGATCATGGAACGGATTGGGTAAAAATCTGCAGTCGAATACAAATCCCCCGCCGTCGCCGTTCTCGTTATCCGGGATCCCGGTCTTCTGAAATCCGAACGAGTAAACCGATATTTTAAGCTGTTCTTTATTTTCAGGCATACAATACCTCATAGCTGGTTTAAACAAATCTTCAACAATGTAAGAATATTTTACAAACAAATCTATGATAGAATTGACATTTAACTTTGTTTAAGTTAACTTTATAATGTATTGTAAAAGTAAATCTTTTCATTAATTTAATAAAGGAGATAAAATGAAAAAGCTGATATTTTTAACCGCCGTTACGATGATCTTTTCGGCTTACAGTATCGATCTCGGATTTAGCGCAAAAACAGGGGATGCGGAATTCGACATGTTCCTCAATGATGTTAATAATACCGCAAAAGTTGATCTCAAAACTTTTAGGACAGAAGTGGCTGCCGAGTATAAAGTAGATAACAAAACGATGGACGAAGGACTGATAAAATTTAAAATGGAGCCTGCTGACCTATATTTGTCGCTCGAAATGGCAAAACTAGTTAAAAAAGCCCCCGCCGAAGTGATGAAAGTTTACAGCGAGAATAAAAATGAAGGCTGGGGAGTGATAGCAAAGAAATTGGGGATCAAATCGGGATCGAGAGAATTCAAGGGACTAAAAAAGAAAACCCAGTATAAAAAAGATAAGCACAAAAGAGACAAAATGAAAAAAGAAAGCCAGAAAATGCAGAACGATGCCAAAGAAAAAGAAAAAAATATTCCTGAAGATAACGATTCAAAATCAGACGGGAAAGTCGATAAAAAAAATATGAAGTCTGAAAAGGGCGCGACGAAATAATGATTATGGAGTTTGAAATATGCTGTCGATAAACGAACAGAGAACGGTGGAAAGGATCGAAGAGTGGATACAGAAAATTTTCAGGAAATCCGGGTTTTCAAGAGCTGTGCTCGGATTGTCAGGGGGGATAGATTCGGCAGTTGTGGCTTACCTTGCGGCTGAGGCACTTGGGAAAGATAATCTGACCTGTGTTAAAATGCCTTACAAAACAAGTTCAAAGAGCTCATCGGCCGATGCAGACCGGATAATTGAACTTCTGGGTGTAAAGTCAAGAACCATCGAAATAACTTGGGCTGTTGACGCATTTTCAGATTCACTTAATAATGTCAGTCCTGCAAGGCTGGGGAATATTATGGCCAGAGCAAGAATGACCGTACTGTTCGATCTGTCCGCAGAGCTTGAGGCTCTTGTACTGGGAACGAGCAACAAGACAGAGAGGCTTCTCGGTTACGGCACGCTGCACGGCGACCTAGCTTCGATACTGAATCCTTTAGGCGATCTTTATAAAACTCAGGTATGGGCTCTTGCCAGATACCTCAAAATACCTGAAGATATTATAAATAAAGCTCCTTCTGCCGATCTGATCGAAGGCCAGACAGATGAAAAAGATTTCGGATTTACATATAAACAGGCTGATGAAGTGCTTGATTCCATAATAGATGAAAAAAAGAGCAGGCTCGATACGGTAAATCTTGGCTATACGATGGATCAAATAGAAGAGGTGCTTAATAGGATGGAACACAATAAATACAAGGGAGAAGTTCCTTACATTTTCGAGCTGAGAGTTTTTTGATGAACAGGGCTGTTTTTCTTGATAGGGACGGTACTGTAAATATTGATAAGAGTTATCTTTATAAGATCGGGGATTTCGAGTTTGAACGCGGGGCTGTCGAAGCTCTTGCGTATCTTTACAACAAGGGATTTAAGCTAATAATCATATCGAACCAGTCCGGGATCGCACGTGGGTATTTTTCTGTCGGGGATGTGGAAAAGCTTCACGATCACATAAGAAAAGAAGCTTTGAAGAACGGTTTTGAGTTCGCGGGAATTTATTACTGCCCGCATTACGAGAATGGATCAGTTGCCGAGTATTCTGTCCGTTGCGAGTGCAGAAAACCCGGTACTGCCCTAATTGAAAAAGCGATCAGAGAGCACGACATCGACAGGTCAGGATCGTATATGGTCGGAGATAAAGAGGCCGATATGGCCGCCGGATCAAAATCCGGACTTACAACGATCCTTGTCGGTAGCGGTTACGGAAAAGAAACAAAGACGATATTTAAAGATTTTGATCATTATCTGGAAAATATAGCCGACATAAAAAAAATTATCTGACAGGGAGGAAAAACATGGCTGAACTGACACGGAATTCTAAAGAAAACACTCTGGAGATATACCAGGGGTTCCACAAAAGCAAATTCTTGGAAGACATGAAGCGTGAAGAGATAAAGGATTCCGACATTACTCTGCTCAAGGGAAAAAAGAAGATCGAAGGTATCAGGATAAGCAATTTTTTCGAGACTACCGAAATAGCTTCCTACATTGCAGAAAATGAGCTGGGGAAAATATTCGAGAAAAAGCAGTACAAATGCGTTTATACCGGTAATTTCATGCAGATAAGCGAAAGATCGGCGGATTTTCACCTTAACATAGGCAAAACAAGGCCGGATTTTCTGGTTAAAGTACCGAATATCGGAATGATATTTATAGATGTTAAATGCCGAAAGCTGTATGAACTGAGTGGGGATCACAACATAAAATATTTCAACCTGAACAGAGAAGAAACAGACGAGCTTATGGCGGTTCAGTCCGATATGGATATTCCTGTATGGATCGCGGTCAAGGATTTCGGAAAGTTCGATGCGGTTAAAAAAACATACAAGGATCCGGATTTTTATTTCATCTCACTTACGGTTCTAAACTCTTTCATCAGAAAAATGAATTCCCAGAACGGCGCGAACTCAAACTTATTCTATTCATACAAGATACCGGTAGGTCTATTCAGGAAGGATAACAAACTTCTTACCTTCTCTTTCGATGATAAATTTGATAAAGATCAGATAAAGTTGTACTCGGAGATAATGCTGAATTCAATAAACGAGATCAGGAGTATGATATTTAGGGCCGTTACTGAAGAGGAATTTATAAAGTCGTACCTGCCCTATGTTTTAAGCGGTTACTATTCCACTGAGAAAACACGGTCCAAATTCAACGGAGCCTTATCGCATCTTACACCCCAGGATATAAATTCTGTGTTGTGGAAGATGATAGACGACAAAGAAATAATACACTTAAAAGGCAAACCTTTAACAGTAAAGCAGAAGAGGAAATAGTTATTTAAATGCGGATCTATCTGCCAATACTTATATTTGCGTCCGCATTATTTTATTCAGCATTCGCGCAGATTGAAAAAGAGCTCGCTCAGCCTGATACGATGATTTTTTATTTTGCTGACAAGATAGATTATGACGCATCTGGGGAAAAGATATTTTTGACGGGAAATTCAAAGTTAAAGTATAAAACAATGAATTTTTCTGCTTACGGCATAATTCTTGATACTAAAACCAATGTCGTGGATGCGTACCAGAAAGAGGATACACTTTATTCGAAATCCGATCCGGGCAGGATAGACAGCATAATGGTAACCGGCAGACCAACTATAACCGAGGGTAACGAGACGGTAACAGGCTACAGGATGTCTTATAATCTGGATACTAAGCAGGGAAAGGTTTCGGGAGCAAAAACCGTTATGAAAAGTGCCCGGGCAGAGGATAACACATATTTTCAGACCGGAGACATGGTAAAGCTGGAAAATAATGATATTCACGGTATAAATGCAAAGATATCGAGCTGTGACCTTCCCGACCCGCACTATCATTTCAGGGCGGACAGCATTATCGTAACAGGAAATAACTGGGTTTTTGCGAAGCCGATCACCCTGTATTTTGACGAAGTTCCCGTCGGCTGGTTCCCGTTCATACTTTACAAAAACAATAAAGGAAGGAATTCGGGTTTTATACTGCCGTCCTACTATTACAGCTCGACAAAAGGGAATTCGTTCAAGCATCTAGGATTTTTCTGGGATATGTCCGCTTACACCGACTATACGGTACTTATGGATTATTATGATAGGTATGGGTATCTGCTCAGTCAGAATTTCAGGTACAAGAAGAAATATGTGATAGACGGCGATATTTCGGCGGATTTTACGAACGACCACGAGACCCATGACTGGAGATTTAAGGGCGTTCACGATCACAGGATAAGTCCGTCAATGACTTTCAATGCAACGGCGGATTATGTAACAAAAAGGAGCCTTGTGCGCGATCTGGGTGAAACCAGCGCGGACAGGATGACGAATAAGCTGTATTCCAGCGGTATTTTCAATAAAAGATGGTACAATACGGGAGACAATTTCAGAACTATGTCGTCAGTCACGCAGTATGTTGATACCGCAATAGTCAGATATACTTTCCCGAATGTTTCCTACAGCCTGAGCGGAAGAAGGCCGTTTGCCGATTCCGATATGCCTGATATGATAAAAAAATTCCAGTACGACGGTTCGTTGAATGCAAACAGAAATGTAAATGTTTACGATGATGAAAATGTGTTCGATGAGAACTCAACTGCAAATATGAACATTAGCGAAAGGACGGAATACGGCAGCTTGAGGATAGGCAGCAGTCAGAACTTTCTTTTGACAGATCACAATAGCAAATATTATTTTTCAAGTACCGGTGATGACGATTATGAATTATACAACCGCGATTCAACCCTGACAAATTACGGTTTGAAAACAGCTTCCTACATACAATATACCCATAAGGTTTTCAGGTATTTCAATCTGAAGGAATCTTTCAATTATAAGCACGATGTCGCTTTCAGGTATTATGACGAGGAATTGAATGTTGTTAAAGGCTTAAGGCAGAGGAGTATTTATGATCTCTCAGCTAATTTTGATACGAAGATCTACGGGATTTATCAGCCTGAGATATTCGCATTAAGGAAGATCAGGCACACTATATCCCCGTCAATGGGATTCACATATTATCCGGACTTTTCAAAGGATAAATACGGTTATTTTGTAACGGATTCGCTTGGAAATAAAAAAGATGTCTTTTCACCGTCGCTTATAGGCGGCACTCCTTCAAGCGAGACTATGAGGCTTAATTATGCTCTAATGAACCTTTTCGACGCGAAGATCAAAGCCGGCGACAGGGAATCATCATTATCTCTGTTCAATTTAAATTTTTCGGGATTTTATAATTTTGCCGCGGACAGCAATAAAATGTCTGTGATAAGTGCGAGGTTCAACTCGAATCCGTACAACGGAGATTTGTACAAAGGGTATCTGAGGATGAATGTTACCGTCAACGCAAATTCCGTGATCACGCCATATACTCTTGACAACGGGCAGGGCGAATATATTATTCCGGATTTTACTTTCTGGGATGAAAACCCTTTCAGGATGGAGAAATGGGATGCTTCTTATACGGTTGAATTTCCATTCAGCCTGAAAACTGTTCTCGGCAAAAAAAGCGGGCTGGAAATTCAGTCCGCGGAGCTTAACGATGGTCTTGTCAGCGTCACCCGTTCAGATTTTACTAAGATACCTGTTGATATAAACGGCAGGATACTTTTTTCGGAGCGATATGATTCAAACGAGATCTATACTAAAAATTTTAACGGCAATATAGGCGCAAAAATATCCCCGACGGAGAACTGGTCTGTTGAGTATTCCGCCACTTTGAATTTTCTGATGCCGAAAGAGATCACTTCGACTGTGATCAGGGTCAGAAGGGAGATGCACTGCTGGCAGGGCGAATTCGAATGGGATATTTTCAACAAGGGATTCAAGCTGCTTATCAATACGAAGAGCAGTATTTTCTCCGACCTTAAATTCGACAAAGACACCAGGCAGAGGAAGTGGTAATATGTCACACTTTATTATAGGAACCGCTGGGCACATAGATCACGGGAAAACATCGCTGGTCAAAGCACTTACGGGCATGGATACCGATGTGCTCAAAGAAGAAAAGGAAAGGAATATCACGATTGATATCGGATTCGCTTTCCTTGGGAACGATATAACTATAATCGACGTGCCGGGTCATGAAAGATTCATTAAGAACATGATGGCAGGTGTCTCGACGATTGACTTCACTCTTTTTGTTATAGCTGCGGATGACGGTATAATGCCTCAGACGAGAGAACATCTCGATATTTTAAACCTGCTTCAGGTACAGGACGGAGTGATAGTCCTTACCAAGGCCGATATGGTCGAGCCCGACTGGCTTGAGCTTGTTCAGGAAGAGATCAAAGAGGAAATGAAGGAAACTTTCCTTGAAGGGAAGGACATTTATGTGGTTGATTCACTTTCAGGCAGAGGGATAGAGGAGTTAAAAGATCTGATACTTCAGAAAAAAGAACTGAGACCTCCGCGCCTAGACAAGGGAATATTCAAGCTGCCTGTCGACAGGGTCTTCACAATGAAAGGCTTCGGGACTATAATCACAGGCACGATACTTTCGGGGCATGTCAGAGAGGGAGACAAACTTTCCATCGAACCACAGAATAAAGAGGTCAGAGTTAAAGGATTACAGTCACACGGTGTGAATAAGGAAGAACTCGTTCTCGGCGACAGAGCCGCGATCAACCTTCACGGGATAGCCGTTGACGAGATCGAAAGAGGCAATGTACTTGTCTCATCCGGCTACTTAGAACCATCATACATATTCGTAAGTAAATTCTATCTGCTCAAATCTGCGAAAAAAATGGAAAGCAGAACAAGGGTAAGAGTTCATGCGGGAACGAACGAAGTTCTGGGCAGGATAATTCTTCTCGACAGGGACGAACTCGAACCCGGACAGAGCTGTTTTGCGGAGCTCAGGCTCGAAGAGCAGATGAACATATCGCCGGAGGAAAGATTCGTGGTCAGGTCGTATTCGCCTCAGTTCACAATAGGCGGCGGGATGATCCTTACGATCAATGATAAAAAAGCCAAGCGTTTCGACAAAGAATTCATGGAAGTGCTCACTGTACTTGAGAAAGGCGATCCTGACAAGCTCGTGGAAGAAACGGTCTTTATGTCCTTCCATCAGCCTGTTACTCTGAGTGAAATATCAAAGAAGGTCGGCAGATCAGAGTCTGAAACAGAAAAAGCGGTTGAAAAACTTCTTGCGGAGAAGAAGATCAAGAGGATAGGTAAAGATTTTAAAAAAGAATTTTATCATAAAGCGAATTTTGACAGCTTAAAGGTAAAAGCAAAGGTTATCCTGGAAAAATTCCATAATGATTTTACTCACAAGGACGGAATTTCTAAAGAGGAATTAAAGACGAAGATCTCAATGATTCTGGATCAGGAACTTTTCGATACTCTTATCAATGAAATGTCCCAGAACATGATCCAGGCTATAAATAATCTGATCAGCCTTAAACAGTTCACATCAAAAATAGATTCCAAGATGCAGGATGCTATCAATTCCGTAGTAGAATGCTATAAGGAAGACGCATTCATGCCCAAAACAGTCAAGGAGCTTGCAGAAGAACTCAGGCTGCCGTTCAAGGATGTCAGGCAATATGCGGGAATGCTCGCTTCCAAGGGCGAACTAGTCAAATTAGATGAAGACTTTTATATTCAGAAAGATGTTCTCGAGAAAGGAAAAGAGATGATCAGAAAAGCGGTTTCGACATCAGGACCCTTAAAGCTGGGTCAGATCTCAGAGCTGTTCGGCAGTTCAAGAAAATATGTAGTTCCTATTATGGAATACTTAGATAAAACTGGATTCACAAAGCGTAACGGCGATGTCAGGGAGCTGGCGTAATGATTATTTCCACCCGTCTTCATGATATATTAATTCCACTTCTTTTGGTTTAAGTGATTTAGAATAGATTAAAATATCGTCGATTTTACCTTTAAAATATTTGTCAGGATTCATCCGTTCATTTTGAGTAGCTCCGATAACTAAGGGCTCAATATTCTTTTCAATTGAAACTTCATAGTCGGATTCTCCTTCCTGTTCTCCATCGAGATAAATTTTAGTATTTTTTGAGTCGTAGGTTAAAACGATATGATGCCATTCATTCAGAGAGTATTTCGTTTTTCCGTAAACGGGTTTTAGATTTGGCAGCCATCTAAGCTGCTGACCAGGAAATTTATTGCCGGAAGTGTCGAGTATTATACCGACGGATCTCCCCGGAGTAGATTTATCAAAGATCACATAACCGCCTTGTTTTACATCTTCCTGATACATCCAAAATGAAATTGAAAATGGTTTATCTATCGAAAGATCATTTATCGAAGTTACAGTTTCAAATACAATTTCTCCATTAAAATACCATGCTTGTTTTTCTTTACCAAAACGGTCTTGAGCGTACAATGGTCCAGAATCCGGTTCTCTCGTATTTTCAGGCTGGGTTCTGCCATGAACGCAGTTATTGATATATACAATGTCTTCAACTCTCCAGTCTTTAAGGTTAAATAAGCTGTCTATTTCTGTCCTGTTGAGAGTTCTCTTATACATTCTGAAATCGTCAATTGCAACTTTATAAGAAATGTTTTTTTGATTAGGAAAAACCCCCATACTCAGATCTGATTTTGCCGTTACAGGCTTTAAGGGTCCTGTTTCTTTTGAATCAATAAGCTGATTATTAAAATACAGATTCACTTGACCGGAGTAGAAATCAGCTGTAACGGCGATTTTGTGCCACTTTTTTACTTCAATTATTGACTCTTTTGATACAAGGCTAACAGATTTGTCGAAAGTACCCTGTGCATTTCTGACACCTTTAAGTATTGAAAAATTTAATTCTATCTGACCTTTAGAATTAAGACATATGTAATAGCAGCCTGTTTTGTTAATAAAATAAAATTTTTCTTTATCTTTTGGCAGTTCATCTGCTTTAAAGCTGGTAAAAAAAGTAAAATTCTTATAAATATCAAACAATGGAGAGTTACCAAAGTTGACCGATGTATCGTTACTGCTGAAAAGTAAAGCGTTATCGGGAATTCCAAATCTGTCGAAAGAGAATTCGCCATACTGGATTAGGGATTTGTTTTCATAAAGGCTTTTATCAATTCCGCCACTATTATAAGTACACCAAAGAATTAATTCTGAATTAATGTCAATTGCCTCTTCATTAATAATTTTTGCTTCGGATGGAATTTTATTGCCGTCAACTGATTTGCCGATAAGTTCATGTGCGGCTATAGTCATAATTTCAAAGAGCGTTTCTTTAGAACATTTTTTCGTATAATTCAGTAATTTGTCATTTTGCGAGGTTTCAATATCTATCTGCTTAATAGTTACCGAATAAGTGGAATCAAGTTTGCCGATCGAGCCTGTAATGATCTTATTTACTTTTAGAATATTACCGATCTCAATCAGGCATTGAGTATCGTCGCACAATCCGGAATTCTGAAAAGCCTGCTCACCCATAATTTCTTTCATATCTTCCCTGTTCATAACCCTGTATCTGTTCATTTTATAGATTTCGCTTCTGAACATTTCGGTCAGCAGGATAGTTTCTTCTTGAGGGATATTGATAGCCTTAAGATCAAGTACAGCTATGTTTAGTTTTTCCTCGGCGCAGTGTAAGAAAGGGTAAAACACGAAAAGCATCGAAATTATTAGTAGCCTTGTATTCATAATTATTTACCCCAGTTATTTTCATTGTAAAGTAGTTTTATCTCATCATCGCATAAAGTTCTAAAGTAAATCCTTATATCATCCAGTGCGCCTTTAAAAGGATGTTTTTTCTGCCAGTCATGGTTATTTCCTATACATATTGATGTTCCGTTATGAGAGAATTTTCTTTTAGTCATTACATCGTTATCTTTGTTTCCGTCAACAAAGAGCTTTATTCTACCGTTATCATAAGCAATAGCAGCGAAATGCCACTCTTCAGGTGTGATTGTATTTGACGACCTTATGCTGTCTCCATCTTGAATATAGATTAGACGATAAGTCTTATTATCTTCTTTAATTAACGATAACCGGTATCCGTTCTTCACTTCAGGGTGGTATTTATCAAATAAAAAAGAATTATTTTCGCTATCTTTCGAAATTTTAAACCATAAACTAAATGAAAATTTATAGCATAAATATATATATGCTAAGCCTGGAAAATCAATGCAGCTTTCTATTTCTGAAAACTTGAATGCGTTATTTTCCTTGCCGAACCTGTCTCTACATGGGCTTATTTTTGTATCCCAACCTATAATATTTGATTTACTTGTGGCTTCATAGATTGAATTATTGCACGGCATGTACATTACCAGAGCTTTGAATTTCCAGTCCTTCTCGTAATAAAGACAATGTATTTCAGAGTCATTCAATACACGGTCATAAATTTTGATATCATCTACGGTGCAGCAGAAGGATTTTGGATTATATGAATTAGGGTGCTTTGAGATCAGAATAGGTGATTTTACCGTATCGGATTCTGAAAATTGTGCTTGTCCGGTCTTAACTTTTATATTGTTTATATACATAATCATCTCTCCGTCGAATCTGTCCAAAGTCAAAATGATATGATACCATTTATTTAGACTGATACTGCTGTAAATGAGTGAATCTGCTACATTTCCGGTTGTGCTGAAAAACAATAGATTCCCTGCGCTATCTATGTTAAGTGAAAATGTTGATTTTGCACCGTCGGATTTGTTAATTATTGCGGCGTAGCCTTTTTTTGGATATTTGCTGATTTTCAAGTTCAAAGCTATACTTATAGTTCTACTCAGGTTCATTGTATCATTTTTTAACTCAATGTAAGAGTTTCCTGAATAAAATTCAGCCGCAGAATTATCATTGAAAAATCTATCTTTAACATATTTTACATTTTTTGACTTATGAATGAATTCAGTGCTGTTAATATTTGCGGGTTTGTAAAAAGGTAAAAAACAAACCATACCTTTTGTTATGTCAATAATATCATAAGGAAACACAGCCCCGTCATAGCCGGCTCCGTGATTAACGCTAAACATATTCGTTTTAGGGTTTGTAAATTTATTACTTTCTGAAATATATGTGGCCTCTTCAAGGAGTTTAAGAATTATATTTGGGTCGTTAGGATCGTCATTTGCCTTAACAGGCATAAATTCAAAAGCTTCATTTTTATTGTATTTGTTCATTGGTGAAGTTTGTTTATAAAAATCATAGATTAGATAAAACAAATCTTTAATGGTTCCTTTCTCTCTGAAATTAACAATCTTCTCGTTCTCTCCTGTATTTACATCAGTTATTTTTAATGTAAAAGAGTAAATGTCACCAAGCTTGCCAACAGTACCAGTTATGATTTTTGAGGCTCCAGAAAGTTTTCCTATGCTTTTATAGTCTTCTGCTTTAAAGATAGAATCGAGATCATTTCTAATAACGGGTTCAAAATAAGGTGATTGAGTGAATTGATTCATCAGGCTGTCATTCAGATCTTGAATTATATTTTCAGAAATATTATAATGCCGAAGGTTTAGGATTACGATTCTTGTTTTATTCTTTATTTCTTCTATTTCTTTAGTTGGTGTTTTAAAAGAAATTGGAATTTCATGTCTGGGTTCAAATCTATTGTCGGTCTTTAACTTTGCGTTCGGGACTAATGGTCTTGTATCTTCCGTAATAATTACAGCTTTTTTTGAAATATCAATTAGAAAATGTGGCATCTGTTTTTTATTTCTTAATGTATTTCGGTTATCTTGATCAGGTTTAATGTTTGAAATAAATGTTTTAATGTTTTCAATGTTGGTTTCGTTTTGTCCTAAAAGGTGCGAAATAAAATCCTGCTTTTTGATTTTATTAAAACGATTTTCTATTAAAATCTTTTTATCGCTATCCCAAGGGTATGAAAAAAATAATTTTGATGAGATTTTATTTTCTTCATTATTTGTGTTTTTAAAGGGCGTTTCTTCAATGTAGGCGTATATAAAAAAATCCAGATCTTTTTTTTTCGCTTCGAATTTGCATTTCGTTAATATCTGTTCTGAAAAATTGTCACTGATATGGATTAATTCGACTTCCTGAATTGATTTGAACAGGTTTTTAAATATTTGAGATGATTTGATAAGAAGGGAGTCGTCTTTGATATTTGAAGTTATTCCAATATAACCGATTCGGATCGTTTCTTTAGGATATGTGCAAACGATAAAAGAAAAAATTAATATGAAAAATAATGTTTTGAACATCAATGCGAGATTCCAGTGATTAATTTTAACTGTTTGAATTATAGAAGATTTAGGCGATTTATGCAAATGTAAAATTCTCAAAATATGTGCGTGATCATATTCCCACATGCCACTTTAAGGGATGATAATTAAGTTGGAAATGACATGGCAAGTAATTATCTTTCGTAAGAGTTTTTAACAATGAAAATAAGTTGGAGGATAAAATGACTTACGAGATCAACTGGATTGATAAAGAACATATTGACATCAAAGGAAGAATAGGACTTGGTAGAGCTCCGGGTTACGGCTCTGACAGATTTGAGGATTTCAGGTCAATTAAGGAGCAGGGAGTATCGAAGATATACTGCCTTCAGGAAGAGGATGAACTTCAATATCTCGGTGGAGAGACGATAGCGCAGAGAGAGGAAAGTCTGAAAGAATTCGGGATAGAATTCTTTCATTCGCCCATAGGGGATTTCAGAGTTCCCACCCAGGAACAGGCACATGAACTAACCGAAATGATACTCAGGGATGTAAACGAAGGCAAAAGCATACTCATTCACTGCATGGGCGGACTCGGCAGATCAGGCACAATCGCTGCCTGCTCGCTTGTTCATTACGGGATCAAGCCCGACGAAGCGATCAAGATTGTCAGAAAGATCAGACCGGGCACACTTGAAACCGATGAACAGGTCGCGTTCGTGATGGGGTTTGGGAATGAATAATTATTGTGTGTTTAATTTTAAGACGACAAAAAATATTGCTCCTTGACTATTTGAAAAATTTGCATTAAATTTGCAAACATTAGTTATAAAGCGGGGTGTAATATGTTAATTTCTGCAAAAATTGAAAATTTCCGTTCGATAAAAGAGTCTTTGATCCTAGATTTTAAGTCCATGAAAAAAATAGATAAAAAGGATTTGCAAGATAATTTTTTTGAGTTAGATAAGTCTCGCATATTAAAAAGTTTAATCTTTTACGGAAGAAATGCTGCAGGTAAAAGCAATATTCTACTTGCGTTACAAGCATTGAATTATCTCATTGAAAATTCGGATAAATTTAAACACAAAGAAGAGATCGGACCTTATGAGCCATATTTGTTCGATACTGAAATGAAAAAAAAACCTGTTCGAATCGAAATAGAGTTTTATGGGTTAGAAAGTAAACATAAATTTAAATACTCGGTATGTTACAATCAATATTATATCTTAGAAGAGTCTTTGTATTTCTATCCACAGGGCGTAAAAACTAAGTTATATGAAAGGAATACTAGTAAAGTAACTTACGGAGAGTCTTTTAAAGGAACAAAGAAAGCAATTGAAAAGGATTTATTACCAAACCAATTATTTTTATCAAAATCAGCAAACTATAAGGTAGAGTATTTGGATGAAGTATATTTAAATCTTACAAGACATTTTTATGTAACTACAGTCAATAATGAAATTGAGGATACAGAATTTATTAGGATTTTTTCAGAATTCTCAATAAAAGAAAAAAAATTTAAAAACAACTTAGTTAGGTTGTTAAAATCTGCTGATACTAATATAATAGATTTTGATATTAAGGAGAATGATGAAAATAGTTTTAAATTCCCAAAATCAGTATCGAAAAAAAGAAAACAGGAAATCATTGAAAATCTTAAATACGATATAAAAACAAAACATCTAATGTTTTCCAATGGGAAAGAAATTGGCACTGAAACGTTAGAAATAGGGGAAGAATCTTTAGGAACAAAGAAATTATTATCAATTGGGGGGCGAATCATTGATACTCTTGACGATGGCGGTATTATTATAATTGACGAACTTGATAAAGGTTTACATCCTCTTCTTACCCGGATGCTTATTAAATTATTTCACAGCAAGAAAAATAATCCCAAAAACGCTCAATTGATTTTTGCTACTCATGACGGGACATTAATGGATTTAGATTTATTCAGAAGAGACCAAATCTGTTTTGTAGAGAAAGAATATGAAGGTAATTCGACGATTACGAAGCTCAGTGAATATAGAGGCGTAAGAAAAGGAATTCCATTGGAAAAATGGTATTTAAGCGGTAGATTTAAAGGTATTCCTGTAATTAATGATGTTGAACTGGAATTCTAAATGTCGATACCAGTAAATAAACGTATTTTGATATTAACAGAAGATGGGAAGTCTTCAAAATACTATTTTAATGCTTTCAAAAAAGATGAAAAATTAAAAAGAGATCTCGCTTCGGTGAGTGTTGATGTTTTTCATCCGAAAGATCATAGTCCTTTGGGATTAGTAAATGATGCAAAGAGAAGAAAAAATGAAGCCATAGAAGAACGAAATGAATACGACGAAATATGGATTGTTCTTGATAGAGATGGTCATGTAAATTTTCCAAGAGCTTTGAACAAAGCTAAATCCAATCAAATTAATGTAGCTCTTTCTATCAGATGTTTTGAATACTGGGTGCTTCTACATTTTGAGAAAACTTCAAAAGCATTTCATAAATGCGATGATATAATAAAATACATTAAGAAAAATTATCTGAAAGATTATTCGAAATCTTACTGTTGTTATGAAGATCTCAGGTATAGAGTAGATGATGCGATCAAATATGGTGAGTTGGTTGTAAAGCATTGTCAAAAAGATTTAGATTCAGGCATAAAAATATATAATCTTGCGGCTTATACTAATGTTCATGAATTAGTAAGAAAATTGGTTGATCCGAAAAAGTATTTTTGTTGATTAAATTCTTGATTTTAATTCTTATATAAATCAACCAATATTCAGGTGATTGCCAGAATACATTGCCTAATTTAAGAGCTATTGGCTTAGTTACTTTTTGCTAGCATAAGATAATCTGATCTACAATTTCCGCAGAAATTAGAATTATAGCAGCAAGTTCTGCATTACTCCAGCCTATATTTAAGCTCAATCTTAATAAATTCGCAGCTGGAATGTTTATGAAAAATCTTAATATTTTTATATTTAGAAGTTTTAAACTATTTTTTACACTGTTGATCAGAATTCTGCTATTTTACTTTTTTAATGAATTCAAATCATCTTTAATTACAAGTAAAAGTCTTATTATAGAAGCAATAAGCATAAGGAGTAATAACCAGCCTTTGGGATGTAAACAACCAACAAAGAATAATATTGCAAATAGCCATGAAAAATATTTTGATTTACCATAAATGGAAAAGTCATATAAGGTAAATATTGTATAACTAATACCAAAAAATATAAAAGTGAAAATATACGTACTTTGGTATGTAGAATTAAAGGCAAAAAAAAGCAATATTATTATCAAAAGATCAAATATGAAGGTTATGAAATTGTATTTTGGTGATGTATTTGATTGAATGTAATCAAGACTATAATGAATCAAAAAAATAATAATAATAATAAAGTCCATAAAATCAATATTTTCTTTTTTAACAAATAATCGGTGATAATTATCTAATAAATTGAAGAAAATGCCACCTAGTATTGCAGGATAAAAAAGTCCTAGCATTAGCTGGTGTAAAAAATTTTGTGGTTGGGGTGGGTTACTATCATTTTTGTTTTTTAAGATGTTAGCAAATTCATGATAAATGTAAACTGACTTTTTTTTGATTTTATTCCGATAACTCATATTCCACCTCCATTTGTGTGATAATATCTCTATGTATCAATTATAAGCCAATATAATATTCATAAAGAAATCTTGTCAAGGTGTTTTTTTAACAATCTAATGAGGCTACCTACTTTAGAATTTCAATATCTGCGCTCTTATAATAATTGTGTCTGTATCTTTTGCGTTTATATGTAAAAAGTTTTTATTTTTTTTAAAGTTGACCTCCCGGTCATTTCCCGATCTCAAGCTTCTGACCTACTGCAAGTTCGTCTGAGTTCAGATTATTGTCAGCCATGATCTTTTGAGTTGTAGTTCCGAATTTTTCCGCGATCTTGTTAAGGTTGTCGCCCTTTTTGACCTTGTAGGTAAAATTTGTAATTTTGATAAGAAGTTTCTGTCCCGGATATATTTCGCTGTTTTTTAAATTATTTGCGGATTTAAGCATTTCGACGGATAAGTTATACTGCTCTGCGATTTTTGCCAGGTATTCGCCCTGTTTAACGGTATGGTAATCAGATCCGCTTGTTATTATACTGTCGGGTACTGCAGATGACTGCTGCGTTTTTGTTGTGTCCGGTTCGGATTTCCCATTATTTGAGCTTCCATTATCAGATGCGTTCAGCGCAGCTGTTTTTGATATGAAAAGTTTTTGTCCGGGAATAATGTTGTCGCTTTTGAGGTTGTTGTATTTTCTTAAGTCCGATATGGTCATTCTGTGTTTTTTTGCGATCTTTCCAAGGCTGTCGCCCTTTTTTACAATATAAATATCTGTCGGCGAAGAGGACTTCTTGAGCATTGACGAATTGACTTTAGCCAGAAGAGTATTGTCCGGAACGCTACCTATTGGTATAAGGATATTGAAAGTTCCCGGAGGGATTATAACTTTGTTCAACGGGGAATATTTTGTTCTTTTATGTTTGCTGATCTTTATCCACGGATTGATCTCAAATACTTCAGCTACTGTTGTACCCTGCGCCTTTGACCATTCTTTTATCTCGTGGTAGCCTTTAGAAGTTAAAGTTACAGGCTTATACAACTCTTCGAAAGGTTTATTCATTTCAAAAGATTTCCCGAATATTTCTTTTTGATACTGTACTATCATTTTTATTGCTATCGCCCTGTAAACATAGTAGTCGGTCTCTTCCACTCTCATTATCATATTGAAAAAGCTTTTTGCGCCCTGTTCCCTTACATCTTTTCTCACATTCCCCATACCTGCATTATAGGCGCACATCGCAAGGAGCCAGTCGTCAATGCCTTCCTTCAAGAGCTCATTATGATTGTCTCTAAGAAGCCTTGCAGCGGCATCTGTCGATTTATAGACATCGCGTCTTTCGTCTATATAATCAGTCTGCTTAAGACCGTATTCCTTCCCTGTCTTAGGCATGAACTGCCATATTCCGGCAGCTTTTGCGAATGATGTGGCATTCGGGTTCAGGTAGCTTTCCGCGACCGCAAGGTATTTCAGGTCTTCGGGTATCCCGTATGCATTGAGGATTTTTTCAAAATAGGGAAAATATTCTCCGGTAAGAGGTATATATCTTTGAGCGGCTCTCAATTCGGCTCTGAATATTTTTTCAAATTTTTCGAACACCCTGTCGTTGTTAAGATCAATATCGTAACCGGCGAATTTATATTTTCTTGGTATCTGAAAATCCTTGTCAACGAGTGGTACAGAGCTGTAGTAACTTAGCTCACTCTCAAGAGAATCGATTTTGTCGAGCAGAAATTCCTGGTTCTGAGTGAGACTATCCACAAGTATGTATAATGAATCAAGTTCGGTGTAGTCGGATATAGACACAGAAATTTCTTCTATAGGAGCAGCTTCCTCTTTTATGGCTGAAGTAGAACATCCGGTCGTGATGATTATGAAAACAAACAGTAAAAAAACTCTGAACATTTTACCTCCCTTGTACAGACGCTCAAATATAAACCTACAGAGCGGTTTTGTCAATTATTGATTCTTTCAGGATTTTATTAAATTTGACAAATAATTATTAATTCGTTATATTTGCCGGTCTGAATAATGTCCGCGCGGTTCGAATGCGATATTCCTGCTGGGGGACGATTAAAAAAGGAGAAAAAGATGATTACAACAGAAGAAAAACAGGCGATTATAGCTAAGTACGGCAATAATCCAACAGACTCAGGCAAGGCTGAAGTTCAGATCGTTTTGATCTCGACAAGAGTTAAGAACCTCACCGAGCACCTGATCGCCAACAAGAACGACAACCACTCAAGAAGAGGAATGAGACTTATGCTAGGTCAGAGAAGTAAACTGCTTAAGCATCTGAAAGATACTGATATCGAAAGATACAGAAATCTGATCAAAGACCTCGATCTGAAAGACAGATACTAAGGATTTTCGGATTTTTCCGGCCCCTCTTCTGCAGGGGCTTTTTTATTTTTCGAATTATACCAGTATTCAAAAATATCTTTCGCAATCAACCCGGCTCCGCTTCCGTGCTGCCCGAACTCTTCGAAGACTGTTACAGTGATCTCGGGATTCTCAAACGGGCCGAACGAGGTGAACCATGCATGATCGTCGCCATGCGGATTCTGCGCGGTTCCTGTTTTACCTGCAAATTCAATGATATAACTTTTTGAACGGAAGGCTGTTCCGCCGGGTGTATTCACCACATGGAACATACCTTTTTTAATAACAGATAGTATTTTCTGATTAAGCTGAAGAGTATCGGCGCAAGTAGAGTCATAATAGGTAAAGCTGCCTTCTTCACCGTATTTGTGAAGCAGATGAGGAGTGTGCCTTATCCCGCCGTTAGCTATGATCGAAGTGTAATTGGCTATCTGAAGAGGAGTGACCAGAAGCTCTCCCTGACCTATCATCAGGTTCGCGCTCCTGCCGTCAAGGTCGCCCGTGATCCTTTTTTTGTAGTACTGAATATCAGGCACAAGTCCGCCTCTTTCATATCTAAGGTCAATTCCGGTTTTTTCGCCGAACCCCAGCCGTTCGAGAGAAGATTTCCATTTGTCAAGGTTAATTCTAATAGCAATATCGTAAAAATAAGTGTCGCATGACATGTAGATCGCTGAAAGCATGTCAACCCACCCGTGCCCGCCGTCCCTGTTCCAGCATCGGATGAACCTGTTGCCGATCTGCATACCGCCGGGACAATTCACTTTATCACCCGGCACTTTTATATTCTGATCCGTCGCAGCTATTATTGTAGCCATTTTTATTACGGATCCAGGCGGGTATAGCCCCATAATTGCTTTATTATAAAGCGGTTCGGACGGATCTTCGGACCACTTTTTCCATTCCTCTTTAGACAATTTTTTATTGAAAAGGTCTATTGGATAGTCGGGTTTGCTGAGCATCGCCAGTATTTCGCCGTTCCTGCAGTTCTGAACTATTACCGATCCGGATTTCTTCTTAAAAAGATCTTCAATATGCCGCTGAAGATCAAGGTCAATTGAAAGGTATAAATCTTTTCCCCTTACGGCATCTTTCCAACTTTCTTTTTTATAATCAGAAACTTTATTACCTTTTACATCTTTGATCTCCTGAGTGAAGCCTTTTTCTCCCCTGAGAATTTTATTATAAATATACTCTACGCCCTTTTTTCCAATTAGGTCTCCGTAAGAAATATCCTCGGTCAGTTCTTCGGGATTTTTTGCTTCACCAAGATAGCCCAGCAAGTGGGGAGCTGAATTGACCTCGAATTTTCTTGTCCATTCCTTTTTAATATATATGCCTCTAAGCTCTTTCCCTTTCTCCATAACTGATGAGAATAAAGAAAAATCAATGTCACGCAACAGCCTGTAGAACCTGTCCTTATGAACTTCAGGCGAATTCAATTCGGCGAGCAGAGTGTCTTTTTCTATCTTGAGGTTATCAAACACAAAATCCATTGATTTACGGTTTTTTAAAAACTGCTCAGGGATTATATAAAAGTTATATGCATACTGGTTATCAATAAGCAGAACGCCTTTTCTGTCGAATATCCTGCCTCTTGAAGGTTCTACGATATTAGTTCTTACTCTGTTAAGCTCGGATCTTCTCTTAAGTTCTTCATCAAAATATTGCAGGTAAAGAACGCGGATTATTATAATTATAAATGCGGCGGCAGCAAACCAGAAAAAAAATTTAACTCTTGAAGAATTCATAATTACTTCGTCGGTTTAAATGTTTGAATTATAAGAGCGATCATAAGAGTGTAAGCTGAGCAGGGGATCATAAATGCAGTCAGATTTCTATAAAATGGAAGACCGGACAGGGTAACTGAATTTATCAGAACCGCCGAGAAAAATACAGCAAACACATAAACTAAAGCTCTTTTATAACTCGGCAAATATGTTGTCGTTCTTTTATAAAAAGCTGTAAAAAAACAAACTATGGAATAGCTAAGCGCAGATATCCCGATCACATCTCCGATTATCAGGTCAAATATAATACCTGTAAAAAATCCCCACAGAACAGAAACCTGCGGCTTGGGATCGTTCAAGGATCTTCTTATCAGGAAAATAAGAAGCAGGTCAGGTTTTATACTGTAAACCGAATACAGTCCTGAAAATTTCAGGCTGAATACTGTTACCAGCAGAAGAAAAAATCCGTATTTTAGCTGGTCACTGATCATTCGGAGGATTTCCTTTTTATGACGAAAACATCTTCGATCTGATCGAATTTCTGAATAAACCGTATCCTGATTTTTTTGTTGATCGTCGCAGACGAATCTGAAAAAGAAACAACCTCACCTACCAGGAGCCCGGGGGGGTAAATCGTGCTGAAATCCGCTGTATAGATCTTTTCATTCACAGTTACCGGAGTGGTCTTTGTAATTTCTTCGATCTGAGCCTGGTCCTGTCCGGCAGGTATCATTATGCCGTTGGCCCGGCTAATCTCGGTTCTTACGGCAATTTTATTCGTCGGGTCTGAGATAAGTTTTACCTTTGAAATATTTTCTCCGGAATTAATTACTATGCCGACAACGCCTTTATTAGAAATTACAACATCGTTCTCTTTAATATTTTTATTTGAGCCTGCATTAATTAATATCGTTCTGACATAACTGTTAGGATCAGAGCCTGCTATTTTAGCATAAACGAATTCAAATGAATCCGGTAATTCAATGGCAAGGAGCTCTCTCAGCCTGACATTTTCGTCATACGCCTCGGCGAACTTAATTCTTTCCGATTCTGATGTCATAAGTTTTAACTTTAACCCAATTATTTCGCTCTCAAGTTCATGTTTTTTCCGAAATGAAAAATAATCGTAATTTATCAGGCTGTAAGCGTCAAGACCGTAAGAAGAAAGTGTATCGTTGAAAGAAGAATCATTGAACATGATAAAAAAAACCGAAACAATTATAACGGAAAAAAGGTAAATCCACTCCCGGTACAGTTTATATTTCGGTGTAGTTTTCATTAAGCGTCGTTCCTTTATGAAAATATGTTAGTCGTTAAGCAGAATTTTATAATATTTATTCATATCTTCCAGGACTTTTCCCGTTCCTCTGACGACACAGGTCAGCGGGTCATCGGCCATTATTACAGGCAGGTCTGTTTCTTCCTGAAGTTTCTGATCAAGACCTTTAAGCATAGCTCCTCCGCCTGTCAGCACTATACCCCTGTCCCTTATATCGGATGAAAGCTCGCCCGGGGTTTTTTCAAGAGCGCTTTTTACAGCCTGGCAAATTGATGTCACGATCGGAGAAAGGACATTTCTGATTTCTTCTGAGGTTATTTCGATCTCCTTGGGCAAACCGGCTATAAGGTCCCTTCCTTTCGCTATTGATTTCAATTCTTTCTCAAGCTTGGAGGCAGATCCTATATCGATCTTGATCTTCTCGGCGGTTCTTTCGCCTATCAGCAGTTTATGCTCGCTTCTCATATAATCAATAATTGCGTCATTCATCTTGTTTCCGGCTATTCTGATCGAGTTCTCAGAAACTATGCCGCTTAAGGAGATTACCGCAATTTCTGTTGTTCCTCCGCCGATATCGACGACCATAGATCCTTCAGGCTGATCAACAGGCAGTCCCACTCCAAGCGCTGCCGCCATTGGTTCAGATATCAGGAAGACCTCTCTTGCTCCGGCATTCTCAGCCGCACTCCTGATTATTCTTTTTTCGGATTTCGTAACTCCGGATGGGACGCAGACTATCATACGCGGTCTTCCGCTGAAAGTGCCTGTTTTTATTTTTTTAATAAACTGCCTTATCATCTCTTCAGCAACTTCATCGTCATCTATAACGCCGTCCCTCATAGGTCTTATAGTTCTGATCGTGCCGGGAGTTTTACCTTCCATGCTTCTTGCTTCATAGCCGATGGCGACCACTTTTTTAAGCCTCTCGTCCCATGTAACTACCGAAGGTTCATCGACAACTATTCCCCTGCCTTTTACATAAATAAGCGTATTGGCAGTTCCTAGGTCGATAGCCACATCATGTGAGAAGAAATTAAATATTGACAGGAAATCCATGATTTATCCCTTTAATTAATTAATGTCTGAAATGTCTGTTGCCCGCGAAGATCATCGCTATTCCAAGCTCATCGCAAGCTTTTATAGAATCTTCGTCATTCTGCGAACCGCCAGGCTGAATTATATATTTTATGCCGTATCCGGCAGCCGTCCTGACCGTATCATCGAATGGAAAGAAAGCGTCGCTGGCAAGAACAGTCTGCTCACAGATCACTTTTTTGAAATATTCTTCAAATGATATTTTCAGCCCGAGAGAGCGGTATTCATATTCAAGATTCTCTTTAGCTTTTGTAACCGCCAGTTTTCTCAGGGAATCAACCCTGTTGGGCTGACCCGCTCCCATTCCGAGAACGCTGAATCCTTTATCTGTTTTTCTGCAAAGCACGATCGCGTTTGATTTTGTGAGTTTGCAGCATTTATATGAAAACTCGGCTAATTTAAGCATATCGTCAGAAAATTTAACCTTTGTAACATTATCCAATTTTGAACAAAGCTGATCGTCAACGGTCTGGTATAAATAACCGCCGTCGATCCTTTTAAGATTGAAATCCTTAGCCTTCTTCGATGCTTCGAGGTCTATCTGAAGTACTCTGACATTCTCAAAATTCTTCTTTGTAGTAATATATTCGACAGCTTCTTTAGAATAAGAAGGAGCTATGATAACCTCAATGAATTTTCTCTTTATTTCGGAAGATACGAGTTTGTCATTCTCGACCGTAAAGGACAGATGTTTTACATCGTCGCCTCGGAAAAATCTGAGAGCTTCCATGTCGAATTCTCTGTTGAAAGCGACCACTGAGCCCATTGCTGATATCGGATCTGAGAACCATGCGGTCTCAATAGCTTCCCTGATATTTTTTCCGGTCGCGGCGCCGCAGGGATTCATGTGCTTGATAACTACTGCCGCGGGCTCGTCGAACTCCAGAACGGAATCTAGAGCTGCCTGTGCATCCATATAATTATTGTAAGACATCTCTTTGCCGTTTATCATCACGGCTTTTGCGAGAGTTCCTTCTGCTCCGCAGTCCGCAAAAAGCATCGCTTTCTGATGTGAATTTTCTCCGTATCTCAATGCTTTCCCGTTCCGCAGGATAATCGTTTTTTTGAAATTATCTTTTAATGCTTTTTCAAGATGTTCGGAGATCATCGCGTCATATTTTGAAGTTTTTGCGAATACTTTCAGCGCAAGCTCTTCCCGGAATTTCAAAGTAGTCCCGCCGAATTCATCATATTCCGAAATGAACCTTTCATAATCGGCAGGGTCCGTGATGACCGTAACATATTTATAATTTTTCGCGCCGCTCCGAAGCATGGCGGGTCCGCCTATATCGATATTTTCGATAGCATCTTCAAGCGAAACACCGGGTTTGGAGACCGTCCGCTCGAAAGGGTACAGATTTACAACGAGCAGATCTATCATTCCCACACCGTTTTCTGTTGCCTGTTTCATGTGGTCACTATTATCTCTGACCGCAAGTATCCCGCCGTGAACTTTGGGGTTTAAGGTCTTAATTCTGCCGTCCATCATCTCGGGAAAATTTGTCAGTTCGGTGATCTCTTTAACTTTTATTCCGTTCTCTTTAAGAAGTTTGAAAGTACCGCCTGTTGAAAATATTTCAACGTCTTTCTTATCCAGATACTTCGCCAGATCGACCGATCCGGATTTATCCGATAAAGATATTATAGCTCTTTTAATTTCTCTCGTTTCCATTATGATTCTTTTTCCTCAAGTAATTTAATGGCTTCCGCGTATATTGTATGCTCTATCTCAAGAACTCTTTTCTGTAACGATTCAGGTGTTTCTCCGGCCGTGATCCTTATTTTCCTTTGAAGCAGTATTTCTCCGCTGTCATAAACTTCATCAACGAAATGGACCGTGGGGCCGGAAAATTCTTCTTTCGCTTGGATAACTGCTTTATGAACATTCATTCCGTGCATGCCTTTTCCTCCGAATTTGGGGAGAAGGGCCGGATGTATATTGATGATCCTGCCTTTATATTCGCTGACGATCTCATCCGGAAGTTTTTTCAGAAATCCCGCAAGTATGATAAGATCGATCTTATGTTTTTTTAAAAGATCTGACTGCTTCTTCAAAAACTCAGCCCTTTTAAGTTCTGTTCTGGAAATTACCGCAGTTTCTATCCCCAGCGATGCGGGATAATCAAGCCCTGATGCATACTTATCGGCTATTACCAGCTTAATTTTTGAAGCAATAACTCCTTTAAGGCTGTTTTGGATAACGCTCTTAAGGTTGCTGCCTGATCCGGATATGTAAGCTGCGATATTAAAACTTTTCATCAGGGAAGTTTTGTCAGCTCCTTGTAATTATTGATAAATTCAGCTTCGATCTCTTTGATGACAAGCGCTTTGTCGGTATTCTCAGCCTTTGCTTTCTTTATGAAAACTTCAGCCGTCAGTTTGTATTTAGGATCCCTTGTGGCATCCAGAACGAGCAGGTGACCCATAACGAGGTTGCCGGCCATTTCGACAAGCCTTCTTGCGTGAAAATCAAGATACTCCTGATCATTCTGTTTTTCAACTCTCTCAATTGAAGTAAGATATTCTTTTTTCATAGCCTGAAGATCTTTACGCATGAATTCGAGGTCATATGATACTTTTCTCGATGCGTATTCATCAATCATTTCCGTGAACAGACCGCTGGTAACTCCTTTGATAGCCGCTACAACCTGAAGCTGCGTTGTCCCCTCATAGATCGAAGTGATCCTCGCGTCTCTGTATAGCCTTTCAACCGGGAAATCTTTCGTAAATCCTGTCCCGCCGTGTATCTGAATTGCATCGTAAGTGATCCTGTTGCATGCTTCGGACGAGAGTCCCTTGACAAGAGGTGTATAAAAGTCCGCTCTTCTTTTGAATTGTTTAAGCTCATTTTTTTCTTCAGCCGTCAGTTCTCTTTCATGCTCAGTCTCTTCAAGCGCTTTATAAACATCAACGAATCTTGAAGTCTCATAATAAAGAGTTCTGAGTGCGGCGATCTTTACTTTCATGTCAGTCAGTATTTCATAAACCGGCGCGAACTGATTTATCTTTTTGCCGAACTGAGCCCTTTCCTGAGCATACTTCAAGGCTTCTCTGTATGCAGCTTCAGAAATGCCGATGGCCTGACCGCTTACTCCGAGCCTCGCACCGTTCATAAGCGACATAACATATTTTATAAGACCGAATTTTCTTTTTCCGATAAGGTGAGCAGGAGAATTTTTAAATACCATCTCACATGTCGGAGACCCGTGAATACCCATCTTATTCTCGATCCTTCTAATCTGAACGGTATCATCTCTTTCGTACATAAGCATAGAAAGACCTCTCCCGTCCTTAGTACCCTCTTCCGTTCTTGCAAGAACCAGAGAAAGTTCCGCGTTACCGTTCGTTATAAATCTTTTTACGCCGTTGAGTCTCCATACATTTGAATTTTCGTCCCAGTGCGCTTTTAGCTGCACAGCCTGAAGGTCGGATCCGGCATCAGGCTCAGTAAGGATCATTGCTCCTGTAGCCTCTCCCGAAGCGAACATTGGAATGTATTTCGCCTTCATATCCTCGGTAGCGAATTCCTTGACCGTTTCGCCGATGTCCTGAAGTCCGAAAAGATTCATAAGACTTGCATCTCCCCTCGAAACCATTTCGATCATCATGCTGTAAACGGTGGTAGGAAAGTTCAGACCGCCGTATTTTCTAGGTTGCGTTACTCCGGTAAGTCGAGCCTGCCTGAGCGCTTTAAGATTCTCAACAGTGCCTTTCGCGTAATGAACTCTGTTGTTTATAAGCTCAGGGCCTTCAGCGTCAACACTTTCCGCATTCGGAGCTATAACATCTCCTGCAATATCCCCCGTAATTTCAAGAACAGAATCGTAATTATCCAGCGCGTCCTCAAAACTTCCGGGTTTGTATTCATTCGGTTCAATATTATCTTTTCCAAAATTCTCTTTTTCGCATATTTTATAGTTCCTTTCCTTCAGCTCCGCCACTCTTTTCATGAAAGGGTGGCTGAGATGAAATTTCAGGTCGTCATTATCTCTGTAAAAATTCGTCATTTCGACTGCTCCTTATAATACTTGATCATTTTTGGAATGACTGAATGCAGATCCCCTATGATCGCAACATCGGCGATCGAATTTATCGGGGCTTCAGGATCTGTGTTTATCGAGATTATCTGGGCAGAACCGTCCATTCCCGCCCTGTGCTGTATAGCACCGGAAATACCGCACGCAATATACAGTTTCGGTCTGACGGTAACTCCTGTCTGTCCGACCTGCCTTGCGTGTTCCGAAAACCCGGCATCAACCGCAGCTCTTGATGCGCCGACTTCTCCTCCGACTACTTTAGCAAGTTCGTTTAGAAGTTCAAATCCTTCTTTTGATCCCACTCCGAATCCGCCGGCAACAATAATCTGAGCACCTGACAGGTTTACTTTTCTGGCCTCTATATGTCTTTCTATTATCTTAACTGCAAAATCAACTTTGTCGAGGATTTTTGCAGGGTCTATTATATTCATTCGGCTTTTGAAATTTTTGCCGGCCAGTTCTTTTTTCATAACACCTTCCCTTACCGTAGCCATCTGAGGTTTGGTTTCGGGATTGACGATCGTGGCGATGATGTTTCCCCCGAAAGCCGGCCTTATCTGATAAAGCAGGTTCTTAAATTCATGACCGGATTTAGGGTCTGTATAATCCCCTATTACAAGGTCTGTGCAGTCTGCAGTCAGTCCGCATCTCAAAGATGATGCTATTCTCGGAGCGAGGTCCCTTCCGACCGAAGTGGCTCCGACAAGAACTATCTGCGGTTTATTTTCTTTGAGAATGTGCTCAAACACGGCCGTATGCGGCAATGTAGTGTAAGGATGCAGTCTTTTGTCATCAACAGAATGAATTATGTGTGCGCCGAACGGTGATATCTGGTTCCCGATATCTTTTAATTCTGAGCCGATGGCAATAGCTTCGACTTCGCATTTGAGTTCGCCGGCGAGTTTTACGGCCTTCGATATCAGTTCAAGGCTGACATCGGATACTTTGCCATCTTCAATTTCGCAGTAAACGCATATATTATTCACTTTTTACCCCAGAGTATGATTTTTAATAAGATCGTTCATAAGATGCTTAATATCCGTATCTTTGTCGGCAATCACTTTTGAGTCTTTTCCCTGAAGAACAACATTGTCGATCTTTTTAACTTTTGTAGGAGATCCGGCAAGACCTATTTTGCATTCCTCGCACGAAAGGTCGTCAAGACTTAATTCGTCGATGAGAAGATATGCTTTGTTTTTAATTGTCTGATTGATATAATCGTCATCGATGGTCTGAAGTTCTGTCTGGGTTTTTGCATATTTGTATTTCATGAAAAGCTTAGAGTTTTTAGGTCTGCAAGCCGCTGCAGAACCGTGAACAGTAACGAGGGCGGGAAGAGAACTTTCAACAACTTCGATGCCTCTCTCCAACCTTCTTTTTACAGTAATCTTTCCTTTCTCGCATGATATTATCTCTTCTGCGTATGTAATCTGCGGAAGATTCAGTTTCTCAGCAGTCTGAGGTCCGACCTGGGCGGTGTCGCCGTCTATGGCCTGTCTTCCGGATATGATCAGATCGTAATTACCGATCTTTTCAACGGCTTTTGATATAACATATGATGTAGCAAGTGTATCAGCCCCGGCAAATCTTTTATCTGTTATCAGGTAACCTCTGTCAGCGTCTCTATACATGCTTTCTCTGATAATGTCCGCCGCGCGGGGCGGACCCATTGTAAGTATAATAATTTCTGTATCTTCTATTTTGTCCTTGATCTGCAGAGCCTGCTCAAGCGCGTTAAGATCCTCCGGATTGTAAATTGCGGGCAATGCCGCTCTGTTCACAGTTCCGTCGGATTTCATCGCGTCTTCACCTACATTTCTTGTGTCGGGCACCTGTTTGGCAAGTACGATAATCCTAAAAGCCATTCTTCCTCCATTCGATAAATTCCATATTCTCAAACCTTACCTTTACATTATTCCAAAATTTGTAGAATATATTAAAAACGATGGCATTTAGCAAATCAAAACTGATTTTAAAAAAAATATTGAAGATTGACAAAATGAGTAGCTTTTTATATCTTGCTGTCTGAATAACTAAGAGATCCCGGGAGTTGTTATGTCCAAACTTATGGTCAGCGTAGCCGGAATAAGGGGGATCGTGGGAGATTCGCTCGTTCCGGAAGTTATAGTCAGGTATGTCAGTTCGTTTTCGCGGCTGCTCGGTAAAGGCACTATAGTGGTGGGGAGAGATTCTCGGCCTTCCGGGAAAGCTATATCGAACCTAGTCAGTTCAGTATTAAATCTGTGCGGAAGAGATGTGGTTGACATTGATATCGCTACCACACCCACGGTTGCAATTGCGATCGAGCTTTATAAGGCAGCTGGAGGAATAGCCATCACAGCAAGCCACAACCCATCAGAGTGGAATGCGCTGAAGTTCATGGATGAGAAAACTCTTTTTCTTAACGAGTTACAGGGGGAAGAACTTCATTACATCTTAACTGAGAACAGGTTTATTTATGAAAAGTTCGACAAACTGGGATCGACTAGGTACGAAAAAGAAGAAGCCCGTAAATATCATATTAAAAAGATCCTGGATATTCCGTACATAAATAAGACCAACATAAGAAAAAAGAAATTAAAAGTCGCTATCGACTGCGTAAACGGGGCAGGCGGAGTAATACTCCCCGAGCTTCTGCGAGATCTTGGATGTACAGTAACGAAACTTAACTGCGAACCTAACGGTATATTTCCGCACGGCGCTGAACCTCTTCCTGAAAACCTGGGAGAGATATGCGCTTTAATAAAAAAAGGCAACATTGATATAGGTATGGTAGTCGATCCCGATTCCGACAGACTGGCGCTGATAAACGAGAACGGCGTTCCTCTCGGAGAAGAATATACACTAGCCATGGCCGTTGATCTTATTTTATCCAAAAAAAAATCGGATATAGCCGTCAATGTTTCAACTTCCAAAGCCACCGAAGACACTGCAAAAAAATATGGCTGTAAAACCTTCAGAACCAAAGTCGGGGAGATTAATGTGTCCACTGTGATGATAGAGAAGGGTCTTCTGATAGGCGGAGAGGGCAACGGCGGCGTAATAATGCCTGAAGTCCATCCCGGAAGAGATGCCTTGGTGGGAGCAGCCCTGATCCTGGAGTATATAACAGAAAAGAATAAATTCGTCTCCGAGATATTTGACGATCTTCCTTCCTACCATATTGTAAAAGATAAAATCTCTGTTGAAGGTGTAAATTTTGAAGAAAAGGCAAAGAAAATAACTGAAAAAATCCCCGCAGAAAACCTTGATCTTACGGACGGAATAAAAATTTGCGGTGAGAACGACTGGGTCCAGCTGCGGAAATCCAACACCGAACCTATAGTAAGGATATTTGCAGAAGCAAAAACTAAAACCGCAGCCCAGAATCTTGTAAAAAAATATAAGGAAATTATTCTTGAATAAACTGACAGCCTCAATATTCATTTTGATTATTATCGGGTTCTCTTTAACGATGTCCGGATATGAAGGTAACCAGAATGTATTTGATGAAGCCGGAGTAAAAGGACTTCCGGTTTTCAATTATAATATTTTCAGAACGCTGACCGGGGATGAAGGAAATTTCGTATTGAATATTCATGTAGAGATTTCCAATGACAGGCTTCAATTCCTGAAAAAAGATTCTGTATATTACGCATCCTACTCTTTATCAGCCGCCGTTTTTGAAGGAGCAGGAACCGGCGATATCCCGCTCTTTCAGGAATCTGTCATCAAGAATGTTTCAACGAAAGAGTATAAAGAGACGCAGTCTGGCCGCACTGGCAAAAGCCACAGTCTCAGATTTGATGTAAAAAGCGGAGTTTACACCGTGGCTATAGTTCTAAAAGACCTGAATACCAATAAAAAACATACCATAAGAAAAGGCTTGGAATATATTGAAAAGTCAGATCTGATCATTTCCGATCTGAGAATGGTTTACTGGACAGATGACAATGATTTTGAGAACAGCTATACATCGCTTATAAATAATGTTGTTGACAAACAGAGCAGTTATACCGGTGCGCTGTTCGAAATATTCTCAGCGAACAATCCCGCCTCAGAGTTTAGTCTTAGATACAGGATTCTTAACAGCTCGGGTGATGTTGTTTTCGACGACAGATATAAAAATGCAACAAAGAACAGGCTGCAGCTGCAAGTGCTCAAAATTCCGCTTGATAAACTCGGTGCGGGAAATTACAGGATCGAAATGGAAATAGAAATAAACGGAAAAAAAATTCAAAGAAGTACAGTTTTTTATCTCAGGTGGAAAGACCTTTCTCTCAATGTTACAGATATAAACACAGCCGTTGAACAAATGCTTTACATAAACGACTTTGATTCAATAGATCATGTGTTCAGTCTGAAGGAGGAAGAGAAAAAAATATGGTTCAAGAAATACTGGAATGATCTCGAGCAGTCTCTCGGGTTAAAATCAAATTCTCTCATGGATGAGTATTTCCGCAGGACAGCTTATGCAGATGTGCATTTTTCGGTACCTCAGAAGCCGGGGTGGAAGACAGACATGGGAAAAGTTCTGTGTGTGATGGGAGATCCGGACGAAATTCAGAGCTACCCGTTCGCTAAAAATCAGAAACCCTACGAAGTCTGGATATACTACGATATCGGCGTGCAGTATATTTTTGATTATCTGGGCGGTGAATACAGACTCAGGAAGTAAAATCAGAATGAAATTATCGGTTTTATCAAGCGGGAGCAGCGGAAATTCCACAATTATTAATTCATCTGATGGAAGCATTCTTATTGACGCGGGTATCACGGGAAAGAAATTGTTTGAAAGACTTGAATCCGTAGCCGCTGATGCAGGTACGATCATGGGCATAATTATAACGCACGACCATCATGACCACATTGACGGCGCAGGAGTAATTGCCAGAAAACTGAAAATTCCTGTTTACATTCACAGGGCGAATTATGAATCTTCGGCGGAAAAACTTGAAAAATGCGAAATAATATTTATCGAGAATGAATTCAAAGTGGGATCATTCACAATAATTCCTTTTCCGATCTCGCACGACGGAACCGCCAACTATGCATATAATATAATATCGGAAGGAAAAAAGATCAGCCATGTCACGGATATCGGCATAGTGACAGAAACCGTAAAATTCAGGATAAAAGACAGCGATCTTTTGGTCATGGAATCCAACCACGATTTAAAAATGCTCAAAGACGGCCCTTATCCGTGGTATTTAAAGCAGAGGATAGCGGGAAACAAAGGACATTTGTCAAATCTGTCTGCAGCAACCCTGATCGGGGAGCTTGGATGCTCAAAAATGAGAAACCTGATTCTTGCGCATTTAAGCAAAGAGAACAATGATCCAGCCCTGGCTTATGACAGCATGATAAAAACCAGAGAAGAAAATTTAATGAATTTTAATCTTCACCTGGCTTGTCAGAACAACGCTACAGAGTTCATAGAAGTATGATAAATAAAAACCTTATATATCTATCAGCCGGAGAAGAATCCGGAGATATGCTCGGCGGAGAAGTGATCAAAGCACTCCGATCAAGCCGTGCTGAAATTATCATAAAAGGGATAGGCGGAAAGAAGATGACCGGGGAAGGTCTGATCCCTGTTTTCAGGACGGAAAAACTCGGTTTTATGGGATTTTACGAACTGATAAGGCATTATTTTGTCATAAAAAAAGCATTCAGGGCGATATCAGAAAGCATTATTAATGACAAGCCCGCTGCAGTCCTCATGATAGATTTTTCAGAATTTCATATCAAGCTTGCGAAAAAAATAAAATCTGTTCTTCCTGAAACTAAGATAATTAAGTATGTAAGTCCGCAGATCTGGGCATCGAGACCCAAAAGAATTGACGATATCGTCCGTTTTTACGACTGTCTCTGCTGCATTCTTCCTTTCGAGAAAGAAATATATAAAGAGCATAAGATCGACTGCCGTTTTGTCGGGCACCCTCTTCTTGATAAATACAGGATCAATCTTCTTTATGATGAATTTATTCAGAAATTCGGTTTGTCTGAAGAGAAGACACTGATCTCAATCTTTCCCGGAAGCAGAAAGCAGGAAATTTCTAAACATATGCCAGTGATAAAAGAGTTTATTGAAGTGATCAAAAAAAGGCAGGATATCGAACTGATAATCTGCAGAAGTTCTAATATAAAGGAAAGTGTTTTAAAAAAATACGATTTTCCGGGATATGCCAGGATTATTTCATCCGATTATCAGTGGGAGATCATGAGTTATTCAGGGATTATCTTGTGCAAAAGCGGGACTTCTACGCTTCAAACGGCTATAGTCGAGACACCTTCGATCGTATTCTATAAGGTAAATCCGATATCGTTCCTTATAGCAAAAATGATAGTTAAAACAAAATTTATTTCTCTCCCCAATATAATCGCCGGCAAACAGATAAACCCCGAACTTATACAATCAGATTTTACTTCAGAAAACCTTGTCTCTGAAGTGAATACGCTTCTTAATAACGATGATATTTATAATCTTAGAAAAAATGAGCTCAAGGCCGTTAGTAAACTTTTGGGGGAACAGGGCGCATCAGCAAAAGTTGCGGCGGCTGTTCTTGACTATATCTGATCAGTTAGGCCGGACCTCTATTTCGCGAGTATTAAATTTGTCGCTGCCCAGATGGAACAGGGTGTATTCTGTAAGTCTTCTTTCTTTGGCGATATATTCTCTGATCATATCATCAATTTCATCCATCTGATTTATGAACCTCGCATATCTTTCGCCCTCAAGTTTCTGTGTAGCTATCATTCGCTTATTCATCGGATTTGCCCACTTTCCCTTCGGATCCCTAATACTGAAATGAAGGTGCGGTCCAGTGCTTCTGCCGGTGTTGCCTATTGTAGCTATTCGCTGTCTGGCTTTAACTTTTTGCCCGCTCTGCACAAGTCTTTTATGCAGGTGAAGGTAGAAAGTTTGTGTTTTGTCTTTATGCTTTATAACGACTTTATTTCCGTTCAGACCGTCGTAACCTGAATATATAATTGTACCGTCAGCTACGGTATATACCGGATCTCCGATCCTGCCTCTGTAATCAACACCGTAATGAAAAGTTCTTGACCTTGTAACAGGGTGGATTCTGTATCCATAGGGGCTTGTTATATGTACTCTGTCAACCGGAAGCCTTAATCCTGCGTTTATCAGAGCTTCGCCTTTTTTCGTGTAATGAGCATTGAACGCCGAATTTCTTTCCGGATCGGTGTAGAGATAAGCCACTTTGTACCCGGTTCTTTTACCCTCGAAAGAAGCCAGAAGTACTTTTCCGCCTTTTAGTTTTTTACCTTCAAAAAAACTTTCTTCAAGGAAAACTGTAAATCTGTCTCCTTTTCTGGCATCTGATCGAAAATTCACTATGCATTCGAGCATTCCGTTTATTTCCGCCGCGACCGAAGGTTCGATATGATTATCAAATAATGCCTGATTAAGTGTGGTGGATATTTGACCTCTTAATAATCTTTGTCTTTTTTCAGTGGGAAGCGAAACGAGTTCGTACTCGAGGGCTCCGTCAATATTTCTTGTTAATTTATGCGTGATCACGGGATTGGGTTTGTAGCTGAAACTCTTAACAAGCTCTTTATTCTGATCCATTTCAATCACTATTTCTTCCCCGGCCGCAAGAAATCTGAAATCGACATAGGGTTTTAGAGAAGATGTGATCTCCAATACATGGTCCATCTTAACACCTTCGAGCGATAAAATGGAATTGGATATCCCCTCATTGGGAAGTATTGTGCCGTTTATGAAAACTGAACCGTCGCTTGAAGAAGCAATATTTAAAGAGTCGGATATTACCACCTCAACTTCATCCGACATCGGATCCGGTGAAAAACCGAAATCGTATATGTTATAAGCATATAGAAAAAACAACGAAAACACGATCAGGATTGTGCCTGCGGTCATATTCTGTATGTACGATCCCTTCTTGTTTATCAGTTCTCCCCTGGTTAGTTCCACTAAAATCGAAAATACAAAATTATTTAGCGTTTTGCAAGTGTTTATCCGGAAAAAGTGACGATTATTACAAAACTATTCTTGACTTTACAAATTGTAATATATATATTTGGCATTTCCGAAACGGCGCTTATTCCGGTAGTACCGGTAGTCCGTTCAAATTCAGGAGGTAATTTAACAATGACCGAAAAAAACAAGAGTTCCTTATTGGAACAAGACGAAATTTGGATCGATAACATCAACGATCTGAAAGAGGAAGAGTATTCAGAAGCTCAAAAAGAGGAAATGCTGGCGATGTACGATTCTTCGCTTACCGAGATCAAGGAAGGCGAGATCGTAGAGGGAAGGATAGTAAATATCGGACCTACAGGCGTCGCAGTTGACATCGGGTTTAAAAGCGAGGGTTTGATCCCGCTTGACGAATTCGACGACATCAAATCTTTGAACAGAGGAGATGTGATAAGCGTATTTCTGGAATCAGTAGAGAGCGCAGGAGGCAACCTTGACCTTTCAAAGAGAAAAGCCGATTTCATGATGGTTTGGGAACAGGTTCAGAAAGTTTACGAAGAGCAGACTATTGTTCAGGGTAAATGCTTACGCAGAGTCAAAGGCGGTATCGTAGTTGACCTGTTCGGCATAGAGGCATTCTTACCGGGATCTCAGATCGATGTTTATCCCGTCAGAGACTTTGACGCACTAATCGGCAACACTATGGATTTCAAGATCGTTAAGCTAAACGAGCTTAGAAAAAATATCGTTCTTTCAAGAAAAATAATTCTCGAGAAGGATTTAAATCTCCGAAAAGACGAAACACTTAAAGATCTTCAGGTCGGAGATGTTAAGGACGCAATCGTTAAGAACATTACTGACTTCGGCGTGTTCGTTGATATCAACGGGCTTGACGGACTTATCTATATCACTGACCTTTCATGGGGCAGGGTAAACCATCCGAGCGAAATATGTAAACTTGACGAAATGATCAAAATTCAGATCCTAGACATTGATTACGACAAAAAAAGAGTATCGGCAGGGCTTAAACAGCTTTCACCGCATCCATGGGACGGAATTGAAACAAGATTCCCCGAAGGAACTAAGATACAGGGTAAAGTTGTCAGCATAACAGATTACGGCGCTTTTATTGAAATAGAGAAAGGCATCGAAGGTCTTATCCATATATCTGAAATGAGCTGGGTTCAGCATGTTAAACACCCGAGCGCTTATCTTCACCTGGGCGACATTGTTGAAGCGGTAGTTCTGAACATTAAAAAAGACGAAAAGAAAATTTCTCTCGGTCTTAAACAGCTTGAACCTGATCCTTGGGCTATCATCGAAAAGAAATATCCCGTAGGTTCTAAACACAAAGGCATCGTAAGAAGCCTGACTCAGTTCGGCGCATTCGTTGAACTCGAAGACGGCATTGACGGGCTCGTTCACATTTCTGATCTTTCATGGACTAAAAAACTTAAGCATCCTAAAGATGTAGTTAAGAAAGGCGAAGACGTTGAAGTACTGGTTCTCGACATCAACAAAGAAGAGAGAAGAATTGCTTTAGGTCACAAACAGACACTCGAAGATCCTTGGATGGAATTTGAAAAGATCCTTATCGAAGGCTACAAAACGAAATGTAAAGTCATCAAAAAAATTGACAAGGGACTTATTGTCGAACTTGATGATCCGCCGATCGAAGGCTTCGCGCCTAAACATCTGGTTCAGAAATTCAACGATATTCAGGAAGGACAGGAAATTGACCTTACAGTTGACTCTTTCAACTCTGAACTAAGAAAAGTAACTATGAGAACAAAAGAATCCGCTTCTAAAAAAGATATCGATGCTGTTATAGCTAATCCGGAAACTCCGGCAGAAAAACCGGTTGAGGATGCACCCGCAGCAGAATAAACTTGAGACGCACATATCATCAAAGGGAGCAAAACACGCTCCCTTTTTTATTTCGTATTTAATGAATAAATGTTAAATTTCATTTATGAAAAAAGTTTTTGTATATACTTTCGGGTGCAAGGTGAATATTTATGAATCCGAAGTGATAAAGGATATTTTCCTTAAGGAAGGCTATGAGATAGCAAAATCTGCTTCAGCGGCGGATGTTATTGTGATAAACACCTGCACGGTTACTGAGAAGGCGGACAGCAAGTTTCTACATCTTTTGAAGAAAGTGCGCTCGGAAAACCCTTCAGCCGTTATTGTTTCTGTCGGCTGTTATACTCAGCTTGAATCAGGGAACGAAGTTCTGAAGGCTGATTCTAATATCATTCTCGGAGTGAATAATAAATATGATATTATTGAAGCTTTGAATTTGTTCAAGGGCAATTCTTTTGTTGCTGTGCCTGAAAATCATGATCTTGATTATGCGGATCACGAGCTGAGGTCGTTTCAGGATCATACGAGGGCTTTTTTGAAGGTGCAGGACGGGTGCGATAATTTCTGTACATACTGCACGATAAAGTATGCGAGAGGTAATTCAAGGAGCAGGCGTAGAGTGTCGGTTTTTTCAGATGTTGAATACCTATCTCAAAAAGGTTTTAAGGAAATTATCCTGACCGGGATCGATCTGGGCAGTTATTCAGACGGAAATAATTACGGTTTAAATGAGCTTATTTCTGATATTCTGAAATACGAAGGATTCAGGCTTCGTATAAGTTCTGTCGAGCCATGGTGCTTTGATGACAGGCTGATCGAACTGTACGTGAAAGAAAAGAGGATATGCCCTCATTTTCATATACCTCTTCAATCGGCATCGAAGAGGATACTCAAGCTGATGAACAGGAAATATTCGATCGATGTATTTGACAGCTTGATATCAAAGCTGGCACGAAGAGAAGATGTGTTCATCGCGACAGACATTATCGTCGGATTTCCGACTGAGACCGATGACGAGTTCAATGAATCGGTAAAATACCTTGAATCATCAAAGATTAATTTCGCGCATGTATTTTCATACTCGGACAGGCCTTTTGCGCCTTCGAGCAAATTAAAGCTGAAAGTATCTCAGAATAAGATCACTCAAAGAAGCAGGATACTGAGAAATGTTTCAGAACACAAGCTTCATGAATTCTATGCATCTCAAAAAGGAAAAGAGAAAGAGATAATTATTGAGAAGATCGTTAAGCAGGCTGACGGCAAATTCATCTGTTCAGGCCTGAGCGGGAACTATATTCCGGTTTCTTTTGAGACGAGTACACCTTATAAAAAAGGCGATCTGGCCGGAACGATCTATAATAATATTTATTAAGTTTTATTTTTCGCATAAAATGATTATATTTACCTGTTGTATTTGTAAGCAGGCATAAGCTTTCAAAAGCATTTAAGTAAAACAGGGATCTTGATGGAAAATTTCAAAACAGGCGCAAACTACAGCGGATTTACTCTGAAGAGATCTGTTTTTGAAAAAGATATGGATTCGACCATCATGTCATTCGTGCATGAAAAGACAGGCGCAAAACTTACCGCCGTGAAAAATGATGACGAAAATAAAACTTTCTGTATAGCATTTAAAACAATTCCGGAAGATTCAACGGGAGTTGCGCATATTCTCGAACACTGCGTACTTTCAGGTTCAGATAAATATCCGGTCAAAGATGTATTTTCCGAGCTCTACAAAGGCGGACTGTCCACTTTCATGAACGCTTTCACTTCCACTGATTCAACCTATTATCCGTACTCAACGAGAAATCTGAAAGAATATTTCAACTTCATGAATGTCTATCTCGATACGACCCTCTTTCCTCTGCTTACAAAAAATTCATTCCTGCAGGAAGGCTGGCATTATGAACTGAAAGATAAAGATTCGCTGCCGGAATATCAGGGGATCGTTTTTAACGAAATGAAAGGCGCGATGTCAAACCCTTTAAGGCAGATGACGATGAATGTGTCCAGAGTCTTATTTCCGGGATCGACATATTCGCATAATTCAGGCGGTGATCCCGAAGCCATTACGGATCTGACTTATGATTATTTCAAAGACTTTCATAAAAAGTATTATCACCCTTCAAATTCACATATTTTCGTTTACGGGAATGCCGATCTTTTAGAAGAATTAAAGTTCATCAGCGACGGCTATTTAAACAAGTTTGAGAAAAAGCAGATCGATTCAGCGATCGCAAAAGGAGAAAATATAGCTCCTTTAGCCACGGAAACATTTTATTACTCGGTAAATCAGACAGAATCTCACGATAAAAAGTGTTATATAGCTGTATCAACTAAAGTTGGCACGCCGAAAGATGTTGAACTGAATGTCGCTTTCCATCTCTTGAGCAATATTTTATTAAATTCCGATGCATCCCCGGTAAAACAGGCAGTAATGAAGGAAGGAATTGCAGGAGATTTTTCGGGTTATTTTGACGACGGGCAGTTTGAAACGGCCGTTACAGCTTACATATCCGGTTCTGAGGCTGAGCACAAAGATAAATTCCTTGATGTTTATTTCGGATCATTAAAAGAAATAATCGAAAAAGGAATTGAGAAAGATCTAATACTTTCCGAGATCAATCACCTCGAGTTCAAGCAGAAAGAGAAAGAAATATCTTCAATGCGCGGTTTAATTTACCTTAACAGGGTGCTTCATCTGGAGTTATACGATATAGACCTTTTCTCCGGAATAAACCTTAATCCTGTTATTCAAAGCATCAGAAAAAAATCAATGGAAAGCGATTATCTTGAAAATACTATAAAGAAATATTTTCTGGACCAAAGCAGGACAGCAGTCGTTATAATGGTGCCTGATGCAGAGCTAGCTGAGAAGAAATCAAAAAGAGAAAATGACAAGCTCGCTAAATATAAAAATTCGCTGAATGATAAACAGCTGCAGGATCTTCTAAAAAGAACCGCCGAATTCAAAAAATACCAGAATGAAGAAAATTCAGATGAGAATCTTGCCAAAGTTCCGAAGCTTGAAGTAAAGGATATTGACAGAAGAGCGATGCTCATAATCCCGAATGTCGAGAAAATTGACGGCGTCGAGTTTTTATCGAACGAATTTTACACGAACGATATAATTTATTTGAGCATAGGATTCGACCTGAACAAAATCCCGGCTGATCTGCTTCCTTATCTTAATTTTTTAACAGATATGTTCAAAGAAATAGGAACTAAAACCCGTTCGTACGACCAGCTTTACAAGGATGTTTCTACATATTTCGGCGGTTTTGATTTCTCGCTTTCAATACTTGATGACTTCAAAGATAAAAATAAGTTCAGACCTATTCTGTTCCTCGAGATAAGAACATTCAAAAAATTCATGTTCAAGGCTGCCGATATCCTGATAGACATCATAAAGAATTTTTCTTATGACAACACTGAAAGAATAAAAGAAATTATCACGAGCAGGTATTTAGGCAGAGATGTAAATTTAAAATCTGAAGGCTACGACTATTCTGTAACGCGGCTTAAAGCATGCGAAAACGAAAGGGGTAAATTCCTTGAAATGGTAAAGGGGCTTACATCTTTTTATGCGTACAAGGATCTGAATGACGGTCTGGACAGTAAACTGGCGGGTTCAATTGAAAAGATCTCGGAATTAAGCAGGCTGATATTCAATAAAAACAACCTTCATATCGGAATAACTTCAGACGGGGAAGGTATAAAGCTGGCTAAAATAGCCAGCAAAGACATTATTTCAGCCTTAGATAATAAAAGACTTCCGGAAATTACAATGAAGTATCCGGTTTTCAAAAAGAACGAAGCTTTTCTGACATCTTCAGATGTGGTTTTCGTATCACTGGGCGGAGACTTTCTGACGAACGGTCTTGAATATTCGGGAAAACTCGAAGTTGTAAGAAACTACCTTTCGTCCGATTATCTTTTTGAAACGATCAGGCTGAAAGGCGGGGCCTACGGAGCATGGATATACTTCAACACCATGTCGGGATTTTTGTCCTTAACAAGCTACAGAGACCCGAATATCAAAAAAACTTTTGAAGCTTATTACGGGATCGGGGAACATTTGAAAAAATTCGGAATGAACAGTTCGTCTTTTACGAATATCAAGATCGGAGCTTATGCGTCTTTCGATCCGCTTTTAAGCCCGTATTCCAAAGGAAAGAAATCAAAAGACGATTATATGTCGGGCATAACGCAGGAGTTTATAGAAAAAACTATTTGCGAAATATTGAACTGCACGCAGAAAGATATAGCCGATACAGCCGAAAATTTTGAAAGTTTTTTACGGACGGCTTCAAAATCGGTGATCGGCAATGCTGATAAGATCAGAAAAGATAAAAAATACTTTTCGGATCTAACCGAAATAGTATAAAATATGGAGACGGTATGAAAATAAAAATGATGATTTTCGCAATTCTAACGGCAATTCTGATCTTTTCCTGCACGCCTGAAATTGATGATGATTATATCAGGATCGATTTCAGTAACTTGAGTCAATTCTGCCTTTATAATACTGATTCCTCAGATGTAGTGCTTGTAAAAGTAAATTATCAGGGACATCCATCAAGGAACGGAGTTTTTCTCGAAGATACTATCCATACGGAGAATGTTTTATACTTCAGACCGGATGAAAATTCAAATTGGATTTACAGATATACTTTTAGACCGGATTCCGATATATTTGCAGCCAAGCGCGAAGGTAATGATGTGTTTTTCATACAAAATGCAAATACTGATACATTCTACTATAAAATTAATGTTTTAACTGGTTTCGCGGTAGATACTCTAGAAAATATAGACTATATTTCGTCTCTTTCTATATCCCACACTGACAGCTTAGATTCACTATTTATTCTCAATTTAGACAATTTTAAGCCGTACGGTCAGTGGAAAGACGAGATAATCAATTTATACAGGTAAAATAATATTTGAAAATTTGTGGTTAGATATTATTTCCATCCCTTATCATGATACAACAACTCTATTTCTTTAGGCTTCAGAGCTTTACTGTATATCATTATATCATCAATATAACCTTTAAAGTACTTTTCGGGATCAGCATCTTTGCTTTGAGACGCTCCGAATATAAATGGTAAGTCGTTATTGTCGATTTTGACAGTAAAATCAGATTCTCCGTCAAGTTTATTGTCAAAGTATATTTTACTTTTAATTGAATCGTATGTTAATACAACATGATGCCATTTATTTAACGAATACTTAGATTGCCCATATATTGGTTTAAAATTAGGTAACCATCTTAATTGTTGCCCGGGATATTTATCTCCTTTATTATCCAAAATAATACCGTTTGAACGACCTTGCATTGCTTTATCAATTATCCGATATCCTTCGGGGCTGATTTCATTTTGTTTGAACCAGAAAGAGATCGAAAAAGGATTATGTAAATCGAAATCAGAGAGATGACTATCCCAATACACTATGTCACCATTATAATACCATGCGTTATTTGCGATATTAAATCGGTCAGCTCCTTTTAAGGGTTCCGAGTTTAATTCCATGTTATCGTCTCTTAAAATTGACCCGAGAGCACAATTGTTATCAAGGAATAGTCGCTCATATTTCCATTCCTGAATAATATACAATCTATCAATTTCCGACCTGTTAATGCTTCTTCTGTAAATTCTAACGTCATCAATAATTCCATAAAAGGAATTTGATGACTCATTAGTAAATTTACCTATGTATAGATTAGTCTTATTATGCTTGATCTTCCCTGCATTCTCAATATCGAAATCGGAAATTAATGAATTATTAAGGTAAATCTTGAGAAATTTATGATCATGATTTATTACAATTGTCAAATTGTACCACTCTGATTCTCGAATTATATTCTCGAATGTTTGGATTTGATTGGAAAAAGTATAACAATTTTCTGATTTTAAACCAATTGAAGGGAGATACAATTTTATTTCACCTAATGAGGTAATTGAAATTGTAAAATTATCTTTTTTATGCAGTAAACAACTATTTCTAAAAGATTTAGGCAGAGAATCAACTTTAAAATTAATAACAAAGCTAGTATTCCGGCTCATATCTAAAGTCGGATCATTTCCACAATCGACGAAAGTATTTTTGCCATTAAATTTAAGCGCGTTATTTGGTATATTGTACTTATCATTTGTAAATGTACCGTTGGAAATTTTAGAATGATTTTTATATCTACTTCTATCTTTTCCATCCTCATTAAATGTATAAAAAAGTATCAGATCTTCATCGAGTTCTACTTGATCAGGTTTTACATTGATTTCTTCCACAGATTTATTTAATAATTCGGGAGATCTGCCGGATAGCTCCAAAGCGGCATTCCTAATTAAATCAAAAAGGACTTCTTTAGAGCACTTCTTAACATAATTTATGATTTTATCGTTTTCTGAGGTTTCGATATTGATTTGTTTAATTGTTAAAGAATATGTTGAACCAATTTTTCCAACCGATCCTGAGATTATCTTTTCCACGCTTAAAACATTTCCGATCTCTACTAAACATCCTTTCTCATCGCATAAACCTGAATTCTGGAACATCTGCTCACCCATGATTTCCTGCATATCCTCACGGTTTATCACACGAAATACTTTTTGTTTATGTAATTCACTTCTTAATACTTCGGACAGTATTATAGATTCTTCTTTAGGCATATCATACGCTTTTAGATCTAAAACAGCTATTTTCATTCTGCTGTCAGCACAGAATAATACCGAAAAAATTGATAAGAGCATTATAGTATTGAGTTGTAATGACTTCATATTATTTGTCCCAATTATTTTCATTAAAAAATATTTTGATCTCGTCTTTTGAAAGAGCTCTATAATAAATTCTTATGTCATCCATTATTCCGATGAAAGGATTATTTCCTTTTATTTCACCGGTATTACCTAATATCAATGGAAGGTTATTCTGTGCAAAAGAATTTGTTAAGAGAATTACTGAATCGCTTTGACCGTTTACAAATATTTCCACTTTACCGTTATCGTATGTTATTGCGATATTATGCCATTTATTAAATGGCATTGATTTATTACTTTGAACATTTTGACCGTTATAAAGCAAATTGATTTTATAACTACCATCCTTTTGTTTAGTTAGATAAATATCAAATCCGTTTTTGTTTTTTTCGTAGTATTTATGTATCAATGTAGCTTCAATGTCATTTTTAGGAGAAATATTAAGCCAAAATAAAACAGAGAATTTGTAATATATATCAATATGTTTTAATTCTGGATAGCAGATATTACTATCTTTACCTTTAAAAGAATAAGCTCTATCTTTTTTTCCAAACCTATCTTTAGTCAAAGTTACATTATGAACCCAACCTGTAGTAATCTCACCTGAATGAGCTCTTGTTACTTCATAACTCATACTATTAAAAGGCAAATACATAACAAGTGCTTTTGATTTCCAATTATTTTCATAAAATAAGCAATGGACCTCCGAATTACTTAATGCTCTGCTATAAATTCTAACATCATCAACAACAGCTTGAATTTTATTTAATTTATTATTTTTCCCTATAACAATAGGAAAATTATTTTTATCAGATTCTTCTTGTAAAATATTTTCTTCAGATATTTTTTTATTATCAATATAAAGATACATTTTACCTTCAAAGCGATCGATAATTGCAACAATATGATACCATTTATTTGTATTTAATTTGCAATTATCTGAAGATAAAATTCTATCTATTCCCTTTACTGACGAACTAAAATACAAGCTTCCCTTAGAATCTAAATATAAAGAAAATGTATTGTTTTCTTTGTCCTGTTTGGAAATAATTGAAGCATAGCCGTTATTAGGCAGATTATTAAATTTTATATAAATTACAATAGATAATTCCTTAACAACATCAATTGAATCATTTAAATTAAATTCAATGAAAGAATCGTTTGAATAAAGTTCACATGCGGAATAAGGATTAAAAAATCTGTCATCCACAGGTCTCACACCGACTTGTTTTATTTTATCATCATGAAAAGTATCAGAAAAGTTAAAAAATGGTTGATAGAGTATCAATTCGTGAGTAATTTCAATTATATCATAAGGTTGGATTTCTTTAATAGATCTTAAAAATAAATTCGTATAATTATTAGTAAATTTATCCTCTTCTATAATTCTAGTTGAATTTTTAATTAAGCCCGGAATATCTTCAATTTTAGGTTTTTCTTCCTGTTTTTTGATAGAAGAAAAGGTGTGAGAGGATATCTTATTCCTATCATTTCCGTTTAGCTGAATATAATATTTTTTGATTAAATAAAATAAGTCCTGAGCAGAGCATTTCTCTCTATAATTTAATATTTCCTCATTTTCACCGGTTTGTACATTTATCATTTTAAGTGTTAAAGAATAAACTTCACCAAGTTTTCCAACAGATCCGGTTATGATCTTTTCAGCTCCAATCAATTTTCCGATTTCAATAAAATTCTCAGTTGTAAGAATAGAGTCGAGATTTTTACGATTGGCTACAATGAATTTTTCTGATCGTATAAATTCATTTCTCAAACTATCAATAATAGCATCAGCTAATTCCCGTTTTATTCCAAAAGATTTTAGATCTAAAATCACAACTTTGGTTTTATTAATTTCAGAATAAACTTTTTCTATATCGAATAATGAGAATAATATTACTAAAATTAACAATGTTCTATACATCAGCGGTAATTCCTTGAACATAATCTTATTTCTCTACAGAAAAATAGTTGTTCTAAATTGATTAAGCAAATCAAATATAAAATTAATTTATATAGATAAGTAATCTAAAAGCGCCTCAGCTATAACAAGATCGTTCCGGTTCGTTATCTTAATATTGAAAGAATTACCTTCAACGACAGATATCTTCGGTTTTCTGCCCAATATCTGTTCTCCGTATTTTTCTGCCAATGCAGAATCGTCAGTAGCGTAAAATTTATCAGAAGCTGAAAGTACATGGCACTTCTTTATAAAACCGTACCTGAAAGATTGCGGTGTCTGAACGGAAACAAGCCCGCTTCTGTCCAGCGTACCCGAAATTAAACCGTCTTTAGCGCTTTTTATTGTGTTTACAGGATCTATACCGACTACTGAACCGTCACAACTTTCGAGAGAATTTATGCATTCCTGAATGATATCATGGGTAATAAACGGTCTGACACCGTCATGTATCAGAATAATGTCATCTTCTTCAGCTCGGATCTCCTTAAGCGCCTGAAAGACGGAATCCTGCCTTTTTTCGCCGCCCGGTATCAAATATTTTACTTTTTTGAAGTTAAACTTTTCAATAATATTTTTCTTCACGAAATCAAAATCTTCAACCGGTACGGTCATAGCAATTTCAGCGATCAGATCTGTCACATGAAAATTATTTATCGTGTGCGCAAGAATCGGTTTTTTACCGATATCTATGTACTGCTTTCTCGTATCTGATTTCATTCTGAGGCCGGATCCCCCCGCCGTTATAAGAGCAATAACTTTCGCCATTTCAGACCTTTCTGGTAAATTATGAAGGTAATTTAGCAATACGGGAGAATAATGTCAATAATTCAATTTTTAAGCATAAAAAATTACCTTGCTTTTAAAATTTAAACCCTTATATTTTGGACTCTTGAAATAGCGGTCATGTCGAATAATAAATGTAATATATAAACCAACGGAGAATGAAATGGCAAAAAGAAATGTAATCATAATTGGCGCTGCGGGAAGAGATTTCCACAACTTCAATACTTATTACAGAAACAACCCGGAATATAATGTTGTAGCCTTCACAGCTGCTCAGATCCCGGATATTGACGGAAGAAAATACCCGAAAGAACTGGCAGGAAAACTTTATCCGGCAGGCATCCCTATCGAAGCTGAGGACAAACTTGTTGACCTGATTAAAAAATACAAGGTTCAGGACTGCGTATTCGCTTACAGCGATGTGACTTATCAGCATGTAATGAAAATGTCTGCAATCGTTAATGCTGCAGGAGCTTCATTTGTTCTTTTAGGACCTGCTGACACACAGGTAAAAAGCACTAAGCCTCTGATCGCAGTCGGCGCTGTAAGAACCGGAGCGGGAAAAAGCCAGACTTCAAGAAAGATCGTAGAACTTCTGATGGAAAAAGGGATCAAAGTCGTTGCGATAAGACACCCTATGCCTTACGGTAATTTAGTTGAGCAGAAAGTTCAGAGATTCGCAAAAGTAGCTGACCTTGCAAAACATAAATGTACTATCGAAGAGATGGAAGAGTACGAACCGCACGTAGTCCGAGGCAATGTGATCTATGCAGGCGTTGATTACGAAGCTATCGTAAGAGAAGCAGAAAAAGAAGCTGACGTTATCCTTTGGGACGGCGGAAACAACGATTTCTCATTCTATAAACCTGACCTTATGATAACTGTGGCAGATCCGCACAGAGCAGGCAACGAAGTTACTTTCTATCCCGGCGAAGCAACATTAAGACTGGCTGACGTTATTGTAATAAACAAAATGGACAGCGCTTCTCCTGAAGGCATCCAGACAGTAAGAGAAAACATTCAGAGGATCAACCCGAACGCTATCGTTATTGACGGAGCTTCTCCGATAACTGTTGACAAGCCTGAACTGATCAAAGGAAAAAGAGTTCTTGTAGTAGAGGACGGACCGACTTTAACTCACGGTCACATGAAGATCGGAGCAGGAACAGTAGCGGCAAGAAAATTCGGCGCTAAAGAACTTGTTGATCCGAGACCTTACGCAGTCGGCAAGCTTGCAAAAACATTCGAGATTTATCCGAATATCGGCACTTTACTTCCTGCAATGGGTTACGGCGCAGAACAGGTAAAAGACCTTGAAAAAACTATCAACAACACCCCTTGCGACGCTGTTGTTATCGCAACTCCGATAGATCTGAACAGGATCGTCAAAATTAAAAAACCTACAGTTAAAGTAGGATATGATCTTCAGGAGATCGGAACTCCTAACCTTACTGAAGTGATCAACGAATTCGTAAAAAAATTCAAACTCGGTAAAAAAGCGGTTAAAAAGTAAGAAACTATTACAATTCAATTTTTAAGAAAAAGGGGCGGACGAAAGCCCCTTTTTTATATTATTTATTTTGCATACGGCAAGAATTTTATTTACTTTACATAAACAATAGCAGAGAAAGCAGTCGGATGAGCAGCAATTTAACAGGAAATATATTTAGAAAATTCTGGGAAAAAGAGATCATCAGGATAATCACGCTGATGTTTCTTGTACTTCTTCTTGCCGGATTACTCTTTCTTAACTTCGAAAAACACATCTCATCACTTTTTGAAGCATTGTATTTTACGGTCGTAACGATAGGCACTGTAGGCTACGGAGACATTACTCCGAAAACCACTGAAGGCAGAATTGTCACGATATTTCTGATCTTTTCAGGAATGATACTGACAACCCTTTTCACAGCGACCGTGTCTTCAATTATAATATCAAAAAAAATAAGAGCGGGGCAGGGTGTGAATAAGATAAAAGGGAAAAACCATGTTGTGATCTGCGGGTGGAACTGGAAAGTTGAAGACATTATTAAAATGCTCTTAAACGCAGGAGAAAAAGAAATCACTCTTGTCAGCGACATTGAACCTGCTCAGTTCGGAGCATTGTCGGAAAAGTATCCGAAAGCAGGACTTCAGTTCGTAAAAGGAGATTTTACCGATATTAATATTTTAAGCAGGGCAAATATTGAGTTTTCAAAAGGCGTTATAATAGTTCCGGACAATTCGGTAGCTTCATCTCAGGGCGCTGATGAGAAGACAGTGTTCGCAACTATGACAATAAAATCAATTTCCGAAAAGATAAGAGTATCAGTCCAGCTTCTGAGAAACGAAACTGTACCGTATATAGAAAGAGCTAAAGCAGACGAGTATTTCATTTCGGATAATGTCGCTCCGTTCTTTCTCACTTCCAGTATAGCATCACCCGGTATAAGTGATGTGATGTACAAGCTGATGGATTATGACAAGGAGAATTCAATGGTTTCGTCTGTTGTGCCCAAAGAATATGCAGGGAAGAACTTTGGAGAACTGGCTCGTTATTACAGGGAAAAAGAGAAGTCGATACTCATAGGGCTTGTTCAGATACAGGATATTCTCGAAATGAAAAATATTGATTCGAGGGACAACAGCTCTATAGATGCCTTTATCAAGCGTAAATTCGAAGAGGCGGGAAGACTTGTTAAGGAGCTTGACAAAAAAAGAGTAATAATCAATCCTGACGATAATTACAAGATTAATGACTTCGAGCTTGCAGTTGTAATAGAGAACCGTAAAACAAAAAAACAAAGTGGTGTTTTATGAATCCTGTAATAAACAATTCACTCTTAAAGGATCTTACTGAAGAACAATCAGCCTTTGTTGAATCCAAAACATCACCGGTCAGGTTCGCGGCGGGAGATGCGATAATCCGGGAGAATTCAGTCGGAAACTCCGTATTTATGCTTGTTAAGGGACAGATATCAATAGAAAAAGAGCTTATACCGCTGATCGAAGGTTTTAAATCACAGCCTGAAGACAAGAAGATCATAAAAATCGATGAAAGCATGAACTATTTTTTCGGAGAAATGTCGCTCTTCGATAAAGATCTAAAAAGAACAGCTTCGATCTTTGCCGTCTCTGATGTAGAACTGCTCGAATTATCAAGTGCAAATTTTGAGACAATATTGAGCGAGAGGAAAGATATCGGGGTCGTTCTGTTAAAAAATATCGGTCTTAAACTTTCGTTATTACTCGATAAAAGCAATGTAGAACTTTCAAAATTGATAACCGCTTTTACAATCTCGTTGAAATTATGACAATAAAAGAGAATTTTTTATGCTTGACTTTGAAATGAATAAACTTTATTTTTTAAATCTATTCTGTTTTTCGTCGGGATAGCTATAAAACAAGATTAATTACTTGAAAATATGGAGATTTTATGGCAGACATTGTTGAATTACTCGAAATAACCATACAGGAAGGCGCATCAGACCTTCACATCTGCGCAGGAAGCCCGCCGGTAATAAGAATCGACGGTGATCTTGTAAGGCTAAACAGACCTGTACTTATGCCTAAAGAAACAAAAGAGATAGCTTATAGTGTGCTTAATGAATATCAGAAGAATGAATTTGAGAAAAAGCTCCAGGTTGACCTCTCAACAGGTATAAGAAATCTTGGAAGATTCAGGGTGAACGTGTACAGCCAGAGGGAAGCGATCTCGATTGCTTTCAGGGCAATTCCTAACGAGATAAGATCGTTTGACGAAGCGGGCATTCCTTCAATCGTAGGAACTCTGTGCGACAAACCCAACGGTATAGTTCTGGTAACCGGTCCTACCGGATCCGGAAAGTCAACAACTCTTGCAACGATGATCGATAAGATCAACAGCGAATATCCTCTGCACATCCTTACAATTGAAGATCCTATCGAGTTTTTACATAAGTCAAAAAAAGCCATAATCAACCAGAGGGAGCTCGGCACGGATTTCAGAGAATTTCCGGACGCCCTGAGAGCAGCGCTGAGGCAGGACCCGGATGTTATTCTGGTCGGTGAGATGAGGGACAGGGAGACTATGGAGCTTGCGTTAAGAGCCGCTGAAACCGGGCATTTAGTAATGACGACTCTTCACACGAACTCCTGCGCACAGACTATAGGAAGGATCATTGATACTTTCCCTGAAAATATGCAGGAGCAGATAAGAACTCAGCTCGGTATGATGATGCAGGGCGTAGTTACACAGAAACTTCTGCCTAAAGTAGGCGGGGGAAGGGTTTTAGGTTGTGAGATCATGATCGGAACTCCGGCGATCAACTCGCTGATCAGGGAAAATAAAGTACATCAGCTCGACAGTATTATCCAGGTCAGCCAGAAGTACGGAATGATGACTTTCAACCAGCATCTGACTCAGCTGGTTAAAGAAGGACTGATAACTAAAGAGACAGCTATTCATGCTTGTAATACCGAAATAAGCGTTCTCGTTGATCTGATGAGCAGAGAGGGAATAAGATAGAAAAGTAAAAAACATAAAGGGAAGTTTTATGGCTGAAGATATTTTTAATGCGAGTATAATCATTATTGATGATGATGACGAGCTGCGGGAAACATATTACGACCTGATGATATCGGAGGGATTTAAAAATACATTTCAGGCCGAAACGGGTGTCAAAGCTCTTCAGATGGCAAAAAAACAAAAATTCGACCTGATCGTATCTGATCTTAATATGCCGGAAATGGACGGTATCGAAACTATAAAAAGGATTAAAGAGCTCCATCCGAAAGTGATTTCGATGATACTTACGGGGTTCGGCAATATGGATGTTGCCATAAAAGCTTTTTCGGAAAGCCATATCAATGACTTTCTGTCTAAGCCTGTCGAGAATGATGAACTTCTTGAAAAAATAAAAAGCCATCTTTCAAAAATGGGAGGAGATTCTGCAGAAGCCGGCATGTCCGATATGGTCAGAAAAGAATTCGGCAACCAGAGAAATTATTTCGGGCAGTTTCTTATAGACAATGGTTACATAGCGGAAGAGGACCTTCTCGAAGCGCTTCAAAAGCAGAAAGAAACAGGAAAAATGCTGGGTGACACTCTGGTAGAGATGGGCCTTATGACTGCAGACAGCCTGGTGAATGCATTATCAGAGCAGAAGGGTTATGCGATCGCGGACGATAAAGTTATGACACAGATATCGGAAGACGCTCTTAAAAAAGTTCCGATGGATTACGCAAAGCTCCACGGTTTAATACCTATGGCGATCGAAGATAACGGACTAAAAGTGGCGATGGTCAATCCCGACGACCTCGCCGTGACTGACAATCTGAAAATGATAGCACAAATGTCGATCATCCCGGTCTATTCGACAAAGGACAAGATCGATAAGGCGATCGATCTTTTTTATAAAAAACTGGAATCGTCGGCATCAGCGAATTCTGCGCTCAGTGAAATATTCGCAGAGGGTGACGCAAGCGTTGAAGAAGTAAACATTAAGGACATTAAAGACGAGGACAATCCCGATTCGGCCCCGATCATAAACCTTGTAAACAGTATTCTGGCTAAAGCCGATCTGGACGGAACTTCAGATATTCATATTGAGCCCCAGGAAAAATATGTTCAGATACGATTCAGGAAAGACGGGGACCTTTACCTTCCCGCAGGATATGAAAAACTTCCAAAGAAACTTCAATCTTCATTGGCTGCAAGGATAAAAGTTCTTACAAAAACGATGAAACTTGACGTTAAGCTGCGTCCTCAGGACGGTAAGATCCGTTTGAAACTAAAGGGAAGGGAGATCGATTTCAGGGTTGGTACGCTGCCTACGGTTCACGGAGAAAAGATAGTGCTTCGTCTGTTAAAAACTGAAGAATTGTATCCTATCGAGGACATTTTTAGTAAAAATCCTGTTTTTATTGAACTGTTTATAAAAAACATTAAAAAACAGGACGGAATAATCCTTGTTACCGGACCAACCGGTTCCGGAAAGACCAACACGCTTAACTCTGCTGTAAACTACATCAAGAATGTTGATATAAATATTGTTGAGGTTGCAGACCCTGTCGAGATCCAGAACGAAGGGATCAACCAGGTTAATATAAATCTCCAGCAGGATGTGACTTTTGCTTCGGCTCTGAGACAGATACTCCGTCAGGACCCTGATGTAATACTGATCGGAGAGATGAGGGATTTTGAAACCGCACATATCGGATGTGAGGCGGCGCTTACAGGACACTTGGTTTTCAGCACCCTTCACACAAATGATGCTCCTTCTACTGTAACCCGTTTTATTGAGATGGGGATCAAAGATTACCTTATAGGAACAGTGATCCGTCTCATCCTTGCCCAAAGGCTTGGAAGAAAGATTTGTAAAATGTGTAAAAAAGAATATAAATACGAAAAAAGCCAGCTCATAGGTCTTGGTTTGACAGAAGAAGAAATCGAGAACGGTAAATTTTATAAAGGTGAAGGCTGTCCCAACTGCAAAGGGAAGGGCAGATCTGGCCGAGTCGCGTTAATTGAAATGATGGAAATGAATAAAAAGATCAGCGCGGCAGTAATGCGTGGAGCAACAGCTCTTGAAATCGGTGATATAGCGAAAGCGGAAGGAACCTACTGGACATTGAGAGAAGACGCGATCAGGCATTTCAAAGCCGGCACAATAGATTATGAAGAAGCTTTATATTATTCCGTGCAAAACTAAAAGTTAAATAAATAAGGGGTAAAATCATGCCGAAATTCAGATATGTCGCTAAAGATCTTGCAGGCAAGACCGTGACCGGCGAGATAATGGCGGGAGGACAGACCGATGTGGTGAACAAGCTGCAAATGCAGAATATGATTCCGATGAGCATAACCGAGATCAGTATGCAGAAATCCGGCGGCGGATTTCAGGCGATAAACGATAAAATAACCTTGTTGACTACAAAGGTCTCACTGTCTGACAAAGTATTTTTTACAAATCAGATGGTTACATTTTTAAACGCCGGAGTAACCCTGACAAAAAGTATAAAAAACATCGCGGATTCCCAAAAGAATGTGGTTGTGAAAGCCGTTCTGAATCAGCTTTATGATGATATCAATGCGGGATCAGATTTCTCCCAGGCGCTCGCTAAACACCCGAAGATATTTGACCAGATGTATGTGAATATCGTAAAGGCCGGTGAAGCTTCCGGTAACCTTGACAAAGCGCTTAAATCTCTTGCAGGTTATATGGAAAAGAGCGCTCAATTGCAAAGCGCTGTGAAATCCGCAATGATGTATCCCAAGTTTGTTATAATTTTTACGATTGTGATCGTATTTGTAATTCTCTGGAAGATTATACCTGTTTTCGAAACTCTATTTTCATCTGCAGGAGGTTCATTGCCGGGGCCTACTCAGTTACTGGTTGACGCTTCCGAAGTTCTTGAAAAACATTTTTTTCTAATTCTTGTTGCCATTATTGGAATTTATTTCGGTATTAAGTATGCTTTCAAATTTAAAAAAGTACGTGATTATTGGGATAACTTCACGATTAGTGTTCCTATTTTCGGAGAACTTGTAAGACAGATAATTGTTTCAAGAATTTCAAGTGTGCTTGCACTTCTTCTTGGTTCAGGAACATCGATGCTTGAGTCAATTGAAATATCAAGTAAAGTGGCGAATAATTCGGTGTATGAAGCATCTCTAAAGAAAGCGGCTGTGGATGTCAGCAATGGCGTCGAGCTTTCAGTGTCGTTTAAAAAAACAAACCGTTTTGATGATGTTTTTATCCAGTTGCTTGAGACAGGTGAGGAAACGGGTAAGATCGACGACCTGATGAAAAAGATATCGGAGTATTATGATGCAGAAGTCCAAATGAAAGTTAAAGGATTTTCTTCACTGATGGAGCCTTTGCTTATTGTCTTTATGGGTGTAATCGTCGGAAGTATAGTAGTTGCTATTTACCTTCCTATTTTCACTATGGGTTCAACTTTACATTAAGGAGCGCAGAGATTAAGTTCAAGCTGGGAATAATACTGACAATATGCATTTTATTCTCAACCGTGAAAGCAGAAATCGGGGAACCGGACCATAAAGTTCCCCTTTTTCTTTCCTTTGTCTTTCCCGGAGGAGGGCAGATATACAACGGAAGATATATTAAAGCAGGCATTTATGCCGTTCTTGAGGGCGTTCTTGTTTACGGGGCTTGGAAACAAAATGACAGGCTGGATGAAGCAAAAGACAAGCTGGAGTACTTCAGGGAAACAGGCGATTTGTATGGCATCGCAGAATATGAGTTTTATGTGGATACATATGAAAGCGACAGAAATAATTATATATGGATGAGTGTAGGAGCAGTGCTTTTATCGGCCGGTGACGCCTATGTTGATTCGCATTTCAAGTCTTTCAAAAGGGACTTGTTCAAAGACGGGGATAAACTTGAGTTAACTCCGTCAGTAAATAAGCTCACTTTAACGTATGAATGGTGATTTATTAAATTAAAACGGAGCTCTAATGTCCGCATTTGAAAATATTATAAACTCGAGAAAAGGAACTAAGCTGATAGTTCAGGGAAATGAGGCCTTTGCGCTGGGAATAATTCATGCGGGTTATCATGCTGCGGATGGGTATCCCGGTACGCCGAGTACTGAAGTTATCGATAAATATCTTAGCAAAGTTCAAAATAAAATAAACGTCGGCTGGTCAGTGAACGAGGCTGTAGCTGTAGCTGTCGGAATCGGACATTCCATCGCAGGATTCGATACTGTTGTTACGATGAAGACGCCCGGTGCATTTCAGGCCGGAGACCCGATCACAACTTCAGCTTTTTATACTGCTGAAGCCGGAGCGTTCGTGCTTTATGTAGCTACGGACTATGTGCCTTCTAGCACTCAGCATGTGATCGATCTGAAGTATTTCTTCGCTTCAGCAAGAATACCTGTACTTGAGCCGAGAGATCATCAGGAGATGTACGATATTGCTTTTGAAGCAGCTGATATAAGCAGGAATTTCAGGACGCCGGTAGTGATTTTAGCTTCCGGAATACTTGCCCATTCCGAGGGACTTATTCAGACAAAGGAACCGAGGAAAATAATTCCGAAGGAACTGAAATCCGATATGAAAGCATGGATGACTATGCCCGGCATCGCAAGAAGAAATTATGATGAAACTACTCAGAAAAGGATACCGGCCGTTCAGGATTATTTTGAAAGATCGCAGCTCGTCAGCGAGATCATTTCAACCGAGAGCGAAACAGGTATAATCGTCAGCGGAGAGACAACTATAATTCTGAAAGAAGTCCTTGGTCAGCTGGGAATAAAACCGTCCTATATGACGCTGTCCGCGCTTTATCCTGTGCCAGAAAAGAATATTCTGGATTTCGCGAAGAAGATAAAAGGTAAAATCTTAATATATGAAGACGGCGACAGATTTCTGGAAGAAAAAGTCCGTCTTTTAGGAATAAATGTAATAGGGAAAGAGAAAAATTCAGTTATAACAAACTGGACGCCTGAACTTCTACTGAGCGATCTGTGCAGAAAGCTCGGCCTGAAATGCGATTTTACACCGAAAAAAATCGAAGCTGAGCCTTTAAAAAGGCCGCCTTCGATCTGCCCCGGATGCCCGTATAAAGCTTTCGGACTTACGGTTAATAAATTCAAGCAGTCAGGAAAAATATACGCATCATTCGGAGATATCGGATGCTCAACACTTCTATATTTCATGAACGCGCTCGATACCGTGCTGTGCATGGGAGCAGGCGATTCAGTCAGGCAGGGATTTGTCCTTTCAAAACCCGAATATGCGCATAAAACTATTAGCATAATAGGCGACTCCTGCGAATGTCATTCTGGACTTGACGCAACAAGGAACGCGGTATTCAGGAATACTTCGGGCGTGAAAGTAATTCTGGACAATAGGATCACTGCGATGACGGGCGGTCAGCCTGCACCGAGTTCGGAATATAATCTGGCCGGCGTTCAGAACAGATTCAATCTCGTCAAGGCTCTCGAAGCCGAGCAGGCTAAAGTTGTCGTCGCGAATTCATACAATATCAAGCAGGTCGAGAAAGTATTAGCTCAGGCTCTTGCGGATGCAGAAAAAGGCGAGTATACCACGCTGGTTCTTGAAGGACCGTGCATACATCAAGTGGCGAACAAGGCTAAAGTCAGAAAAGTTCAATTCAACAGGGAAAAATGCAGACGCTGCGGCAAGTGCAACATGTGTCAGGGGATCGAGTTCGACGAGGATAAATGGCCTCATTTCACTCAGCTCTGCACTAACTGCGCCGGTCATGATCAGGTCTGCAAACAGGTCTGCCCTTTCGGTGCTATTGAATTCATCACCGAAGAAACTAAGATACAATCGCCATCTCTGCCGGAAGTCGGAAAATACGAAGAAAGCAAGATCGATCCGAAATCACTTCCATCGTCGCTCAGAGTAGCTGTCAGAGGCATAGGCGGACAGGGAAACCTTTTCTTCGGAAAAGTGCTTGCAGAAATATCACTCAATACACCTTACGGAGATGCTCATATCGTTAAAGGTGATACTCACGGAATGGCTCAGCTCGGAGGGCCTGTTATTTCAACATTCGCCTGCGGTGCAGTTCATTCACCGACTCTACTTCCGGGCACAGTTGATGTCATAGTGGTCATGGAAAGATCGGAAATATTGAGAGAAGGGTTCCTCGATCTGTTAAAAGCGGGCGGAACAATAATTCTAAACAGCTACAAAGCTCTGCCTCCGAGAACAAGCATTCACGATTATCCGAAAGATGAAGTTATCGATAAATTGCTCGACGGATATAAAGTTATAAGGATAGATGCGGAAAAGATAGCTAAGAACTTCGGGGACGAACAGGGAAAGACGGCAAATGTCATCGTTCTCGGGCTTTTGTCAACGATAGAGCCGTTCAATAAAATACCTGAAGGCATCTGGATCGGCGCATTAAAGAAATTATCACCGAACGAAAACATATTTAAAGCAAACATTACAGCATTCAACGGAGGAAGGAACCATGGTAAATAAAGAACTCGTTAACCCGAAATCTATAGTCGTGATCGGTGCGTCTGAAAATATAAAAAAACCTGGCGGAAAGGTATTGTACAACATCCTTCTCGGCGATTATAAAGGCAAGCTTTACGCGATCAATCCTAAAGAGGAGAAAGTTCAGGGCGTAAAATGCGTGGCCCCGGAAGATCTCCCTGATGTTGAACTGGCTATCATATCCGTTGCAGTGAACCATGTAAAAGGTTATATAGAGTTTCTTGCTAAGAATAAAAATACAAAGGCATTTATTGTACTATCAGCCGGCTTTGGCGAGATGGGCGAAGAGGGAAAGAAGCTTGAAAAAGAAATACTTGATGTGGTAAATAAATATAAAGCCTCACTTATCGGACCGAACTGTATAGGCGTGCTTACGCCTCATTATAACGGGATATTCGCAGGGCCGATCCCCAAGCTGGATCCCGCAGGCTGCGATTTCGTCTCGGGTTCAGGAGCTACGGCCGCATTCATTATTGAAAAAGGCATCCCGATGGGAATTACCTTTGCAAGCCTGTTCTCGGTCGGAAACAGCGCTCAGGTCGGAGTAGAAGATGTTCTAAAATACTGGGATGAGACCTTTGATCCGAAAAAAAGTTCGAAGATCAAGATACTTTATATGGAAAATGTCAATAAGCCGGATATGATATTAAAACACGCATCTTCATTAATTAATAAAGGCTGCAGGATCGCGGCGATAAAATCAGGCAGTTCCGATGCGGGATCAAGAGCGGCATCATCCCATACGGGCGCTCTTGCGACTCCGGATAAAGCAATAGATTCGCTTTTCAAAAAAGCGGGCATAATCAGGTGTCACGGTAGAGAGGATCTGATCTATACCGCGGGCGTTCTGATGCAGAAAGAGCTCAAAGGAAAGAATATCGCCATAATAACTCATGCCGGCGGGCCTGGTGTCATGCTTACGGACGCGCTTTCCAACGGCGGTCTTTCCGTGCCAAAGATCGAGGGCAAACACGCAAAAAAACTTCTTGAAATATTATTCCCGGGATCATCGGTCGCCAACCCGATAGATTTTCTCGCTACCGGAACAGCCGAACAACTGGGAATAATAATAGATTATGTTAACGATAAATTCAAAGAGATCGACGGGATGGTCGTGATCTTCGGATCTCCCGGACTCGGCGAGATATATGATGTTTATAAAGTCCTTCATGAAAAGAAGGAAAGATCAAAGAAGCCGATATTCTCCATGCTTCCTTCAATTGTTTCAGCCGGAAAAGAGATCGAATATTACAAATCTCTCGGTGAAGTGTATTTTTCGGATGAAGTTACGCTCGGTAAAACGATCGTCAATGTAGCGAATACTCCAAAACCCTATACAGAATTCAAAGAAATCAAGATCGACGATAAAAAAGTCAGAGCGATAATAAGCAAAGCTAAAGACGGTTATTTGAAGCCTGAACAGGTAGCGGATATGCTCGATGCGGCCGGAATACCGAGAGTTCAGGAGTTCGTCAGCAATAAAAAAGACAAGATCGTCGCTAAAGCTAAAGAATTAGGCTTCCCTCTTGTAATGAAAGTGGTAGGCCCGGTGCATAAATCCGATGTCGGCGGTATAGCTTTAAATATCAAAACAGAAAAAGAGATCGAAAAGATTTTTGATAAAATGATGAAGATAAAAGATTCAAAGGGCGTCATGATCCAACCGATGATCTCCGGAAAAGAATTCTTCGCCGGTATAAATCACGAAGGAAAGTTCGGGCATTCTATATTATGCGGTCTCGGCGGAATATTTATCGAAGTATTCAAAGATACTGCAAACAACCTCGCACCGTTCGGTTCTGATAAAGCACTCGAAATGATCAGATCATTAAAAAGCTATAAGATCATTCAGGGCGTAAGAGGTCAGAAAGGAATTGACGAGAATAAATTCGCGGAAGTGATCGCAAGACTTTCAAGCCTGACGCAAGCCGCTCCAGAGATCATGGAAATGGACATCAATCCGCTTCTCGGCAACGAGAAAGACCTGGTCGCCGTTGACGCCAGGATAAGAGTGAAGAAGTAGAAGTAAGATTATAATTTTATAAAACACTTAAGCCCCTTTCGGAGGGGCTTAAATTTAGGAGGAGGAGTAATGAAGAAGTTTGTCTTGTTACGACTCTTATACATTTCCAAATATTGTAAAGTTCCAAAATAAATTATTTATTTTCATTTTAAACTCAAAAAGATTATATTTAAAATACATTTTATGCGGGGAGAATATGAAAATCCATCTTTTACAAATATCTGTCGATGAAAAAAATACTGAAGGGAATCTTTCAAAGGCAATGGAGCTTTTCAAGAATGTTAAGGGCGGCGGGATCGCTGTCCTTCCGGAGATGTTCATTCCGGGATATAACAGGGATAATATGGAATACTGGTCAGATAAGTGGAAGGATGTTGTTTTTGAGTTTTCCGGAATAGCAAAAGATATTTCGACTGCGGTTGTGTTTACCACCCCGGTAAAAGAAAAAGGAAAAATATATAACCGCGCTTTTTTTATAGATGATGAAGGAAAAGTTCTGTCGGTTTACGACAAGATCCATCTTTTCAGGCTGATGGACGAGGATAAGATATTTCATCAGGGGAACGGGCTTCATACTTTCGGATTCAAGGAATGGAATATAGGCATGAATATCTGCTATGATCTCAGGTTTCCGGAGAGTTTCAGAAAATTGTGGCTGAAAGGAGCGAATCTGATCATTCTTCCGGCATCGTGGCCGCACAAACGGGTAGATACGATGATCAAATTAGCTTATGCCAGAGCGATAGAAAGCCAGAGTTATTTCGTGCTTGTAAACAGAGCTAACGGCAGGTCCGACTATCCCGATTACGGCGGAAATTCGATGGTGATCTCTCCCGACGGCTTGATCGTTTCAGGATGCGGCACGGAAGAAGAGATCAAAACTGCCGATATCGATTTATCTCAGGTTGCTGAATACCGCAAAATGATAGACTGCAGAGCTGACAGACGGGGCGATCTGTATTAGTTTTTTCGGATTTTAGCAAATTTTCGTTATAAAATATTGAATAAAATATTTTTTGTTTTGGGTAACAAATGTTTTAAATTTAAAAGCTGTGGGTGTAAAAAATTAAAATAGGCGGGAAAAAATGATTCAACTTGATCTGAAAAAATACGGCATCACGGGCGTGAAAAAAATATTTCACAACCCGTCTTACGAAGTTCTGTTCCAGCACGAGACAGATAAAAAACTTGAAGGTTTTGAAAAAGGTGTTGTGACGGATACAGGCTCGGTCGCTGTTATGACGGGAAGATTTACAGGCCGTTCGCCCAAAGACAGATATATCGTTATGGATAAAACTACTAAAGACACGATCTGGTGGGACGGAAATATTAATATCCCTGTTTCAGAAAAGATATGGAAAGAGCTGAAAGGCGTAGCTCAGAAACAGCTTTCCGAAAAAACTCTATACGTAGTTGATACATTCTGCGGTACGAATGTTGATACCAGACTTAAAGTAAGATTCATTACGGAAGTTGCGTGGCAGGCTCACTTTGTGACCAATATGTTCATCAGGCCGTCAAAATATGAACTTGAAAACTACGGCGAACCGGATTTCGTAACTATAAATGCTTCAAAGACAACTAACCCTAACTGGAAAGAGCACAAATTACGCACAGAAGTGTTCGTACTGTTCAACCTGACTGAAAAAATGCAGATCATAGGCGGAACCTGGTACGGCGGCGAGATGAAAAAAGGCATTTTCTCAATGATGAATTATTATCTGCCTCTAAGAGGATTAGCTTCAATGCACTGCTCCGCCAATGTAGGCGAAAAGGGCGATGTTGCAATATTCTTCGGACTTTCAGGCACAGGGAAGACAACTCTTTCAGCTGATCCGAAACGATATCTGATCGGCGATGACGAGCACGGCTGGGATGATCACGGGGTGTTCAACTATGAAGGCGGATGCTACGCGAAAACGATCAATCTTAAAGAAGAGAACGAACCTGATATCTGGAGAGCGATAAAGAGAGACGCGCTTTTAGAAAATGTGACCGTTAAAAAGAACGGTTCGGTGGATTTTGCAGACGGTTCGGTTACTGAAAATACAAGAGTTTCATATCCGATCTATCATATAACAAAAATAGTTCTGCCGTCAAAAGCGGGACACGCTAAAAAGGTGATATACTTATCCGCCGACGCATTCGGGGTTCTTCCTCCGGTATCGATTCTCGACAGGGATCAGGCGCAGTATCACTTCCTCTGCGGATATACATCAAAGCTTGCAGGAACCGAACTCGGCATAATCGAACCTGTTCCTTCATTCTCGCCAGCTTTCGGCGAGGCATTTTTAAGCCTTCATCCTACTATTTATGCAAAAACTCTTGTGAAAAAGATGGATGAGCACGGAGCAACGGCATATCTGGTCAATACAGGCTGGAATGGCACAGGAAAGCGTATATCTATAAAGGATACGCGCGCGATAATAGACGCGATAATAGACGGATCAATAAATAAGGCTAAAACCAAACATATTCCTATCCTGAACCTTACAGTGCCGGTAAAGCTCAAGAACGTATCGGAAGGCTTGCTTGATCCGAGAGATACTTATAAGAAGAAAGGCGAGTGGGAAACCAAAGCCAAATCACTGGCTGCGAAGTATATTAAGAACTTTGAACAGTACTGCGATAATAAAGCTGCGAAAGCCCTTATCAAATCAGGCCCGCAGGTGTAATAATATATTATTAATGTGTATTAAAAAAGGCGGTTTATTCCGCCTTTTTTTCTTCAGTGATCTCGATCTTGGTCTTTAAAAACGCTATGACTTCGACTTTTTTGTCTTTGGGAATTCTAAGAAGGATGCCTCTAAAGGATTCGAGCCTGGTATCATAGCGGAAAGGGGAAAGGAATATCCCGTTCTTGTCATTCAGGACTTTTTTATAGTAAGAATATTCATGCTTAACTTTATAAAAAAAACGGTCAACTACGATCCCTTTATCAAAAAGGGAATATTTAAAAGGGAAAAAAATTTCCGTAAGAGATAAGATCGTCAGAACAACCGATACCATTCCATACTCGGGGCCAAATGTATAATATATAAATATATTTACCAGAAATACCGTCAGAACAGCCATGTAAAACTTTTTCGGCTCATCCTTAAGCGTATTCGTCACAAATAAATATATCGGTTTTTTATCATTATCCATTTCATAATCTCCAAAATTGTGTTAAATTTATATAAAGTAACGCAAAATTACAAGGCAATTAAATGAAAGCAGCAAAGCAGATCGTATTCACAAATGCAGTAAAAGCACTTAAGCCCGAGCTTAAGGGAAAGTCGTACGTGTTCATAACTGACGATAATGTTTTTGAACTTTTAAAACTAAGATTCTTTAAAGAATGCATCACTCTTATACTTAAGAGCGGAGAAAAAACCAAAAACCTTCGCACAATTGAAGGTATCTATGAGCATCTTCTTGATATTGAGGCTGACAGGCATACCGTTATTGTCGGTATCGGAGGCGGAGTAGTCTGCGATATAGCGGGTTATGCCGCCGCCACTTTCAAAAGAGGAACAGGACTTATTCTGGTTCCGACAACACTTCTCGCTCAGGCTGATGCGGCGATCGGAGGAAAGAACGGGGTCAATTTTAAAGGTTTCAAGAATATGATAGGCACATTCAAACAGCCTGATAAAATAATAATCGATACTGTCTTTTTAGAAACTTTAGACAGGCGCAATTTTAATAACGGAGCGGCTGAAGTCATAAAAACTGCGATTATCGGAGATAAAGAACTGTTCAAGCTTCTGGGTAAAAACCCACTTTCAGAGTTTACAAATGCGGAACTGAATGAAGCTGTAAAGACTTCAGCGGAGATCAAAGAAGGAATTGTATTACAGGATCCGACAGAAAAAGGGATTCGAAAGATTTTGAATTTCGGTCACACGATCGGTCACGCAGTTGAACTTAACAGTAAAAAAATGATGCACGGCGAAGCGGTTTCGATCGGAATGATAGCGGCATGCAGAATTTCTGAAAAACTGGCCGGTTTGGATAAGAAAGTGACCGCAAAGGTTAAGAAGATTCTCGAAATGAATTCGCTCCCTTTCGAAATTCCGGCTAAAATTTCAACTGAGCAGATAATAGAATCAATAATTCAGGATAAAAAGAAAAATTCAGATAAGATAGATCTCGTGCTGCTGAAAGATATCGGCGAACCTGTTATTCAAGATATTGATCTGAAAAAACTGAAAGGACTGATAGATGATATTCGTTAGCATATCAAACCCGGATATTGACAAATGCGTTGAGCTCATAGAAAAATATAAGAATGTAGAACTCAGGCTCGATCTGATAAATCCAGATACTGATGATATAGGCATCCTTCTTTGCAATGCCGAAACAAGCATCTGCACATATTCCGATATCTCCGATATCAGCAGATGCATGGAATACACGCTTAAAAGTATTGATTACGGAGTTGATCTTGTGGATGTCAACCTGAATTTGCCGTCGGACGAAATAAGACTGGCGGTCAGCCATGCGAAGAATAAAGAAAAAAGGGTTATGCTTTCATATCATAATTTTCAATCAACTCCGGACAGGGAATTTCTGAACGGGATAATTAACGAAGCGGATATTTACGAGCCTCATTATATAAAGATCGCCTGTCTTGCCAATTCTGAAGAAGACAACGAACTGCTGCTTTCTCTGATGAGGGTCAACGACAGGATAATTCCCGTGCCTATGGGTGAAACGGGAAAAAAAGGCAGGCTCAAAGCATATATAAACGGCTCTCCAATAGTTTATGCTTATCCGGATGATGAAAAACCGACAGCACCGGGACAATTGCCTTTTTTAGATTATAAAGATATGGACAAAATACTGGGAATCATTTACCACTAATGACCGGTACCGGTAGAACCGAACCCGCCTTCACCTCTGTGCGTATCTGAAAGTTCATCAACTTCGATCACTTCAGCCTGATATACCGGGCTTATGACCATCTGGGCGATCTTCATTCCGGCTGTAATTAAAAAATCTTTCTTCGAGTGATTTATCAGAATTACGCCCACTTCTCCCCTGTAGCCTTCATCTATAGTGCCCGGAGTGTTCAAAACTGTAATGCCTTCCTTTAGTGCAAGTCCGCTTCTAGGTCTGACCTGAGCTTCAGTGTTGGCAGGAAGCTCTATCTTGATCCCGGTCTTTATCAGAGCGGATTCGCCTGATCGGATAAGCTTTTCCTCATTAGAAAAAACATCCATTCCCGCATCTCCGGGATGCGCGTATTCAGGGAGTTTTGCAGTTTCTGATATTTTCTTTACTTTTAACTTGTACATAGGTCGGAATAAATCAAATTCAGGCGGAAAAATCAAGTGAAATTATATTTTTTAGGAAAGTTGAGGGTCACTAGATGACACCGATGTTGTACTATTATGGCTTAAGTTTAAAAATGAATTGAGGAAACAAAATTATGCAGGTAAGTGATTACATCGTAAAGAAATACGGAAGAACGGAATTTCCGAGAGAAACAATGCTGGAACGCGGAACAGATGATATGAGTCTCTCAGACCTTATCGCCGTTATTATCGGCAAAGGTTCCAGGTACGAAAGCGTGTTCGCGATTTCAGAAAGGATAATCCGCGACTACGGATCTAAAACTATAGCGGAAATAAAAGATCCGGCAAAGATAGATCAAATGCTTAAGATCGGACTTGTTAATTCATGTAAGCTTGTCGCCGCATTCGAGCTGGGAAGACGATTCTACAGCCCGTCGGTAAAAAGAAAAACCCTTATAAGAGGACCTGAAGATATTTACGGTCATACAAAAGAAATGTCAGGCTTCATAAAAGAAGTGTTCAGAGGATTGTACCTGAATACAAAAAGCATGATAATCCATGACGAAAATATAAGTGTGGGTCATCTTTCCGGTACACTTGTTCACCCAAGAGAGGTTTTTAAAGCTGCGATCGACTGCTCGGCAAATTCCGTAATAGTTGTTCATAACCATCCTTCTGGAGAAGCTCAGCCTTCAAAGAACGATGATGAGATCACAAAAATGCTTAAAGAGACCGGCGAGATTTTGCAGATACCTCTTGTAGATCATGTTATTATAGCGGAGAGCGGTTATTACAGCTACAATAAGGAAGGGAGACTGTGATCAAGGCGAATAAGATATTTTACTTAATAGTTAACTTGACTTGAAGATTATTTTTGCATAAATTAAATCAAACAAACTTGGAGAGCATTATGAATTCATCAAAATTTGCTGAAATAATGGAACTGGCCGTTAAAAATGAGGAAGAGGCTTTTGAGTTTTACAGGAAAGCATCTTTAAAAATAAAGGACACTTCTTTAAAAGCTCTTTTCAAAGAACTAGCCGAGGAAGAGTCCGGTCATAAATCGCTTCTTCTCGGATACCTTGACGACAGCATGAAAACACTAAAATTCAAAGACTCCGCAGACTATAAAATTTCGGAAACACTCCCGCTTCCCAAACTTACAGCGGAAATGAAATATACAGACGCAATAGTCCTGGCGATGAAAAAAGAAGAAGCCGCCATGAAAATGTACAAAGAATTCGCCGAGGCAAGCGCTGACAAATCCCAGAAAGAAACTTTTATGGAACTTTCAAAGATGGAGAAAGGACATAAGAAAAGACTTGAGGACATGTATAACGATACAGCTTTTGTAGAAGCCTGGTAAAAAAAAGTAAAAAAAATATTATTTTATGAGTTGAGTGTCACTAGATGACACTCAACTCTTTTATATTGCCTCTGATGACAAAAAAAACGGAGGCGAAAAATGTGTCACACTATTTGTAAAAGCATCGGAAACTACTACTACTTCAACTGCGGAGAGATTTCGGATACCGTCCGGAAGGAAGCGGAAAAATTCTGCAGCAGTATGATAAAAACCGGAACCGATCCCGATACAGGAATCGTGATAAACTCGGAAAACGAGATCAGATATCTTACTTTCGGTGAGGTTGCCGGCGGATGTCTTTTAGAAAAACATGTTCAGGAATGCGATTATATTCTCGAGTTCTAAAGTACACTCTGCCTTAAAAAAGAGGTTTTCTTTTTACATATAATACATTATATTGTGGAGTAAACCATAGAGAAGGCAGGGACATGTTATCTAAATACATACCTCAGCATTTTATCGATAATTATCATGATATAGTGAAAAATAATTATATCGTGATAAAAGGTTATGTTATCTATGCCGAAATACATGGAATGCAGTCTATGTGCGACAAATTGTCGGATAAGGGAGAACAGGGTTCGAAGGCTGTTTCCTCTGCTATGATGCAGATCTTTGAGCCGCTTCTGAAAATAATTCATAAAAGAGGCGGGTCTGTATATAAATTGAGCGCAGATTCAATAGCGGGATTCTTTCCCGGTACGATCCCTTCCAGATCGGTGAACAACTGCGGGATAGAGCTTATGGAACTGATGAAAGATATGAAAAGCATAAAAAATCAGTTCGGCAGGTTCACGATCGGATTCAAAGCCGGGGCTGCTTATGGGGAAACGATAATAGGGCAGCTCGGGAAGAGTGAAAAAGACTATTTCATAGCGGGGTCTGCGTTTGAAAAAGCTGCCGAATGTTCGCATTCTGCGGATAAAGGAGAGTTTCTCGTGAACTGCAGCATGAGATTCAGACTCGGCATCTGCGACTTTAAAACAAAGGAAGGATACTATTATGTTTCCGAGAAAATCGAAGAACTCTTTGAACCGTCTCCGCATATATCCAGACCGGGTAAAATAAATAAAATTGAATTGTTTACAAGAAAAGTCATATCAGATATTGACAGGGAAAAAGGAACAGGCTACGGCGAATTCACAGATTTTACGGTTCTATGTGCAGGTTTATCTGCAAAAGATCATACTTCGGGTTTTGATCATGCGGGGCTGAGTGAACTTCTAACATGTATTTTCAGGATATCTTCTGATTACGGCGGACTGCCATTAAGAACCGATCTGAAATCCGGTGACAATAAAGTGATCATTCTGTTCGGCGTAATTGAGCCAAGCACGAATTCTGAAGAAAATGCCGCAAAATGCGCTCTTGATATTATAAAAGAATCCGGAAATAACAAAGGACTGAGAATGGCTATAAATTCCGGCGCAGGTTATTTAGGCATATCCGGATCGCCGGAAAGGCACGAATTTATATGCGCTGGAGATGTGTTAGGCACTTGCATAAAGCTGATGAGATCGGCGGATTCAAACGAAATTATTGCGTCAGGAGTTTCTTCCTCAAAGATGAATGGTGCCGTGTTTGAAAATTTTAGGGATAAAGGGTTCAAAGGGATAAAAACCAGATATAAAATTGCCAGCCTGAAAGGTTTCTTAAAAAAAGAAAGCCCTGTTCACGAATTGATAACCGGAAGGGATAAAGAATTATCAGAATACAGAGATGCAGTTTCTAAAGGAACGGTTAGAAAGGTGTTTATAACGGGTGACAAAGAAAGCGGAAAAAGTACCTTATCAAAAGCTTTTTCAGAAATATCCTCAAAAACCGGAAAAATATTTTCGGTATTATGCGAGAAAGAAACCCAAAACACTCCTTATATTACCGTAATAGACCTTATTAATAGTTTTTTAAAGAGCTTTTCTTCGGATAGAAGCTACGCTCTAAAAAAACTGCTTGCAGACATTAAGGAAAGCCATAATTATGATCTTTATTCCAGATTTTTAGGGATAACCGAATATAACGGAAGATTTATTGACAGGGCTCTGAATGGGGTGATCGACGATGTGTCCGTATCGCTGTTCATGAACTATTCGGGTATATACAGAACATTCATATTTATCGACAACGCCGATTATTTAGATAAATGCAGCCTGAGTGTCCTGCGCAGATGTCTGGAATATGAGAATATGGAAGCGGTATTTCATTTTAATTACGAAAATGAAGTCCTGACATCATCACTCAAAGACGGTAAGAACGAGCTTGATTTCAAAGTTAAGCTTCCAGAAATCCATACCCTTCACAAATTAAAAAAGGATCAACACGAATCTGTAAGCAACAAAAATAACTCAAAGAAAAACATCAAAAGCATGGTTTTAAGGTACTATGATATTTTCTGTTACGAACCGGCGGTTATTCTGCTAAGAGATTATGTAAAAAGCGATCCTTCTAAAGATGACGCAGCATGGTCTTTACTGCTCGAAGCGGAGATCTATAGAGCCGGGAAAGAGTACGGAAAAGGGATAGATCTCTGCGATAAAGTCATGGAGATGATGCCCGGTTCAGGTAATGAATATTATTCAAAAGCTACAGTGCTTAAAGTGCGGATGCTTTTTGAATCGGCAAGATACAATGAAGCTGTAACTGAAGCCGAACTTCTGGACGGAAGCGCCGGTACTGATTTGTTCGCCATAGCCAAATGCCTTTTAGGCTTATCCCAGCTGAAGAAGGGCATGTTCCCTTCTGCTGAAATAACTGTTCAGGAAATGTATAATATTAAAAATGAGATCAAAGATCCAGAAGCCTCTTCAATGTTTTTCGAGCTGTCGGGAAGTTTTGAATTCCACAAGGAAAAATATAAGATCGCAAGGGCTTATTTCGAAGATATGCTGGCTGTGTCTCAGGCTGACCGTTTTTCAGGACAGGCTTTATCTGCATTGATAAGTATAAGCCTGTGTTATGAAAAAGAAGGCGAAAATAAAAAAGCGATCGAGATACTTGATAAATTATGTGACGAATCTCTAAAGATACATAACTTTGATCACGCAATTGAAAGCATAGAAAGCTGTTTCAGGAATACAAAAGGTTCGGAGAGAAAAGCAGTATTTTATTCTGACAGGTGGTTTAATGCGGCAAACAGGCTCAAAAGACTGTCCGTTTCAGAAAGTATAAAAACGCTGATGGCTGGAGTAGTAAATCTGAAAACAGGCAGGGACAGGAATGAATATCGGTGAAGAAGCATAAAACTGATAAAAAAAGTTATTAAGGAATTTATTGACATTCGATTTTAATTTATTTAACTTGAACTTGTGGAATTAAATCTTAAAAGATAAACAAGGAGTAAAAAATGCCTCATGTAATTTCTGACAAATGCGTTGCCTGCGGAGCCTGCAAACCCGAATGTCCGGTTGACTGTATAGCCGAAGGCGACATCTATAAGATCGATCCGAGCGCCTGTATTGACTGCGGGGCCTGCGCTGCAGTCTGTCCTTCTGACGCTATCAGCCAGGAATAAGTTCATATTTCCGAATTTTAAGCCGTTTTTAACGGCTTTTTTTATTGTAAAATATTTTATTAAAAGAGTTGACAATTAAACTTTAAGGTATTATTTTGAATCAAGTCTTAAACTTTGCAGCCAAGGTGCTTACTAAAAGCATTGAAATACTTGAAAATATAAAAAATCTGAGGAGGATTCATGAAGAAGCTTGTTGTGTTGTTACTTGCAGCGGCGGTTTCACTTGTTGCGGCGAACAAAGCGGCACTTGATAATTCAAAGCTTACGGGTTACAAGATCAGCTCGGAAACTGAGAGTTATCTGGAGCTGGGATTTAATGTTAAGGACATCAATTATGCTGATGTTACGACAGAAAAGGGTGTGTTCACTTCTGTTGCCATTGACAATGGTACTTTGACGGGAGATTTAGGCTCGCCGGCGATGCCTGCTTACAACAAAATGATAGCTATGCCTTTCGGGGCAGAGCCTCAGGTAGAAGTTGTCAGCTACGAGACAAAAGTCTATAAGCTTTCTGATCTTGGAATTAAAAACAGGATCATTCCTTTACAGCCGAGTTATTCAAAAAGCTCAAAACCAGAAGACAGGCTGTTCATTTACAACGAGAGCGCTTATAGGTCTTCAAAATTCAATGAATCTCCTATCGCATCTGTAACGGTTAGCGGTACAATGAGAGGGATCGGGGTAGGCGTAATATCTGTTGAGCCTATCAGATACAACCCTTCAACAGGCGAGATAACTGTTTACAACAATGTAAAAGTTAAAGTTAATTTTATCGGCGCTGATCCGAGAGCGGCAGAGATAGCAAAAGCTGAATATTCTCCTTTCTTCGAAAGCGCTTATGCTCAGATGATCAATTACAAGCCGCTTGATACCAAAGCAGATATTACTACTTATCCAATTACATATCTGATCCTTGCGAACAGCGGTTTGAACGGAAATGCTGACCTTAACAGACTTATCGCATGGAAAAAAGAGAAAGGATTTAATGTTATAGTGAACTATGTTACCGCGGCATCAACAATTACAACAAATGACACATGGATAGAAAGCCAGTACAATACCTTAAACCCTAAACCGTCGTTTGTTCTTGTTGTCGGCGACCACGACGGTACTTACGGCGTTTTATCTGAAGTTAACCCGCCTCTGGGATCAAGCGGTTCTGTAACAAGATCAGACCTTCTGTACGGAGTTATGGGAGCTACGAGCTCAACGAACAAGATACCTTCAATGTATGTTGGAAGATTTTCGGTTGTAGCTTTAGCGGATCTGACAGCTCAGGTAAATAAAACTTTATGGTATGAGAAAGAGCAGTTTTTAGTCGGAACTCCAGATCTGAATTATCTTACCTATACTCTAGGTGTTGCCGGAGTTGACGCAGCAAATGCAGAGCCTTTCGGAGATCCTCAGATTTACTACGGATGGACATATTATTTCAATGCCGCACACGGAATGGCAAACTCACAGACTTACTACTCAAATGAGTCGGACGCATCAACAGCCGATCTCGAGATCAGGAACTTTATGTCTGCGGGAGCAGCTTTTTATAACTATACTGCGCACGGCGATATCACAATGTTCTATGACCCGAATTTTACCAATACGCATGTTGACGCTATGACGAACACGAACAAATACCCTATCATGGTAGGTAACTGCTGCTTAACCGGATCATTCGGAACAGTAGAGTGTTTCGGCGAAGCATTGCTGAATGCGCCGAATAAAGGCGCAGTCGGTTACATCGGAGCTTCAATGAGTACCTACTGGAATGAAGATCTCACAATGGCAGTCGGAATGGATGTCAACGGACAGCCCGCTCCTGCATTAGATGTGGCGCATCCCGGAATGTACGATGGAATTATGGCTCTCGGATATTCATCAGTGGGATCAATGAAGCATGTCGGACTTATGGCTGTTGACAACAACAACCAGACTTGGGAAGACGACTACTGGTCATCATATCATACATTCGGCGACCCGTCAATAATGCCGTATATGGGAATACCGGCAGTTCAGACGGCAACTCATGACGGCGTGATCGCGCCCGGAGTAACAACTTACACAGTTACAACAACTCCTTACGCCTATGTTGCTATGGGCGACCAGAGCGGCGTTCTTCACGGAGCTGCGAGAGCCAATTCATCAGGCGTAGCCGTAGTTCCTGTGACCGCATATACTGTAGGAAACACTGGAAAACTTGTGATAACCGCTCAATTTAAAAGACCGTTCTACGCTGATGTACTATGCACCGGAGCAACGGGCGGTACTTTTGCGATAAACCAGACATCTTTATCTTACGGCAATGTAGCTGCAGGTACAAGCAGCATAAAAACATTCCAGATAACAAACAGCCATGCTACCGAATATATCCTCGGAGATATTACCACCCCGGCTGGATTCAGCGTAGCAGTAGCTTCGAAAGAAATAACGAAAGATATTAAAAATGTACTGAGCTATTCAGTAGCACCAAGCTCAAGCAAAACTTTCAATCTCTCTTTCGAACCTACAGCAGGTCAGGTTTACAGCGGTAACGTGGTCGTGACATCATCAGATACAAACCATGCGACCCAGAATATAGCTGTAACAGGAACGGGAACGGTTCCGGAGGCAGAAGTAAGTGTAACCGATATAACCGCCGCGGCAGCGCCTGAAACATCAGCGAACAGGAGTTTTAATATAAACAATACCGGATTAGCAGAACTGACTTACAGCATCGCGATAAATTATACAAGCGGTAAAGATGTTAAAGGTTCCGGCGGCCCGGATGCGTACGGTTACAAATGGAAAGATTCAGACGAAGTCGGCGGCCCTGTTTACAGCTGGGTTGATATAACCGGAGTGGGAACGCCTGTAGTACTTTCTGACGATGCGGAAACCGGATCAATTGCAATGGGTATGACATTCAATCTTTACGGAGTTGACTATACCAGTATGGTCATAGGAGCGAACGGAGCTGTAACATTCAACGGCAGCGATATAGCCTATTCTAATGTAGCAATTCCATCAACAGCGACTCCTCAGGCTATAGTCGCCCTCATATGGGACGATCTCGATCCCGCCTCTGCCAACAACAAAATATACTATTACTATGATTCAGCAAACAGCCGCTTTATAGTATCGTACATAAATGTACCTCACTACGGTACAACAAGCAACAATATCGCCCAGATGCTGCTTTACACAAGCGGTAAGATCGTATTCCAGTACCAGACAGTTGGAGCCTCGTCAGTCACTACTTCCACTGTAGGTATTGAGAACGGTGACGGAACCATCGGAACACAGGTAGTTTATAACGCAGCGTATCTGAAAAACAATCTGGCGGTTCAATTCACAGCGACACCTGAGTGGCTGAGCTTAGATAACACATCAGGCGTAGTTTCAGCAGGCAAAGGCAGCGTAACGATCGGCGCGACCTGCGACGCAACAGGTCTTGAGCTTGGTACTTACACGGCAGACCTGACGGTAACTACGAACGATCCTGATGAAGGCACAGTGATAATACCTGTAATATTCACAGTATCGAACATTGTAGTTCCGGGAACGCCGTCTAATGTTACAACGAGCGTATCCGGCACCGATCTGACGATCAGCTGGGCGGCATCTGCAAATGCTACGAGCTATGATGTTTATTCATCGACAGAACCATACGGAACCTATACACTTGAAACGAATGTAGCGACGACCTCATACACGACTACATACACAGCAGCAAGAAAGTTCTGGTATGTAGTGGGCAAGAACGCGACTAAGTAATCAAATAATCATAAGAATAAGAGAGCCGGCAGAACACGCCGGCTTTTTTATTTTCTTTTATTGTTGACAACCATGATTTCAGGTATTATCTTGAATGGAGTCTTAATCCGTTCCGGTAAGGTAGCTTAATACAGCTATTGAAATATTCAGAATATTAAATAAAAAATCAAAAATGGAGGATCCATGAGAAGATTTATCATTGCTGCATCTGTAATGTTAATTGCAGTCTCGGCTTTCGCAAAGACCAGCAGAGGTTTCACTGTCGATTACAGCAGACCGTCCGATTCAGAAATGCGGCTTGATTTCAAAGTCGCGGATTTTACTGTTTCCGTTGTAGAAAAGGACGGAGTAAAATATTCAAAAATAAGCGGGGCAGGAAGCGCTTTGACAATTGACAAGGGATTTGCGGAGATCCCTTACCATGCTTCAGCAGTTCAATTGAAGGATGATAAGAATGTGACGATGAAGTTCAATTCAGAAGACTATTCTGATATAGTGCTCGATTATCCTCTGCTCCCTTCAAGAGGGATAATTTCAAGAAGCCAGAACATAGACGAGATACCTTATGCAATATCGAAAGAATCAATAAACAATGAATGGTATCCGGGCAAGATCAGCGAAATGACAGAGCCTTTCATTATGAGGGATGTCAGAGGAACTCATGTAATAATTTATCCTTATCAGTACAACTCCTCAACGAAAACACTTAGAATCTATAAAAATATAACCGTTTCTCTTATCGAGGATAATAGCGAACCGGTTAATCCTCTAACTGTAAAGCCTGCAAAAGTGGCTTCAGAGATGGACGGGATGTATAAGTCGATATTTTTGAATTATAATGAGACAAAAGCTCTTCCGATCGGAAGTCAGGGTGAAATACTTGTAGTTTATACTCCCAATAACGGCGGATTAGCTGCAATACAGCCGTGGATAGACTGGAAAAGACAGAAAGGGTTTAAAGTTCATACGCTTGAAAAAGCTAACGGAACAGATCTTTATGTAACTCAGGATATAAAAAATCAGTATCTCGCAAACACAAACATACTTTACGCACAGATCGTAGGAGATTTTCCGAATTTAAAATCGCAGGTCCTCAACAGCGTTACTTCAACCACCGGAGCTCAGGATCCTATGCTCGGATGTACTGTGGGTACTGATCAATACATCGATGTAGTAGTAGGAAGGTTTTCGGTTACAACAGAAGCCGAACTGACAAATCAGATCAACAAATCGATCAATTATGAAAAAACACCTACGCTGGCTGCTACATGGTATGAAAAAGGTATCGGTATCGCGTCCAACGAGGGTGCCGGTTCGGGCGATGACGGAGAGGGTGACCAGGCTCATTCCGATATTATTATAAACAATAAACTTCTTCCCTTTACCTACGCTTCTGTTAGCACAGCCTATCAGGCGAACAGTGTTACTAAAGCCACGATACTCGGATTTGTTAATGACGGAAGATCGCTGATAAACTACACCGGTCATGGAAACTATGACTGTTTCCAGTCCATATACGGCGGATATCTATATAATACCGATGTAAACACACTCTCCAACAGTACAAAACTACCGTTCGTAGTATCGGTGGCATGTCTTGTCGGAAATGTTGAATATACAAGCACATGTTTCGCAGAAGCCTGGACAAGACACACGAACGGCGGAGCGGTCGGCGGATGGTTCTCTTCTATCAGCCAGCCTTGGCTTCCGCCAATGAAAGGTCAGGATTATTTTAACGATATTTTAAAGGGCGGATATGACTACAGTACCCAGCCCGGTGATGGAACCAATGTTACCGAACAAAGAACCACTGTGGGAACTATATGCTGCAACGCATCAAATCTGATGCTTGCTGAGACACCGACAGACGCTTCAACTAAAGATACTCAGGAAGCATGGCTGATATTCGGCGATGTATCTCTTCAGCTAAGAACTGATCCGCCAAAACAGATAACAAACTCAAACACAACATTGCTTCCGGGTAACTATACAACTACTGTGACTGCAACAACCGGCGGAGCAGCGATAGCCGGAGTGATGGTAACATTGTATAAAGGCGGAGTGAACTATACAGGTGTAACAAATGCAAGCGGAACAGTTTCGATCGATCACGGTTTTTCTGTAGGAGACGATGTTACACTGACCGTATCGGGATTCAATCTTGAAACAGAACAGTCTGTTTTAAGCGTATCGGGGAGCATCGGCGGAACATTCGCGATCAACCAGACATCATTGTCTTATGGTAATGTTCCTGCAGGAACTAGCAGTATTAAGCCTTTTACCATAACGAACTCTCATGCTACAGAAACGATCACAGGCAATATAACCACGCCGACCGGCTATAGCGTAGCAGTGGCTTCTAAAGAAATAAGCAAAGACATAAAAAATGTGCTTGGTTATGCAGTCGCTCCGAATTCAAGTAAAACCTTCAATCTGTCATTCGAGCCTGCTGCAGGTCAGGTTTACAGCGGCAATGTGGTTGTGACATCATCAGACGATGCGCATCCGACCCAGAATATAGCTGTAACAGGAACTGGAACAGTTCCGGAGGCAGAAGTAAGCGTAACGGACATAACCGCCTCGGCAGCGCCTGAAACAGCAGCGAACAGGAGTTTTAATATAAACAATACCGGATTAGCAGAACTGACTTACAGCATCGCGATAAACTATACAAGCGGTAAAGATGTTAAAGGTTCCGGCGGCCCGGATGCGTACGGTTATAAATGGAAAGATTCAGACGAGCCAGACGGACCTGATTTTGTATGGACAGACATTTCCGGAACAGGCACTTTGGCCTCAACTTGGACAGCAGTATCAACATATGATGCAAAAGATGAAGGTTATTCGGGCCCTTATAATCTGGGATTCACATTCAACTTTTACGGAGTAGATTATACGCAGGTATATATTACATCGAACGGATATCTGACATTCGTAGCACCGAATTCAACCTATACATTTACGAACGCAGCAATACCAACAGGAGCTTATCCGGGCTCTCTGATCGCAGCGTTCTGGGATGATCTTGAGGGAACGGATCAGGGTACTGTACACTACCAGGCAGTTGCCGGCAAATTCACAGTTCAGTTCACAAACTGGCCTTTGTACGGCGGTACCGCCGGAAACACATACCAGATGGCGCTGAATTCGAGCGGGAAGATAGAGTTCTTCTACAATAACATGACAAGTACTTTAACCAGTGCAACCGTAGGAATAGAGAACGCTGCTGGAACTATAGGTACGCAGATAGCCTATAACGCTGCATATATAAAGAACAGTCTTGCAGTTCAGATAAGTGCGACACCTGAGTGGCTGAGCTTAGATAACACATCAGGCGTAGTTTCAGCAGGCAAAGGAAGCGTAACGATCGGCGCGACCTGCGACGCAACAGGTCTTGAGCTTGGTACTTACACAGCGGATCTGACGGTTACTACGAACGATCCTGATGAAGGCACAGTGATAATACCTGTAACATTCACAGTATCGAACATTGTAGTTCCGGGAACGCCGTCCAATGTTACAACGAGCGTATCCGGCACCGATCTGACGATCAGCTGGACGGCATCTGCAAATGCTACGAGCTATGATGTTTATTCATCGACAGAACCATACGGAACCTATACACTTGAAACGAATGTAGCGACGACCTCATACACGACTACATACACAGCGGCAAGAAAGTTCTGGTATGTAGTGGGCAAGAACGCGACTAAGTAATCAAATAATCATAAGAATAAGAGAGCCGGCAGAACACGCCGGCTTTTTTATTTTCTTTTATTGTTGACAAAAATCATATTTGTCCATATTTTAATGATAAGTTTTTATTAATGAAATTAAAGTTAAAATAAATCGGGGAGAGTATTATGAAATCAGCTTATGTTCTTGCCGCGGTCATTGTGTTCGTCTCAATGGTCACCGGAGAAGTGAACAGAGGATTCAAAACCAGTTATCAGAGAATTTCTTCCGAAGAAATGCAGATCGGTTTCACAACCGATTACAACATTTCCGTTGTCGAAAAAGACGGAATAAAGTATTCAAAGATCAATGGAGCGGGAAGTATTTTCACGAACGATAAGGGTTATGCAGAGCTTCCGTATCACGCTGCGGCAGTTCAACTTAAAGACAACAGAAATGTTTCAATGAAGTATTCCGCAACAGATTATAAAGACGTAGTTCTGGAATATCCCCTATTACCTTCAAGAGGCGTCATTTCAAGAAGCCAGAACATTGATGAGATCCCTTACAAGATATCTGGGGAATCTGTAAAGAACGAATGGTATCCGGGAAAAGTTTCAGAAACAACAGAGCCTTTTGTAATGAGAGATGTCAGAGGTACGCACATTATCGTTTATCCTTACCAGTACAATGCGGTTACGAAAACTTTAAGGGTTTATAAAAATGTTTCGGTTACTTTAACCGACACCGGTGACCCGGCAATTAATCCTCTGATGGTAAAACCTGCTAAAGTCGCTCAGGAATTAAACGGAATGTACAAATCGATATTTCTTAATTACAACGAAAGCAAGGCTCTTACTATCGGACAACTGGGTGAGATACTTGTGGTTTATACGCCCAATAATGGCGGGCTTACTGCTATTCAGCCGTGGATCGACTGGAAAAAACAGATGGGCTATAAAGTTCATACTCTTGAAAAAGCAAACGGAACAGATCTTTATGTGACTCAGGATATAAAAAATCAGTACACTGCCAATCCGAACATACTTTACGCTCAGATCGTAGGGGATTTTCCTAACCTGAAATCGCAGATCCTTCCCAGCGTAACAACAGACGGATCGCAGGACCCGATGTTAGGATGTACTGTCGGAACCGACAAGTATGTCGAAGTTGTAGTAGGAAGATTCTCAGTTTCAACGGATGTCGAGCTTGCAAATCAGATAAATAAAGCTATAAGTTATGAAAAAACACCGACAATGGCAGCAACCTGGTATGAAAAAGGTATCGGAATTGCTTCAAACGAAGGTGACGGCTCAGGTGACGATCTCGAAGGTGATCAGGCTCACTCAGAAATCATAATTAACAACAAACTTCTACCCTTTACTTATGCATCTGTAAGTACAGCTTATCAGGCCAACAGCGTAACTAAGGCAACAATTTTAGGATTCATAAACGACGGGAGAGGTCTAATAAATTATACCGGACACGGTTCTTACGATTGTTTCCAGTCAATTTACGGCGGATATTTATATAATGCTGATGTTAATACGCTTACTAACGGAACAAAGCTTCCGTTTGTAGTTTCGGTAGCATGTTTAGTAGGCTGTCATGAATACACCAGTATATGTTTCGCAGAAACATGGTTAAGAAAAGTAAACGGCGGGGCTGTTGCAGGATGGTTCTCTTCGATAAGCCAGCCATGGCTGCCTCCAATGAGAGGACAGGATTATTTCAATGACATCATAAAGGGCGGGTACGATTATTCAACGCAGCCCGGTGACGGAACAAATGTAACGGAACAAAGGACAACAGCGGGAACGATCTGTTTCAATGCTTCAAATCTTATGTTGGCCGAAGCTCCTACAGACGCGTCAACACAGGATACGGCAGAAACATGGACAATTTTTGGAGATGTAAGTTTACAGCTGAGAACAGATCCGCCGAAAGCGATCGTGAACAACAATCTTTCGGTAATACCTGATGGATCATATTCGACAACAATAACATCAGGCGGAAATCCTGTCGTCGGAGCATGGGTGACACTGTTTCAGAGCGGAGTGAATTATTCCGGATATACAAATTCAACAGGAGCGGTAACAGTAAATCACGCTTTTACTGCAGGCGATGTTATTGTAACAGTTACCGGATTCAATCTTCAGACGCTGCAAAACACGCTTCCGTTCGACGATTCAGGATTAAGCTCGCCAAAAACACTTACCGCTTCGGCACAGCAGCTAAATGTGGTACTTAACTGGACAGCTCCTTCAACAAAAGCTCTGTCTAACTACAAGGTTTATAGGAATAGCACCAATATCGCAAATGTCGGCTCTGCCACTTTAACTTATACAGACTTAAACAGACCCGAAGGAACTTATGAGTATTACATTACGGCTGTTTATACCGGAGATCCGGCTGGCGAAAGCTATCCTTCAAACAAAGTGAATGTGACTGTGGTACAATTCCCTGTACCGCTTAACTTTGCAGCAGAGATCGGAAACGACTGGGATACTGCTGCCCTTACTTGGTCATCTCCGTTCAAAGCTTTAACAGGCTATGATGTTTACAGGAACGGTTCGTTCTTAGCGACAACAACCAACGCCTACTATAATGATACTAATCTTAACGAGGGCACTTACAGTTACTATGTAAAAGCAAAATATTCAGAACCTGGTACTTCAGCTGCGACCGCTACGCTTCAAGTAGTAATAAATGAGCCGCTGTTTCCGTCCGCAACCTCACTTGGATTCGAGAACGGAGGCGTTATTCCTGCAGAATGGACAAGTGAAGGCAACTGGACATTTGTAACCACAGCAACTAAGCCTACCGCACCGGCCGAGGGATCATACTTTGCTTATTTTAATACTACGACCGGGACTGTTAAAAAAATATATACCCCGAAGTTCGATCTTCATGAGTACGAGAGCGTAACTTTGACATTCAAATATGTTGTAACTCAGGCTACAAGCGGACCGACCAGACCTTACGATGTTCTCAACGTTTATTACATGGATGCTACCAGTAAAGCTGGCTGGGTTCAGCTGGGATCCACTTATCAGGGCGCATATTCGACATGGCAGACTGCTTCGATACCGCTGGACAATGCGATTTTATCAAAGGATTTTTATATCGCCTTTGAAGGATCCGATAACGGAGCCTCCGGAGTCAGCGTGGACGATATCGTTGTGAATGGGACTTATGTTGGAGGTCCTGTTGTTCCAGGCACACCTTCAAATGTGATCACTTCGGTTTCAGGAACGGATGTAATCGTAACATGGGACGCCGCGGCTGATGCTACCAGCTATGATGTTTATGCATCTAACGATCCTTACGGTACATTCACATTCGTAACCAATGTTGCTACGAACCAGTACACAACATCTTACGCAGAAACCAAGAAATTCTGGTATATTGTAGCTAAAAACTCAACGAAATAAATTAATAGTTAAAATAAAAAGCCGGCGTGTTCTGCCGGCTTTTTTATTTTATAATCGTTGACTATTTAATTGCAAATAAGTATTTTATGTCGGACTTGACCTCCTTATAGATAAGTCAGCATAACTTGGTAATGAAAGTTAATTATAATATTGAATTAAAAGTTTAAGAGAGGAGAGGGAGATGTTAAAAAAAATTAAGTTAGTCACGATGACCGTCGTATTACTGACGGCGCTGGTTTTTTCACAAAAGGTTAAGTATGAGGATAACTGGGGACCTCAAGGATTCAGCCTTTCAAAATCATCTTTTTCAGGTGTTTCGGTAACTCATTCAGTCAACGAATTCGAGATGGCTAAAGCGGAAATCAACGGCGAAACTTTTACTACTGTACAGTTGACTGGTGTATTTCTTCCGAATGATGAAGGTGCTCCTGACCTTCCAGGTTCATCGAGGTACATTGCTATACCGCAGGGAGCTAAAGCAAGATATGTGATAAACGACATGAAAAAAGAGGTTTATCAGAACATCGAAATGGTCCCTGCACCAAAAATTCCCTGGGATTCAGAAAGAACACCGATGGAGTACAAAAGAAATAGCGAAATCTATTTAAAAGATGCTTTTTATCCGGCATCTCCCGTTATTCTATCCGAACCTTCAAAGATAAGAGGGATGGATGTCGTTATGCTTGCGATTACACCTTTTCAGTATAATCCTGTTACTAAAGAGCTTATAGTTTACAGAGATTTGAAGGTTGATGTCAATTTTGAAGGCGGCAACGGACACTTTGGAGAAGACAGACTAAGAAATAAAGAGTGGGACAGAATTTTAAAAAATGCAGTGATGAACAATTCGGTAATTGAAGATATTGATTATAATAAGATCTCCAATTCTAAGGCTACAGGATATGAGTATATAATAATTTGTCCTAATGACGCTACTTTCATAAATTATGCAAACCAGCTGAAAACTTTCAGGACAAAGCAGGGAATAAAAACTGTAATAGTTACAACAGCGGATATCGGCGGAAATACTTCTGCAGCTATAGAAGCTTATGTAAACAACGCCTACAACACTTGGGATATACCGCCTTCAGCAGTTTTGATGATGGCTGACTACGGCGCTTCCGGTTCTGCCGGCACGTTATTCGCGCCTATATATGATACAGCATACCCGTGTGTTTCAGATAACTTTTATGCGGATGTGATAACTACCGACGGTAAAGCGCTTCCGGAAATAACATTTGCAAGGATGACGGCTCAGAATGAAGCTCATCTTCAGACAATGGTAAGCAAGATAATCAACTATGAGACAAATCCTCCGACGAGCGTAAACTTCTATAAAAATCCGATCACGGCTCTGGGGTGGCAGACAGAAAGATGGTTCCAGATATGTTCGGAAGCTGTCGGCGGTTATATGAAAAATCAACTTGGAAAAACACCGGTCAGGATAAATGAAGTATATGAAGGCAATCCTACCGTAGATCCGTGGTCTTCAGCAACAAACACTTCTCAGGTAACCGGCTATTTCGGTCCAACGGGAAGAGGTTATATTCCGGCCACCCCCCAGGAATTGGGAGCATGGACAGGAGGAACAGCTGCCGGTGTAGCAAATGCTATAAACAACGGCGCATTTCTTCTCATGCACAGGGATCACGGTTTCTTTCAGGGATGGGGAGAGCCTGCTTTCACAACACCGAATATTGACCTGCTCACCAATACCGGACTGACATTTATTTTCTCTATGAACTGTCAGAGCGGTGCATACAATTATTCTTCTGAAGTATTTGCCGAGAGATTTCACAGATATACTTATAACGGAAGCAATTCAGGAGCGCTGGGTGTAGTTGTTGCCTCTGAAGTCTCATATTCATTTGTTAACGACGCTTACACATGGGGCACTTTCGATTATATGTGGCCGAATTATATGACGGATTACGGTGCGGCTCCGACAAACAATGATGAGTTCATGCCTGCGTTCGCAAGCGTCAGCGGAAAATATTTTCTCGATTATTCAAGCTGGCCTTACAATACCGTAAACAAAATAGATACGAACTATCTTTTCCACATGTTCGGTGATCCGTATCAGGTAGTATATACTGAAGTGCCTCAGAATCTTACAATCAACTATCAGGAAATATTTGATTCTGAAAGTATCGTTTATGTTTCAGCTGATCCCGGAGCTAAGATCGCGCTTGTGGCTAACGGACAAATAATCGGAACTGGTACAGGCACAGGATCAATGACGGGTATAACAATTGTGCCGCAGCCTTACGATACCCAGGTCATATTAACTGTAACGAAACAAAATTACTTCAGGTATGAGCAAACGATCATAGTCGTTGTTCCCGATTCCGGAGGAGACTGGGCGATCAGCAGTTCAAATATACCTTTTGGCGGTGTTACAGTCGGCGGTAGTGCAACACAAAAATTCACGATTACAAATTCTCACAGTACGGAATATCTGATCGGAGATATCACTACAATTCCCGGCTATACCGTTGAAATAGCTGCAAAAGAGGTGAAGAATGCTTTGCATTATGTTATAGCGCCTAGTTCAAGCAAAACATTTAATTTAATATTCCAGCCTACAGCTGAAGTCAGTTACAATGGAAATATCACTGTAACATCAACAGATGCTGATCACGCTACTTCTTATGTCGCAGTTTCAGGGTTCGGCGCTTATCCGAATATAAGCTTACCGGTTATAACTTCATGCACTACTCCTCCCGAAACAAGCACTCCTGCCTCTTTCCTGATCGGCAATACTGGCTCTGCAGGTCTTAATTACTCAAATATCTCTAAAGCTTATGTAGGATATCAGTCGCAGGCGATATTCCATTCAAACGACTTCCAGTCGGGATTGATATATACCAACAGCGGAACGAGAAGCTGGGCTACCGCTACAGGAGGTACATGGAATTCAAATACGACATGCGCTAAAGTTAGCGCGGCAACAAGTCAGTCGGGATCCGATACCGGTATCATGACTTCAGCTTCTTTCAACGGAGCAATTTATGCATTTGCAGTATTGGATTTCGATCAGACTGCAACTCTCTCAAACAGTTCAATTAAGGTAGAGTATTATAACGGCAGCGCGTGGATCGAACTATACTCATCAACGGTATCAGTGACAGGGCACCAGACGATCCAGTTGCCTTCAGTCGCAGCAAATATGCAGTTAAGATTTAATACTACATTGAGGAAACAAAGCGGTTCATCTTGGAGCGTAGATAATATTGCTGTTAAAGGAACACTTCCCTACAGCTGGCTGACGATCAACAGTCCTACCTCAGGAACTGTTGCTTCCTCCGGGAGCAATACGATCAGCTATACATGCAATGCCGCTGGTCTTGCCTTGGGAACATATAATGCGAATTTGACAATTGCTTCCGACGATCCTGACGAACCGAGCAAAGTACTTCCGGTCGAGTTCGTAGTTGCAAATGGCGGAACTCCGCCGGCAGCTCCGACTCTGGCAACCCCTGCTGATGCTTCAAGTCTTTATATACTGAAACCGGTTTTTGACTGGAATGATGTTTCCGGAGCAACTTCCTACACGATCCAGGTAGATAATAATTCCGATTATTCATCGCCTGAGATCAATCAGACTCCTACTGCAAGCACATATACTCCCGGTGCAAATATGGCTCTTGGAACATACTATTGGAAAGTGCTGGCAACAAACACTTTCGGTTCAAGCTCATACTCTCCTTCATGGAGCGTTGTTTTGGCACCACTTACAGCTCCAATAAATGTTTTGACAAGCGTAGCCGGAACTGATCTGACTGTTTCATGGGATGCAGTTGGAGGAGCAACCAGTTACGATGTTTACTCTGCAACAGAACCGTACGGGACTTTCACATTCGTAACGAACGTCGCGACGAACCAATACACGACGACCTTTACAGAAGTTAAAAAATTCTGGTACATTGTAGCAAAGAACGCTACGAAATAATACCAGAAAGAGTGATAAAAAAACCGGTTTCTACCGGTTTTTTTATTTAATAAATATAATATTTATCTTGTGTCTTCTCAATTTCATTATTATTTTAGTGAAAGCGACTGCTTGCAAAGTCAGTCGCGCATGTAGAATTTCAAATAGAATTTAAAAATAAATGAGGGGAGAAAAATGAAAAGGATTTTTACGGCGATACTGCTTGTTACGGCAATGGTATTCGCAGACGCGCGCCTCGGAGCACCAAGTCTGAGTGAAAGGCCTCTATTCGTTCAGGGTAAGATCAAGATCCAGCTGACCGAGTCTGCTCAGTATTCAGGTATGCTGAATATTGATAATTCAACAAAATCTTATTCAATGACCGGTATTGAAAGTTTGGACGATCTGAATATGAAAAATTCCGCTACAGGAATGAAGAATGCTCATATGGGTGCAAAGAACATTGAAATGGAAAAACAGCTGGGCTTGGACAGATGGTATCTTCTCGAGATACCTAAAGAGAAAGATGTTCTTGCAGTTATTGAAGATTATAAAAAGGATCCTAACATTGAGTTCGCGAACCCCGAGTATCTGATGTACACTCAGGCTATTCCTAACGACACATATCATGTATCGCACCACTGGGGTCACAACAATACGGCTCAGATGCTCGCATGGAAAACGGGAGACACCTATAATCATACAGGATTACCTGTGGGAACTGTAGGTTTTGACACGAATGCTCATGCAGGCTGGGATGGTTCTCAGGGTTACGGCAGCTCAACGGTTGTAATAGGTATTATCGACTCCGGTGTTGATACCGCTCACGAGGATATAAATGACGTCGCCGGTTATGATTTCGGTGACGGAGATACTAATCCTATGGACAACAGTGCTGAGCCTGGTCACGGAACATGCTGTGCAGGAGTAGCTGCGGGAATAGCAAATAACGGAAAAGGCGTTGCGGGAACTGCAGGTGCTTGTAAGATCATGCCGTTGAAAGTAGCTGACAGCGCCGGAAGTATGGCTTTTACCGCGATAGAAGACGCTCTTATTTGGGGAGCCGACCAGGGAGCAGATGTTCTGAGCATGAGCCTCGGAGCCGCTGTAAGTCCCGGGTATTCCCCTGCAACTGACGCTGCAATTCTTTACGCGTACAACGCAGGCAGTGTTGTTATGGCCGCTACCGGTAATGAGAATGCGACTTCAATCTCGTATCCTGCGAATCACGCCAACTGCCTTGGAGTCGGAGCCGCATCTCCAGACGGCAAAAGAAAGGATAAAACAACTGTTGACAACGAAACCTGGTGGGGATCAAATTACGGTACAACAACAGCCGACGGCGCTGCAGCAGTAGATTTTCTTGCTCCTACAATACTTCCTGCTACGGATATAACCGGTACAGGAGGTTACCAGACCGGGAATTACTATCTGTATTTCAACGGAACATCATGTGCAACTCCATATGCAGCTGGATTTGCTGCTCTTATAAAATCAAAATACCCGACTTATACACCGGCTCAGGTGGCTTCATTAATGAAAAGTACCGCTATTGATGTTGAAACTGTAGGATGGGATAAAGAAGCGGGCTACGGCATGATAAATCTTCAAGGTGCATTAAATCCCGGCGGAACGCCACCCGGGGTACCAACGCTTGTATCTCCTACAAACGGCAGCACTGTTGCTGACCTTACTCCGGCATTCGACTGGAACGATGTGACAGACGCAACTTCTTATACTATTCAGGTTGACAATAACAATACTTTCGCATCTCCTGAAGCTACAAGCTCACCTACAGTAAGTACATTTACACCGGCATCAAATCTTGTTGCCGGAACTTACTACTGGAGAGTTCTTGCTACAAATGCAGCCGGATCAAGTGCGTATTGCGCATACTGGTCAGTGACTCTGACTGCACCGCTTCCGCTTCCTGATGTTCCCGTTCTCATCTCTCCGACAAACGGAGGCACAGTTCAGGACCTGACTCCGACTTTTGACTGGAACGATGCGGCGAACGCTACGAGCTATCATATTCAGGTATCTACTAAATCGAATATGTCAGGACTTGTAATTGATACTGATGTAACCGGCAGTACTTACACACCTGCGGCCGACATGGCTGCCAATCTGTATTATTGGAGAGTTCTATCGATAAACGCAACAGGTTCAAGCGCATATACTTCAACATGGAGTGTCACTGTCACTACACCGCCGCCTCTACCCGGCACGCCTACACTTATTGCGCCTGCAAACGGAAGCGGAACGGCGGATACGACACCGGCTTTTGACTGGTCAGACGCAACAGACGCTACAGGATATGAAATTCTGATCGATAACAATTCAGATTTCAGTTCGCCGACTATCAGTACTACAACTGTAACAAGCGACTATACAGCCACTACTCTTGCTCTCGGAACTTATTACTGGAAGGTCAGGGGGACAAATGCTACAGGAGCAGGATCTTACACTGCTGCATGGAGCTTCACTATAGGTACGGCACCGGCAGTTCCGGTGCTCGCTTTACCAGCTAACGGAAGTTACACATCAGATATGACTCCTACATTCGACTGGAATGATGTGTCAGGCGCGACATCTTACACTATCTTAGTTGATAATACATCAGATTTCAGCTCGCCTGAAGTTACGAATTCACCAACCGTAAGTACTTACACACCTGCTGCTAATCTCGCGATCGGTACATATTACTGGAAAGTACTTGCGACAAACGCTTACGGGTCAAGCGCATACTGCACAGCATGGACAGTAAATCTCGGAAATCCTCCGGCAGTTCCTGTACTCGCTTTACCAGCTAACGGAAGTTCTACTACTGACGCAACTCCGACATTCGACTGGAACGATGTGTCAGGCGCTACTTCATATACTATTTTGGTGGATAACGACGTTGCATTCGGTTCGCCCGAAATAACGAATTCACCTACGGTCAGCACTTATACCCCGGCGGCAAATCTTGCAAACGGAACCCAGTACTGGAAAGTTCTGGCAACCAATGCTTACGGCTCAAGCGCATACTGTGCGGCATGGAGCTTCTCTATCGGAAGCGTGCCCGGAGTGCCGACTCTTGCCGCACCGGCAAATACAAGTCTGACAACAGACCTTACTCCTACTTTTGACTGGAGTGATGTTGTTAGCGCAACATCCTACACTATTCTAGTAGATAACGACATTGCATTCGGTTCACCTGAGATAAATCAGTCGCCTACAGTGAGCACTTATACACCGGCCGCAAATCTTGCGGTGGGAACTTACTACTGGAAAGTTCTTGCTACGAACAGCTATGGATCAAGCGTTTATTCAGGATCATGGTCAGTTTCACTTGGTAATCCGCCTGCAGTTCCTGTGCTTGCGACGCCGACGAACGGAAGCGCAACCTCTGACCAGACCCCGGCTTTTGATTGGAACGATGTTTCAGGCGCGACATCTTATACTATCTTAGTCGATAATGACGTTGCATTCGGATCTCCAGAGATCACAAATTCGCCGACAGTAAGCACATATACTTCTGCAGCTAATTTAGCATACGGAACATATTACTGGAAAGTTCTCGCTACCAACGCTTACGGATCAAGCGCTTATTCAGGTTCATGGAGCGTAATAGTTCAGGCCCCTCTGCCTGGCGCTCCGACACTTATCAGTCCTGCGGACGGAAGCGGATCAACAGATACTACTCCGGCTTTCGACTGGTCTGACGATGCGTACGCTACCGGCTATGAGATAATGGCTGATAACAACTCAAATTTCAGTTCGCCTGAGATCAGCACCTCAACAGTATCGAGTGATTATACTGCAGTTTCAGCTTTAGCCGTGGGCACTTATTACTGGAAGGTAAGATCTACAAACGCAACAGGTTCAAGCGCATACACGACAGCATGGACACTCACTGTTCAAGCTCCTGCAAACATCAGCCTTTCAGTCGCGTCAATAAGCACTACAGCAGCACCTGAAGGAACTGATACGGATGCGTTCAACATCCTTAACGGCGGCGATGTGAACCTCGACTATACAATAACGAAAGAATATGTCGCAAAAAAAGCTGTGATCACTGTAGAATCGAATGATTTTACAGCAGGTCTCGGCGACTACACCAACAGCGGTACCGCGACTTGGACGGCTTCTTCGGGTCAGGCAGTCGTTAGTAACGGTACAACAACTAACCTGACAGGTATTTTAACTTCGGGATCATTTGACGGAACAGGCTGCACTTCACTGACATTGACTTTCGATCAGGTTTTCACGACTGCAGGATTAAGTACGGCTACTGTTGAGTATTACAACGGTGCTGCATGGACCCAGATCTACACTACAGGGGCAAGCACATCTGTAAGCCAGTCCCTGACGCTACCGGTTCTTGCAGCTAATATGCAGCTGAGATTTACCTGTGCTGTTAGAAAAAACACAAGCGATTCATGGTCTATTGACAACATAGTTGTATCAGGACCGGCTGTAGGACCTACTTACACATGGCTGAATATAAACAGCGCTCTGACAGGATCAGTAACGCCTGCAGGAAGTAATATAATCAACCTTACCTGCGATGCAGCTGGATTAACTGAAGGCACCTACAATGCGAATATTACTATCGCATCGAACGATCCTGACGAACCGAGCAAAGTGCTTCCGGTTCAGTTCACTGTAGTTGTTTCAACCGTCATACCCGGTGTACCTTCCGGGGTGGTAATTAGCGTTGTAGGAACAGATATACAGGTTGACTGGGGTGCAGCTGCAGACGCAACCAGCTATGATGTTTATTCCTCTACGGATCCTTACGGGACTTACACTCTGGAAGCGAATGTTCCGACCAATCAGTATGTGACCCCTTATACTGCAATAAGAAAGTTTTACTACATAGTGTCTAAGAACGCTACAAAGTAAAAATTAAATACAAAATAAAAAAGCCGGCATCTGCCGGCTTTTTTTATATCTCGATCACCGAGTTCTTCTTAACCCAGCCCTTTTTTTCCTCATCCAGGCTTAACTCGAGCCACATGTCGTTCGAGCGGGTTATCTCCGCTTTCGTTCCGCGGTGAAGATAGAAAAGTTCCTTTGAATTCACATTTTCGTCAGGCGATGAAAGTACCGAGACTTTATCTTGGTCTATAACTCCGAACCTGCGCGAATTATCAGAATAAATATCATAGTAAGTGTAAGAGATAACCGCGCTGTATAAAACTCCCGCGGCGGATAAAACCAGAATGAATTTTCCCGCGCCTGTATTTTTGAAAAGTATATATAAAGAGAATAATATGCCCAAAAGAATTATTGAGATATAAAAAGCTTTTTCGGAAGTATAAATATTAAAGCGGTTCCTGAATTTTGAATAGAATGTAAGCAAAGGAACTTCGGAATGCTCCTCGATCTTATCGACCAGAGACAGTCTGGCGATCTTTAGATTTTCAATAAGATCCGTATCTTCAGGCATAAATTTAAGCGAGCGTTCATAATTCACTATGCAATTCGTTATATCGCCCGTTTTATAATAGCAGCTGCCGAGATTGTAGTAAACTTCGCCGTTCTCATAGCCCCCGGATATTATTTTCTCATAGGCTGACGCAGCTTTTTCATACTCGCCTTTTTCGTAGAAAAGGTTAGCCTGGTCGAAATCGGTAACAGGCATGGAATATGTCTTCATGATCAATAATAAAACAACAAGGGTATTTATCTTCATAAAAAAACCTCTCATTTTAACCTCTCGTTAAGTCCGCTCATAAGGTTTTTCGCTTTTTCAAGATCGGTAGCCATTTCTTTTGAGTCCGGTTTGGACGGCGCGAACTGGATCGAAGCTGATTTCATAAGAAGTCCGCTCAGGTCGTTCCTCATAGCTTCTTCAACACCTTTTTCCGTAAGTACAGCTATTATTTCGTCAGAAATAATACCGGCGTGGCTGATATTGAATTTGTCGGCTATGAACTTCAACAGTGCTTCATCAAGGTTTTTATAGAATTTCAGCATATCGTTAGCTTCAAGGGATTTTACGCTGTTCTTCAGCCTTTTATTGGCGTTCCTTACAGCTTTTTTTCTCCTGGAAAGAGCCGTATCGTTAAGATTTTTAAGAATATATAGCCGCCCGAAGAAAGCGGAAAGCATAAGCAGAACAGAAATTCCGGCATTAAAACCAAGCCTGCCCGGGTCGAACCCCTTATCTGAAATGTTGTAAAAGTTTTCAAAGTTTTTCTTAATGTATCTTATATCGCTGGCGAGAACTTCAACATCCCTGCGCGAATAACCGGCCGGCCTCTGGGATCCTGTATTATCAGCAGTGCCTGTAACAACGATACTGTGCTGCTTTCCGGAAACGGTTTTATACTTTTTCTCTTTTGTGTCGAAATATGAAAGAGATATATTATTGATCAGCTGTTCTCCCGGAGTTCTTGCGAGAAGAAGATATTCGTAAATGACTTTACCGGAATTCTTACTGTTCCTGTCAAGTTGAACTGTCCTTTTTGGATCATAAACTTCAAAATCCTTCGGAATGGAAGGCTGTGAAAGGGCGAGGTCGCTTAAATTCCCTTTTCCTGAGATCATAACTTTAAGAGTGATCCCGTCATTTACAGCGATTGAGTCGTTATCTACGGTAGAATTAATGTTGAAAATCCCCACAGCTCCCGTAAAATCGGACGGTCTGCCGACTTCGGGCAGAGGGTTAACTGTGATCTTTATTTCATCTGCGAGAACCGTCTTTTCGGCATAGTTCGTGAAACCGGAAAACAGATCATCGTCAAAGAAGGGGTCATTGAACGGTGATCTTCTTTTTTTGCTTTTCGCTTCGACAGGAACTTTGACCGTTATCGGTTCAATCATCTTTTCTCCTGAAGAAGTCGGAGACAGCCAGTAGCTTCTTACAGGGAGCATGTTGTATTTCTGACCTTTGTAAACCGTCTGTGTAAGCGTGGATGCTTTTTCTCTCGAGAATTCTTCCTGCGCCTTAACAAAATTCGTAAATTTAGGTTCTTCCGCAAGAGAAGGCATGCTCAACCTGATCTCCGGCTTAATATATAATATGTAATCTAACTTTATCATCTCACCGACATAAACATTCCTTGAACTGACTTCAGCGGCTATAAACATATCCCTGGTTTGCGAACCTTCAACATTCTGCCCCTGTTCAAAAACCGTTATAATTATCTCGTTCGACCTGTAAGACGCGCCTCCATCGGTAACGACGGTGGGTTCTATAACGATCTTTCCGAGCTTTTTCGGAGCGAACTGGTAAGTTAACGAAATAGATTTTGTCATAGCTCCGTTGATAATGGAAGTGCTTGAAGACTGGTACGGTCCGGCGATCTTTGCCAGACCTGCGAATCCGGGATACTGGATATTAACATCACTGCTGAAATTTTCAAGTTTTATTTCAAGCTCGAAAGTGTCATTTTTGAACATTTCAGAAGCAGAAACGCTCATTTTGACAGATTTTTGGGCATAAACTCCCGCGGTTATCAGCATCAGGACCGCGAGTATATTTTTTATCGAACCATACATATTCCTACCTTTAAGCAGTATGTTTTGCGGCAATTTTACTAATCAACATAGCTGTTTGTTCCTGACTTTTTCAGGCTGTGCTAAATATAACTTAAAAATATACTCTTTTCAATGATCTTTTAATTTCTTATATTGACAGCGGAGGTGCGTTATATGAAAAGCATTATTTTAATACTCGTAGGTTTTCTGCTCGGAGCGGCTGCTGCGGGTTTTGCGGTATATAAATTTATGCCGTCCCAGATGATAGTTACAAAAGAGAGCATGTTCGGGATGTATGAGACTGTGGAGATGATAGATAAGCAGGCTGACGAGAACGGCTGGGCTGTGGCTAAAATATGGGACATGACCGAAAGAATGGAGAAAGCGGGATTTGAAGACTCTCCCGCAGTCAAGGTACTTGAACTATGTCACGCCGAAAATTCTTATAATGTTCTGAAAAATGAAGAGGATATGTTCATTTCGGCGATAATGCCGTGCAGGATGGCGGTTTATGAGTACAGTAACGGCAGAACCTTTATTTCAAGAATGAACATCGGTCTTGTTAGCAGGTTTTTCAGTCCGAACGTGCGCAGAGTAATGAAAGGCGTCGCAGACGATGACGAAAAAATACTTGACGGAATAATTAAAACAGCCGAATAAACTGGTTATATTAACAGATTTCTGAGCATGAAATTGGAGTTCTGGATCCTGTCGTAAAGGGTCTCGTACAACTTTCTGAGTATCTGAAATCCGGCTTCGCTGTCATTTTCCATAAGCTGAATGAATTTTTTGCCGTTAATTCTGACTATTTCGCATTCGGTCATAGTTACCGCCGAAGCGCTTCTGCGTTTTTTTACTATACAGGACATTTCTCCGAAAAAATCCCCGGGATTTACAGTATAGATAGCCTTTGAATCATCGCTCTCGCTCGAGAAATATTTTGATGAAACGAATATCTTCACTCTTCCCGAAGCTACGATGAACAGGTCGCAGTCGTCCGAACTGTCCTCTTCCAGGATCGTAGCATTCGGTTTATGCTTCTCGATCTTGGAGAAGACGCTTATCTTCTTAAGGATATTTTCATCGATCCCGTCAAACATTCTGGACGAGCTTAAAATGTCAAGCATACCGGCCTCCGTAAGATTTATTTTACCTGTGATAATTCCGTAAGTACACCGTTGGTTGATTTAGGATGGATGAAAGCGATCTTCATGCCTCCAGCTCCTATTCTTGCCTTTTCATCTATGAGAGTGAAACCCAGGGCTTTAAGTTCCTCAAGTGCTTTATCAATATCTTCAACTTCATAGGCTACATGATGAAGGCCTTCCCTGTTCTTTTCAAGGAATTTTGATATAGGCGAGTTTTCAGTTCTGCCCTGAAGAAGCTCAATTCTGCTTTCACCGACCTCGAACATGGCTACATCGACATCCTGACCTTCGACATATTCAGTTTCGTAGTGTTTTATTCCGGTTATAGCTACATACTTTTCCGCAGCAGCTTTAATGTCTTTAACCGCTATTCCGATATGATGTACTTTTTTAAGCATTTTTAAGCTCCGTATATTATTTAGTTTAAAATTCAGCGTTCTTGGGTGTTCTCGGGAACGGGATCACATCCCTGATGTTCTCGATACCTGTAATATACATAACCGCCCTTTCAAAACCAAGTCCGAATCCGCAGTGTTTGTTTGTGCCGAACCTTCTAAGGTCTAAGTACCACCAGTAATCCTCTTTTTTCAGACCCATTTCTTCTATTCTTTTTACAAGGACATCGTAACGCTCCTCTCTCTGGCTTCCGCCGATTATCTCTCCGACTCCGGGCACGAGCAGATCCATAGCCGCTACTGTCTTATTATCTTCGTTGACCCTCATGTAGAAAGCCTTGATGCCTTTAGGGTAGTCCGTTACGAAAACAGGTCTCTTATATATCACTTCAGTAAGAAATTTCTCATGTTCGGTCTGAAGATCGATCCCCCATTCGGGTTTGTAATCGAACTGCTTCCCGGACTTGATAAGCTCTTCCATAGCTTCAGTGTATGTAACTCTTCCGAAATCTGAATTCAAGAGGAAGTTGAGCCTTTCGAGAAGACCTTTATCCACCCACTGGTTGAAAAATTCCATCTCCTCAGGCGCGTTTTCGAGCACATAAGTTATGATAAATTTCATCATCTCTTCGGCAACAGTCATGTTGTCGTTGAGGTCGGCAAAAGCCATCTCGGGTTCGATCATCCAGAACTCCGAAGCGTGCCTCTGAGTGTTCGACCTTTCCGCCCTGAATGTCGGTCCGAAAGTATAAACGTTCCTGAATGCCATGCAGAAGTTCTCTACCGCTAACTGTCCGCTCACCGTAAGATTGGTCTGCTTGCCGAAAAAATCTTTTGAGTAATCGATCTTTCCGTCTTCAGTTCTCGGCGGGTTGTTCATGTCGAGCGTTGAAACTCCGAACATCTCTCCGGCACCTTCGCAGTCACTTCCTGTAATTATCGGAGTATGTACATAAACGAAGTTCCTGTCAGTGAAAAATTTATGGATCGCGAAAGCTACGAGACCTCTTACTTTAAAAACCGCTCTGAAAAGGTTCGTTCTCGGCCTGATGTGCGCAATCGTCCTCAGATATTCGTTATTATGCCTTTTTTTCTGAAGAGGAAAATCGGGGTCGCAGGCGCCTATTATTTCAACAGACGACGCGGAGATCTCGAACGGCTGTTTATCGCCGGGCGAAGGGATCAGACGACCGCGGACATTAATTGATGACCCCAGTGATATCTTCGTCAGTTCATCGAAATTATTCAGCTTGTCTTCAAAGACCACCTGAATATTTTTGAAATGGGTTCCGTCGTTCAGTTCTATGAACCCGAACGATTTCGATGTTCTCGATGTCCTCACCCATCCGGACAGGCTCACTTCAGAATCGAGCTTCTCCTTATAGGTTTTCCAGAGGTCATATACTGTCAGCGCCATCTTACTCTCCGTCATAATAGTTTTGATGTAAAAAAAGTGTCCGAAGACACTTTATTTTAGATACGAATCCAATGTCTTGGTAGGGCATTTGCACGCTTTCACCACATTCTCAGTGAATTTGTGTGTTTTGCCTTCAACATTTACAGGTGTAACGATCTTTACTATCTGGATCTGTTCGCCGCAGACGGGGCAAAGCCCTCTAGATGCTTTAAGACCGTAAACTTGTTTTTTTGCCATTTTTTAACTCCTTATGTCAATCAATTATTTTAAATTCTCTGCCTGCGACTTCCAGGCTGTCCTGATATATCTTAAGCACATAATACCCTTTAGTCCAATCCGCCCTGATCCCCGCCGTGTATTCAAGGAATCTGTCCGCGGACCTAAGGTTCATTTCTTTTGTTACCGACGATATCACTTTATCGTCCCCGTCATACCAGACTTCCCGGTACAATATCCTGCTGTCTTTTCCGGCTGTGTTACTGACGATAAGCTCATACCAGATCAAGTCAACAGCGCCGGATCTGAAAGAAGAGTTATAAACTCTGTACGCTTTCTCGACCCCGTTTTCGTTTCCCGTATAGAACCTTAAAGATTCGACCGCGAATTTTTGAGTGAAACCTTCGGGCGCGGGTTCTTTTACCGATGCAGGCGGAACAGTCAGGCACCCCGCGAGAACTATTGAAAAGAGCATGCTTATTAGAGCGTAAACCTTATTCATCAATATACTTCCTGATTAAATAAGGTCTCAAATATAAAAAAATCAAATCTTAAAAACAAGAAGAATTTAATGATATTTTATTACTTGAATTACGCGAACGCATTATTTATCTTTACTATTCTGTCATTTTCAAAGCAAAAAAAAATTAATAATAAGGAGTTGGAAATGAGCGTAAAAGAACTGAAAGAAAAACACAAGCTTCTGAAGGCATTTTCCTACAGTCCCAAAGAACTTTTCAGAGGTTATACCGACAGAGTGCTTTATATCAACCTGGACGATAACACGGTAAAAGAAAAAGCCGTACCGGCGAAGATGAAGGAAAAGTTCATAGGCGGAAAAGGCTACGGGCTCAGACTGCTGTGGGACGGAACAAGACCCGAAACAAAGTGGAATGACAACGAGAACGAGATAATCATTTCACCCGGACCGATAGCGGGAATTACCCAGTATGCAGGTTCCGGAAAATCGCTTGTGGTCTCAATTTCACCTATTACGGATATAGTCATAGACAGTAATGTCGGGGGGTATTTCGGACCATTTTTAAAATTTTCAGGATTTGACGCGCTCGAATTGCAGGGAAAAGCGAAGAATGATGTGATCATAGTGATAGACGGGGTTAAAAACACGGTTACGATCGAAGAAGCTCCTGCGGAAGAGATCAACAGCCATATACTGGCGGAACAGCTTACAGAAATGTATGCCGACAGCTCCGACCCGAGAGATATGAAAAATGTATCTGTGATATCGGCGGGAAAAGCTGCCGAACACACTATGATAGGAATGCTTAATTTCAGCTGGTTCGATATAAAAAGAAAAAAATGCCGCCTGAAGCAGGCCGGCAGAGGCGGGATCGGAACAGTATTCAGGGATAAAAAAATAAAGGCAGTCGTTGTAAAAGCCGCGGGAGTAACCCAGGATCCGAACCATGTGGCCGATATGGAGCCGATCAGGGAAAGAGGTGCAAGGTTCGCTAAAGAGATGAAGGAACTTGATCCGCATCAGTGCAGAATGAAGCAGGAAGGCACCGCTCATCTCGTGAATATTATGAACGATTATAACCTTCTGCCGACAAACAATTTTAAATTCGGTTCCCACAAAGACGCGGACGGACTGCACTCAAGAGTGTGGAACAAAAAATTCACGCAGGGCATGAATGACGGCTGCTGGATCGGCTGTACCATGAACTGCTGTAAGGGAGTTGATGATTTCGAACTTAAATCAGGTCCGTATAAAGGGCATAAAGTGATTGTTGACGGCCCGGAATATGAAACGGCTGCCGGCTGCGGATCAAATATGGGTATTTTTGATGCGGACACTGTGATAGAACTGAACTTTTACTGCGATACTTACGGTATAGATACGATATCATTCGGAACTATGACCGCTTTCGCCATGGAATGCTATGAGAATGGTATTATAACAAAAGAACATACAGGCGGACTTGAGCTTAATTTCGGAAACATCGAAGCATCTCTCGAACTGATCCATCAGATGGCCAGAGGCGAAGGTTTCGGAAAGATCGTAGGTCTGGGTATCCGTAAAATGAAAAAATATTTTGCGGAAAACTATGGTGCGGACATGAAATTCATGAACGATATCGGAATGGAGAACAAGGGTCTTGAATATTCTCAGTATGTTTCAAAGGAATCTCTCGCCCAGCAGGGCGGCTACGCGATGACGAACAAAGGACCTCAGCACGACGAAGCATGGCTGATATTCATGGACATGGTCAACAATCACATACCGACTTTTGAGAAGAAAGCAGAAGCGCTTCACTATTTTCCTATGTTCAGAACCTGGTTCGGGCTTATGGGACTTTGTAAATTGCCGTGGAACGATGTTGAACCTGCGGATAATGCTCAGACAGCTGAACCGGCAAAAGTTCCGGAGCATGTTGACAACTACATAGCGATCTATAACGCAGTTACGGGAAGCAATATCGATAAGGTGGAGATGATACGTCAGTCAGAGAGAGTTTATAATTTTCAGAGAACTTTCAACATCAGAAGAGGATACGGGCTGAGAAAGCATGATGCACAGCCTTATAGAGCTGCAGGACCTGTTACCGTTGAAGAGTATAAAAGCCTGGAAGAATTTTACGACAAAAAAATGAAAGACGATATAGGAACTGATCCCGCAGGAAAAACCGTTGAAGAGAAAGTGGCGATTACCAGAAAATACAGAGAAAATCGCTATGAGCAGCTTCTTGACGCTGTTTATCAGAGAAGAGGCTGGACGCCTAACGGAGTTCCTAAACTTGAACACATGAAGCAATTGGGGATGGATCTGCCTGAGGTAATGGAAGTGCTATCTAAACATCAGTAAAAATGGATACTATAAGCGTAAACGGAAATATTATCGAGTGGAATGAGGGAATGACGGTAAGGGATGTGCTGACGGTCATGAAGTATTCATTCAGAATGCTGATAATTGACGTGAACGGCGAGCATGTCCGCAGAGAGCAGTACGACACATACAAAGTTCCGAAGAATTCAGAAGTAAAAGTGATACATTTAATGAGCGGAGGATAAATGTTCAAAGTTAACGAGTATTTCGGCGGCAAAGTCAAATCCATCGGTTTCAAAACCGGAGATTTTCCCGCCACAGCAGGGGTTATGGCGGACGGCGAGTATGAATTCGGCACATCATCAAAGGAATTCATGACTGTCACGAGCGGCAAACTGAAAGTTAAGCTTCCCGGCGAGACCAAGTGGAAGACCTACGGGCCCAACGAAACTTTCATCGTTGAAGCCAATGTAAAATTCCAGGTCAAAGCGGAAGGCGACATATCATACATCTGCATCTACAAATAAGATGATAGATATCTTTTCCACTAATGTCGCCGGAATGACGGATAAGCTGTCCCGATCATGTATTGCGATCGCGGGATGCGGAGGCATAGGATCGAATGCGGCAGTTGCTCTTGTACGGGCAGGTCTGGGAAAGATAATAATAGCCGATATGGACATTATAGAGGCGTCGAACCTGAACCGGCAGTATTACTTTTCAGACGAGGTCGGTCAGAAGAAGGTATTCACTCTTAAAACGAGGCTGAACAGCATTAATTCAGACTGCGAAATCGTCTCTTATCACAAAGAGCTTGTGCGGGATGATGTCAAAACGATTTTCGGTTCGGCTGACATTCTCATCGAGGCTTTCGACAAAGCGGAGAGCAAGCAGTGGCTGATAGAGGAGTGGAGTTCTCTTTATCCGGATAAGCCTGTAATATCGGGCAACGGACTTTCGGGCTGCGGAAATTTCGAAAGCATAGGTATCAGGCGTGTAGGTAACATTTACTTCTGCGGTGACGGTGCGACATCACAGGATATCGGGCTTTGTTCCGCGCGGGTTGCGATAGTTTCGAACATTCAGGCGAATCTTGCTATAGAACTTCTGATGAAATTAAAATAGGCGGTTTGTATGAAAAAGACGAATATTTATCTTGAGGTGCTGAGGTATGGTGCTGAAAACCTGAACAGCGGGATAACCTATGACCAGGCTATCAAGCAGCTCGGATTCAATGCGCCCGGAGGCGATTTCGAGCTCTACTTTAACAACTGGTTCTACGATAATTTTCATTCCGAGCATATTCCTGTTCTAAGGAAGAAACATAACGAGAATGTTATTCTGAGCAGAGAAGATCTAAAAGAAGCCAACCCTCAGAAAGTGTTCATGACGAGCAATGCTTATTTTAAGTATATGTCCTACTCAGGCGACAACATTCCGAGAGAGACGATGATCAGTCTTATTCTTGCGTCTGCCTCGCTTGTCATCAGTATCGCCATCTACCTTTTTATTCTTATCAGGGTATAGTTACTCTTTAACCGAATAGAACCTGTCGGGTTTTTTATTCAGGGATAGTTTCTGCAGCACATCATCCAGTACGCCCGGTTTTATGTTAAAACCCTCAAGCTCATCAATATCTGCCCAGATAAATTCAAGATGCGCCTCAAGCGATCTGTAATCATCCGTTCCGTGCCTGACTTCGGGATGATAGAGATAATAAAGAGCTATCTCGTGGCATTTTTTACCGGCCGCATCGGTGAAGATGTTCTCAATTGTGCAGATAAATTTTCCGCATCTGCCTTTGATCCCGATCTCTTCATGAAGTTCTCTGTGAAGAGCGGTTTCCGCGGTCTCTCCGAATTCTATATGACCGCCGGGCAGGAATGTGTAACCGCAGCCTATCTGCCTTGCCAGAAGTATTCTGCTGTCTTTTAGAATTATCGCGCGGGCTATATTTTCTATCATATCTTCTCGCCCATAATAATTTTATTACGCGCTCCGATAAGCATGTCCCTATGCTTTTTCGTGTCTTCATTCAGACTGTCAAGAACACGGCTGACTTCAGGATATTCCGAATCCATGAAATGGAAAAAGTCCTTTTCAAGCATGTGAACTTCAAATTTTTCGGATAAAGTGAGAGCGTTGTGAAGGCTGACTCCCTCACTGTCGGCTTTAGCACACGCGGTTCTTATCTCTTCCGTCAGTTTTTCGATCGCCTGAACTGTAACTTCGTTAAAATAAATATATATCGAACCTTCAGCCACTTTGGGCAGTATCTGTTTGAGCCAGCATTCATGTTTGTTTTCCTCGTCAAGTAAGTAAGGCCATAATTTTGTCATAGGGAACTTTTTGTCAAAAAGGGAATAAAGTCTGGAAAGCTGCCGTTCAAGTTCGCACTGCCGTCCGATTAGTTGTACCTGCTCTTCTTTTGATTTCATAAAAAACACCTGATGTTATTAATTTTATTTCACTGAACCGAATACTTATTTGAGAATGTCAGTTGCCCGCGCAACGGGATTCTCCATTATCTTCAGCTCTTCCTGTCAAAAGCAGGAAGGACGAGAAGCAGATTAAATATTTTCATGCCAAAACCTCATTTAACTTCAATTATGCCCGTATCAAAGATACATAAAAATCCGTATTTAATCAATTGAATTGAATTAAAATAACACTTGGAAAGGCGGTCGTTATTCCGTAAATTGTAGACAAAGTGTTTAAAATAAAGGGAGGTTTGTTATGAAAGCCTTGTTACTGTTTCTTTTGCTGGGAATGAATTTTGCGGTTTATTGCCAGTTCAGCGGAGGAACCGGTACAGCAGGAGATCCTTATCAGATCGCGACCGGGGCTCAGTTCTACGCAATGAGGAGTTACAGCTATGCATATTTTATTCAAACGGCGAATATAAGCCTTGCCGCATATTCTTCCGGCAGCGGATGGGTACCTGATTTTGCTCCGCAGTCGTACAACGGAAATGGGTTTAAAATAACCGGCTTGGTGATAAACAGGCCGACCGAAGATTATATCGGGCTGTTTTCAGACTCGGTTACCGAAATTAAAAATGTAATTCTGGAGAATTGTTCTGTGACCGGAGATTATTATGTAGGAGGTCTGCTCGGACAGAACAGAGGAACCGTGTCGAACTGTTTTGTGAGCGGAACGGTGAACGGGAACAGATACTGCGGCGGGCTTATTGGAAATTCGAGATTTGATTACGCACCGGTATCGAATTGTCATTCGTCCTGTTCTGTTTACGGCGAGATGTATATCGGCGGTCTGGTCGGTTATCTCCGGGAACTTTCGAGCGTGGTTAACTGTTATTCAAAAGGAGCGGTCTCTACGAGCTGGGGACCTTACGGAGGTCTGATCGGAAGTTCGACCGACGGAGTCGTTACGAACTCATTCTGGGATACCGAAACAAGCGGTATGGCTACAAGTTGGGGCGGTACGGGATTGACGTCTGCGGAGATGAAGAACTGCGTTAATTTTTATAACGCAGGCTGGAATTTTACTTCAATTTGGGGAATGAACGAAACCCAGAACGGCGGTTATCCGTTCTTAAGGATACAGGGGTTCGTTCACAATATCTTCGGCGGAGGGGACGGCTCGCCCGGAAGTCCGTGGCTAATATCGACACCATATCATCTCAATAATGTACGCTATTACAAATCCGCAATAGATGATTTTCTTCAAACGGACGACATTGATCTGTCCGGATATACTTCAGGAAGCGGCTGGGATCCCATCGGCGATGCTGCATTTGAATTCCTCGGGACTTATGAGGGCGGCGGACATAAGATCACCGGTCTTTATGTCAACAGACCGGCATTGCAGGGAGCAGGTCTTTTCGGCGCATTACGGCTTGCGACAGTGCTCGGTGTTATAATTGAGGACTGCAATATAACCGGTTACGATTGCACAGGAGCGCTTGCAGGTTCTACAACTGACGATGTCACAATTGGAAGATGCTCGACATCAGGTTCAGTCACAGGTAACGACAATACAGGCGGGCTTATAGGATATTCCCGCGCCTCCTTATTTCAATGTAGTTCCGGTGTGGTAGTAGAGGGAAATGATTTTGTCGGAGGTCTGATAGGTCAAACCGATCTAGGGCGTGTAGAAAACTCCTACGCATCAGGGTCAGTTTCTGGAAGAAATGTAATAGGAGGACTGGTTGGATACTGCAGATTCTTAAGAGTTAATAAGACATACTCCTCATGCTTGATCTCCGGGAGCGATATACTTGGAGGATTAATAGCTGAAGCAGTAGAATCCGAAGTGACAAATTCATTCTGGGACGCCGAGACAAGCGGGGTAGTAACGAGCGCCGGAGGCGATATGTCAGATACCAGGAGCCAGGATGTGGTCACATATACATCACTTAAGAAGCTTCTTGAATATCCGTGGGATTTTGCCGGCGACCCGTACGAAGATAAAGAAAGTGAGGATTATTGGAATATTGATCCTCTTTTTAACGGGGGTTACCCTTTCCTTCAGTCCGAGCAGTTCGTATCGGTTCCTGTCATTACATCAGCAACATCAGTCGGTTCAGATTTTGTGATATCATGGAGCGCAGTAACAGGTGCTGTTTCGTATAAAGTATATTCTTCGAATGAGCCTTTCGGAACATACGTAGAAGATAACACCGGAAGTTTTAACGGATGTCAGTGGTCAATACCGTATAATCTGTCAAAAGCTTTCTATAAAGTTACGGCAGTTAATAATTTTAAAAAATAGCGAAATAAAAAAAACCGCCCGGAGGCGGTTCTTTTTTATACAGGAGAGAGAGGTGCTATTTTTTCATCATTCCGCAGCCTGACTTCATCTGAGCTCCGCAACCCTGTGGAGCGCCGCAGTCAGCTTTTTTTACTTCGGTTTTTTTGTCGCAGCAGCCTGCTTTTGCATCTTTACAATTGCTTTTGTCGGTGCATCCTTTCATTCCGTCTTTGCAGCAGCATGTGCATTTGTCATCGCATTTACCGTCGCCTTTACAGTCGGTGCAGGTGCATTTTTCTTTGCATGCGGCATTATCGGCACAGCATACAGTTTTTTCTACAACAGCTTTAACAGCTGATTTTTCAACAGCCGGGCCTTCAGCAAAAGCTGATCCGATACCCATTGCGAGGAACAATACTGCTGTCAATATAATAATTATGTTTTTTTTCATTTTAAAGCCTCTTTATCTTAAAGTTAAGTATTTTATTTTATTTCATCGGGCAGAACTAAGCCGAAGGGGGCGATCTTCCGGAAAAAATGTGAGATTCGGAAGTTATGTAAAATAATTCAGGCCGGTTGTCGAATTTATAGCCTGAAATGGGCTCAATGCACAAAACGCATTTTGGTAAAAAGCAGATATAAACATTTCGGGGTTCAATAGTCTTCTGAGGAGTTGATGGATTGGTCTGAGCCGCAGTCTGAACAGGAAATTCGATCTTACAGGCGCAATGTTTAACTTCGCCCGTATTACAGCAGTGTGAATTCTGAACGGAGGCTTCAGCTTGAGCATCAACGGTCTGACAGCACGGCATAGAGCATGAAGAAAAGCTGCCCGTCAAATATGAACCGGACATCGTAAGTACGGTAAATGCTATCAGTATGAAGATGAACCTTTTCGTAAATCCTCCGGTTTTTTAAACTCTTCTTCAATATATAAACATATTACACAACAACTGTATGTTAAAAGTCACATGGGGGGAATACAATATTTTCTTTTAGTCAAAATCTTCGATCTTACGTGTGCTGTCAACCCTTGAGTTCTTAATGTCCGCTATGATCTCATCTGCCGTTCTGTCATCTTCCCATGTTCCGGCAAGTTTCAGGAATTCCTCAATTGCTTTCGCAGATTTAAGTTGATTCTTATTTATCGATATTTTCTTTCTTTTTACGGGCTTCATTTTATACCGTCCAGTTTTCGATTACAAGTCCTTCTACTCTAGAAAATTCTCTGATATTATTGGTGACAAGAATCCCTCCCGCCGCCATTACAGTTGAGGCAATTATCAGATCATTCGGACCGATAGGTTCACCGGCTTTTTCCAGACCTGACCTTATGATCGAATAAAACACCGAAGCTTCATCCCCGAATTCTACTACATCGTAAGGCTCAAGAAATTTGTTAATTTTATTCAAATTTTCTTCTACAATGCTGCTTTTCCTTGCTCCATGTAGAAGTTCAGCTTTAACGATAGAAGGAATTTTAATTTTACCCGGACTTACCGTTTTCATTTTATCGGCTATTTTTTTGTTCAAGCCTTTTAGGAAATATATGCAGATGTTGGTATCGAGATAGTAGTTCATAGCTCTTCCCGCTTGCTGTCGCCATTATAATCCGCAGGTCTTTCCGCTACCATTGTTTCATCTTTGATTGAACCGAACAGATAGAAATAATCTTTCGGATACTCATTTTCTAAAGAACGCTGTATGTTCATACCCACCCATTTTGAAATGGAAATATGCTCTTTTTTGGCGGCTTTTTCGATCTTCGAAAGAGTCTCTTCGTCTATGTAAAGCGATATTTGAGGCATGATCGAACCTCCTCTATTTGTTGATTATAATATAACATAAAACAAGTATAATTGCAAGTATAATTTTTAGAAAAACAAAGTTGCCCCTTGACTTTATATGCATAAAGTATTATATTGATGCATACAGGAGGCTTGTTATGAGAACTACACTTGACCTGCCCGAGGAGCTTCTGGATGAAGCGAGAAAGGCAACGCATACCAAGACAAAAACCGAGGTCATCATACTCGCGCTTGAGAACATTATCCGCAAAAGCAGGATAGCGGAACTTAAGAAATTCAAAGGCAAAATCGATCTCGACATAGACCTCGACGCATTGAGGAACAGATAATGCCGGTTCTTGCCGATACTTCCGTCTGGATAGATTACTTCCGCGGAGGTGAAAATTCCGAACTCATGGATCAGATCATAGACGAGAACATAATCGTCACCAACGATATTATCCTGGCAGAACTTTTGCCCTATCTGATGCTCAAAAAACAGCATAAAGTCGTGTCTCTTCTCAAAGAAATATCAAGGATCGAACTCAAACCGGATTGGAATGAAATTATAGAAATTCAGCATAAATGTCTGCAGAAAGGCATCAACGGGATCGGAATTCCCGACCTGATGATCGCACAGAACGCAAAACAGAACGGAGCTCAGCTTTACACGCTCGACAAACATTTCGGACTTTTATCCGAAGTCGCCGGGGTGGAATTAGTAAGACTTTAGACTGAATAATATCAATTGAAATAATCAATAATATTTCGTATATTACACACATGGAAAAATCGATAAAAATAGTGAAAAAAGGGCACGACGACAGTAATATTCTTTACTGGCTTACCCTTACATACGCACAAAGGCTGGCCGAACTTCAAAAAATGAGGGAAGAACTAAATGCGATCTACTATCCTGATCAGCAAAGATTTCAGAGAGTTTGCAGAGTTATTAGAAAAGAACGCTGTTAAATATCTAATTATCGGTGGATTTGCCGTCAATTTTCACGGTTATCCGAGATATACAAAAGATATAGATATCTGGATAATGATAGAAAAGTCCAATATTACTAATCTTCTTAATGCACTAAAACAGTTCGGTTTCGGCAGTCTTGGACTTACTGAAAAAGATTTTTTAAACGAAGAGAATATTATTCAGCTCGGATACGAACCTAACAGGATCGATATTCTTGTATCTGTTGAAGGATTAGATTTCGGGTCTGCTTATGAAAACAAAGTCGTAACTGAAATTGAAAGTACGAAGCTTAATTTTATTTCGATGGATGATCTGATAATTGCTAAAAAAACTTCAGCGAGACCACAAGACCTGGCTGATGCAGATTTTTTGACCAAATTAAAAGAAAAATCAAAAAATATCAACAAGCCAAAGAAGAAAAAATAAAAAATTAATAAATCTACTACCTCACCGAACCGAACACTTTCTTTAATATGTCCGTAACGCGGGCGACAGGGTCACGCCTGATCTTAAGCTCTTCCTTTGCAATAAGAACGAACATTCCGTCAAGCGCTTTCTGAGTGATATATTTATCAAGATCGGGATTAACGGCCTTTTCCCCGGTCAGCCATGTCGTTTTATTATATGCCGAAACGATAGGGTTCCAGTATTTCGTGACTTCCACAGCCTCCACAGCGCTTTTCACCACCGGAGTAAATTCAGCTCTAAGAGCATCCGAGGTCGTCCTTCTCAAATATTCCGTAGCAGCATTATCGGCACCGCGCAGAATACCCATCGCGTCAGAGAAAGTCATATTCATCACAGCGTTCTTCAAGATCGGCAGAGCTTTCTCCGAAGCCTTTTCCGCAGCCCTGTTCATAGATCTTTCAAAGTCTTTAACAATATCCTTAAGCCCCAGATCCTCAACCGTCTTCTTAACCTTGATCGCTTCAGGCGGGAACGGAATAACAATAAGCGGGTTCTTAAAAAAACCGTCCTCTTTCGAAGTCAGGGAAGTCGAATTCGCCGCACCTACAACAAGAGCTTCCTTAAGCCCTCTGACAACCTCCTCCGTAGAAAGCCCCTTTTCCCCTTTAGCAGCAGACTGAGCAAGCTGATTTAGAATTTCAGCGCATCCCGAAAGAAAAACAAGCGCGGAAACGCAAATAACAACATACAGTTTTTTCATACATCACTCCCGATAATTTAAGGCAATACAGAACAAAGATACGAATAAAGATAGGAATTAACAAAAAATAAAGGTGGAAATATGTTTGGAAAAGAGATAATAATTGTGTTGAATAGGTAGTTTAAATTGTTTATTATACAACTTAGTTTACGGTAAATTGATCAAAATGAATGTATGAGGATAATTGATTGGCGAGAACAAAACTCAGATGATAAAAAAACCAACATATATTGATCTTTTTGCCGGATGCGGAGGACTCTCCCTCGGTATGAATCAATCAGGCTGGAAAGGTTTATTTGCAATCGAAAAAAGTCCCTATGCATTCGCAACTTTGAAATTTAACCTGATCGACAAGCTTAATCATTTCGACTGGCCGGACTGGCTTGAAAAAACGCATCATGACATAAACGAAATACTCAATAAGAAAAAAAAAGAATTGAAGAGATTAAGAGGTAAGGTTGATTTAATAGCAGGTGGGCCACCTTGCCAAGGTTTTTCTTCTGCGGGAAAAAGAGAAGAGAGTGACCATAGAAATGAACTGATAGATTCATACATAGAGTTTATCAGGCTAGTTCAGCCTAAAATTGTTTTTTTTGAAAACGTAAAGGGTTTTACTCAGCGCTTCAAAAAAAATCGTAGCAAGGGTATAAAATATTCAGAATATGTTCAAAATGCTTTGAAGCAATCTGATAATAATTTCAAAGGATATGAAGTTTCCGGCGAATTAATTGATTTTTCCGAGTTCGGAATTCCTCAAAAAAGGACTCGCTTTATTTTGGTTGGAATCAGGAAAGACATTATCAGTATGTCAAAAATTGCACCGATATGTTTTTTTGATGTTCTCAAAAAATACAGGGAATCATTTTTAAAAAGCAAAGGTTTAGGATTGGCCCAAAATTTACAGGAAGCTATCTCGGATTTATTAGAAAAAAACGGAACTGTTGAATGCCCTGATTCAAAAGGTTTTTTAACATCAATTTACGGAGAGGATCAAAGTCCGTATCAAAAATTGATGAGATTTAGTACTTTGTCAAATATGATTCCTGACAGTCATCGATTTGCTAAGCATAATGAAGCTACAATAACATTATTTAAAACACTTCTATCTAAAGCTCCGAAGGGGAAAAAAATTGGAGGTAAAGAAAGAGAGAAGTTCAATATCAAAAAGAGAGGTATTGTCGTTTTAGACGCCCAAAAACCTGCACCAACTTTAACATCTCACCCCGATGACTATGTTCATTACTGTGAACCAAGAATTATGAGTGTAAGAGAATATGCAAGAATCCAAACATTTCCGGACTGGTTTGAATTCAAAGAGAAATACACTACCGGAGGTAAATTACGAATTGTTGAAGTACCTAGATATACACAAGTTGGGAATGCCATTCCACCATTATTCGCCGAACAAGTAGGAGAAACAATAAAGATGTTGCTGAAATGACTAACACAGAAACATTTAAAATAAGTGCGGCACTAAAAGATCTTATCGGCAAGGAACTGATAACCGATGAGTTTGTTGCAGTATTCGAATTGGTTAAAAATTCATTTGATGCCAATGCTTCGAAAGTTGAAGTGATTTTTGAAAATAATAAGAAACCAAATAATGCACGAATAATTATTAAAGATGACGGCAAAGGAATGAACTACAGTGATATAAAGAATAAATGGTTGTTTGTAGCTTATTCAGCAAAAAAACTAGGAAAAGAGAATGATGATTATAGAGATAAAATAAAAACACTAAGAGTATTTGCGGGAGCAAAAGGTGTAGGTCGTTTCTCTTGTGACAGGTTGGGTAATTTCTTAAACCTGATAACATTAAAGGACGAACCAAAGCCAAAAATCGAAAATCTTGTAGTTAATTGGGAAAATTTTGAAAATGCAGATGATGAAGAATTTGTAAACATAAATGTTACGCATAATGTCCTTATTGAAAACTCTTACAAACTGAATAAAGGAACTGTTTTAGAAATAACTGGACTGCGTGATAATTGGGATAGAGAACGAATATTGAGGTTAAAGAAATCTTTGGCAAAGTTGATTAATCCCAATCAAGAAAACGATAGCGACAATTTCGAAATAGAAATAATTGCTAAAGATGAATTGACACTCGATAAAGAAAAAAGCAAGAGTGGCGAAAAGAAAAATGATTTAGAGATTGTAAACGGGCGAGTTAAGAATTCCATTTTTGAAACACTTGAAATTAAAACTTCAAATATTCTTGTTCAGATAAACCCGAAAGGTGACTACATTGAAACTACTTTACAGGACAGAGGCGACTTAATTTACTACCTGAAAGAAAAAAATCCTTACCATGATTTAAAGGATGTTTCAATTTACTTATTTCAATTAAACAGAGCAGCAAAATTCAATTTCACTCACTTAATGGGAATGGAGCCAGTTAAGTATGGTTCAGTTTTTATGTATAAGAATAGCTTTAGAATCTACCCATATGGCGAACCAGGAGAAGATTTTTTTTTAATTGATAATAGAAAGCAGCAAGGTTATAATCGTTTTTTAGGCACAAGAGACTTAATAGGTAGAATAGAAATAGACGGTGAGCAACCGGAACTTAAAGAAACAACTAGCAGAGATGGTGGACTTGTAAAAACTAGAGCTTATCGAAACTTAGTAGGTTTTTTTTATGATTATGTATTAAAGCGATTAGAAAATTATGTTGTAAATATTATTAATTGGGGTGATCCTAAGTTTGATAAAGAAACTGGAACACTTGTGCACCCTGAGTTATGGCCAAAAGATGTTAAAATTCAAATCCTAGAACTTATTTCGGGATTTATAAATTCTAAGAATATTATTGATATACAATATGATAAGGACTTTCTTGAAATTATTTCAAAAAAGCAAGATCGTAGCGTAGACAAAATTGTTAAGAACATATCACAAGTTGCAGCGAAGTCCGGAAATCCGGAAATGATTAAAGAAGCAAAAAAGATTGAAAAGGCAGTAAAGGAAATAAAAGCTGATGCTGATCGGGATAAAGCTAAAGCAGTAAAAGAAGAAGAAAGACGCAAGGAAACCGAAAAAAAGCTAGGTTACATTACAAGCCAAAATAACTTTCTTCAAAAAGACATAAGTAATGACACTAAAAACTTAGAAAGTATCTTACACCATATCGGTCTTACAACTAACTTAATAAAAAAAGATATAGAGAATCTTGTAAAAGCGATGAGTAAAAACGCCAGTAAGGAAGAATTGCAAGAAATTGTTAAAAGAATAAGCAAGCAAAACGAAAAAATAACTTCGTTTTCTAAATATTTCAAGAAAATCAGTTTTAGCAAAGAAACGATACTTCCAAATGAGATAACTCAGGATATTGTATCATTTATCAATGAATATATTGAAAATGTGTATAAATTACGTGAGGATTTACTAATAAATCGCGAATTGCTGAATGTAAAAATCAATTTGCCCAAACAATTAACATTTCAGTTCAAATTCAATCCGATTGATATAATTATTGTTATAGATAATTTGATTAGTAACTCAGCAAAACAAGAAGCATCAAGAATTGAACTTACTTGGGAAAAATTTGATAATTCTATTAAATTGTCTTTCAAAGATAACGGGAATGGAATTAAAGATAATATCCTTGATAACATTTTTGAGTTTGGGTTTACAACATCACGAAGAGGTTCTGGAATTGGTCTCTATCATGTAAAAGAAATTATAGAATCTTTGGGGGGAGAAATTAAAGTAAACAACAAGCTTAACAAAGGAGTAGAATTTATCATAACACTTAGCAGGAGCTCGCATTGAAACTGGAATATAATATTCTTTGGATTGACAATGATTTGCAGAGCTATATAGATAATGGCTCTGTAAAGGAAGTAGAAGATTTTTTAATTGAGAGAGGTTTTGAACCACATATTGAAAGTGTGATTAATGAGGCTCGCCTCGATCATGCTATTGAAAAATACGATTATGATTTAATTATTTCGGACTTTAATCTGGAAAACACTACTGGCGATAAAGTAATTGAAGATATTCGGGAAAATAGACGGTTAGTAACGGAAATTCTATTCTATACAGCTAAAAGTAGCTATAAAAATGATCCTGAAGTTATGAAAAGATTAGCCTTTAAAGAGAGGTTGACTTTTTGGGTAGGCAGAGATGGTCTGCTTGATAAAATTGAAAAAGTAATAGAACTTACTTTAAAAAAACTCCTTGAGTTAAATGCAACAAGAGGATTAATAACAGCAGCCACAAGTCATTTGGATGTTGAAATTGAGGATATTTATTATTCACTTATTGATAAACCAATAAATGATGAAACAAAACCAAAGGTTGAAAAAATATTTAGGATAGATTATAAGGAAATAAAAAAGAACTTTATAAATAAGTGCAAAAAACAAAGGGATTCTCATTTGGCTGATTACAAATTATATTTCTCTCAATCTGAAGCATTTAGAAAGTGGGATATACTTAAAGAGCTTATCAGTTTAAATGTACCTGATGGTTTCGATTTTGATTTGTTTAAAAAATACTATGAGGAGGTTATCGAAATTCGAAACAAATTTGCCCACGCTAAAGCTATTGAAATTAAAGGAAAATTGGTATTGAAAGGTCAAATTGAAGGTAAGGACTTCGAATTCAATGAAGAGAGTTGTATAGCAATCCGACAAAACCTTATTAAGCACAAAAAAAATATTGAGGTTTTAAAAAATGTTATATGTAAATAATTTCGATTATATTTTTAATGCACAAAAGTTACCAGCTGAATAAATGCTCACTCCAGCCTACATATACAAAAAGGAAGTTGACTGGTCGGTTTTCCGGGACGGTTTTAATATTCCCGTGTCGCTTCAGGTTCTGTTTTATGAAAAGATCGGTCAGTATTTGCACAAAGGCGGGGGTAGGCAAAGTATCCGGGGCATAAGGAGCTTCTGCAGATCAGGTATTCGTATAATTCGGCGTTCGCGATAAAGATGCGGTCGGTTTTCTTTGAGAGCTATGATTTTATTAAGGCTGAGAAAGAAAGGCAGGTGAATAAGCGCGCGCATATTAAGGTGTCGGACGGTATCAGGGAATTTCCGGCAATTTATTCGACGGACGATCAATAAACATTTGTAATAATCCCGCAAAAAATATCGAAAAATAATAGATGAGTGTCACTAGATGACCCTCATCCCTCTGTATATTGGGGGAAATTGACAGAGGGAGATATGAAAAACAGTATAATTGAAGTTCAGGGAAGAGAAATCGGCTTAGTGATTATTGGAAATGAGGACTATATTTCGCTGACGGACATAGCGAAATCAAAAGAAGGAGATTCCAGAGCGGCTGATATAATAAAAAATTGGATAAGAAACCGTTCTACCCTTGAGTACCTCGGTACATGGGAGCAATTATACAACGCTGATTTTAAAGTGGTCGAATTCGACCACTTTAGAATGCAGGCAGGTCTTCACAGTTTTGTTCTGAGTCCGGGAAACTGGATAGAAGCAACACATGCAAAAGGTATTGTTGTAAAATCAGGTAAATATGGAGGTACTTATGCTCACAAAGATATAGCATTTGAATTCTGTTCATCGATAAATGCTGTGTTTAAACTGTTTCTTATCCGGGAATTCCAGCGTTTAAAGGACAATGAAAATAAACGGCTTAATCTTGAATGGAACCTTCAGAGGACGATATCCAAGATAAATTACAGGATCCATACAGATGCGATAAAGGAAAATCTGATCCCGCCGGAACTATCTAAGTATCAGGTTCAGTTTATCTACGCAAATGAGGCTGATGTACTAAATACCGCGTTATTTGGAATGACTGCGAAAGAATGGCAGGAGTCTAACCCTGATAAATCAGGAAATGTCAGAGACCATGCAACTTTGGAGCAGCTTGTTGTTCTTTCAAATTTGGAAAGTATAAATTCAGTTTTAATAAATCAGGAACTAACGCAGTCCGAAAGGCTGATAAACCTTAATGCTATCGCGATTTCCCAAATGAAGTCTCTTCTTGCTAATAGAAGCATGAAAAAACTTTCGGAAAGTTAACGAAGAAGTATGTATATCGGATAATGAAATAGAAAAGTTAGATGAAGATCTGATCCGGGGCCGGATATATTCTATCAGAGGATTTCAGGTGATGCTGGACAGGGATTTGGCGGAATTGTACGGGGTGGAGATCAGAGTGTTAAACCAGGTTGTAAAAAGGAATATTGTGAGATTTCCTGTCGAGTTCTGTTTTAAACTGAATGAATCAGAATATAAAGAGCTAAAATCAAATATTGATATCAAAAATAGGCTCAAAAATCCTTTAAGATCACAAATTGTGATCATAGAGAACGCTAAAGGCAGACATACAAAATATTTACCTTTCGTGTATACCGAGCAGGGAGTCGCGATGTTGGCCGGTGTGCTCAAAAGCGAGATCGCAGTAAAAATCAGTATTGGTATAATTAAAGCTTTCGTAGCTATGCGCAAATTCATTCAATCCAATGCGCAGGTGTTTCAAAGATTAGACAGGGTGGAGTTGAAACAAATAGAGACTAACTCCAAATTAGATGAAAATGATAAAAAATTCGATAAGATATTTTCTCTAATGGAAAGCGGAGCCCTTAAGCCGGTGCAGGGAATTTTCTTTGAAGGGCAGATTTTCGATGCGTACAATTTCATTTCAGATCTGTTCAGAGGCGCGGAGAAGTCTATTCTTATCATAGATAATTATATTGACGATTCAGTTCTGGTTCATCTGACAAAAGTAGAAGCGGGTGTAACAGTCAAAATATTAACAAGATATGTGACGGATCAATTCAAACTTGATGTAATGAAATTCGAGGCCCAGTTCTTTCCGGTCGAGGTAAAAGTGTTCCCGCACTCGCACGACAGGTTCATTATAATTGACAGGTGCGATGTTTATCATGTCGGAGCATCTTTGAAAGATCTCGGCAAAAAGTGGGTTGGTTTTTCTAAATTCGGGAAAAGCGCTATAGACATTTTGGGCCGGCTGGATGAGATTGATTAAAGTGATCGAATTCGAGAGGTTAAAACATCTATATCGAGTCGGTCACAAATTGTGACCAACTGAAAATTACTTAGTCACTTACTTAGTCACTTTCATGCGTAAGCTTATACACTATCTTGTACACTTTTCGAGTGTATAAGTTGATCTAAAAAAAGTTTACCTTTGTCAGTTGTAAGATACTTTTGCTTAGGGCTTGTTTTCTTATCGGGGAGCGTATTTACTAAAAGTCCATTCTCAAGCAAGGGCTTGATATTATTAGAATAGTTTTTAGGATGATTGCTGATATTTAAATTGTCGAATATTTCTTTTCTTTTTCTCGGAGTTATACAGAATTGGAGTATCCTGATCATTCGGGGAGTTAAGCTGATATTGGGTTTCTTTGTCTGTTCAACTATTTTTTGTTTGCAGGTTTCATTAATCGGAAGGACTGCGAGAAAGTAATTGAAATATTCATCGGTTTCAAATATAGGTTTCGGCGAACCGTTGTCATTCATAGCATCATAAATGTTCGGAAATCCGGTTGATCTTCCTTCTGTAAGGTCAAGTTCTTTTAGAAAATCTCCGACTCTGCGGTTACGGTAATTACGGGAAATTATTCTTCTCTCCTTCAACATTTCTTTTGTAACGGGCGGAAGAGGTCCGGGAAAGCTCAAAATTTCAATTTTATCAGGCCAGATATTTATTTCGATAGGATTGTCAAGCTCGTAGCTGCGGTGATAGAATGCATTAGCCACTGTTTCTTCGATCGCCTGCATAGGGTAGTTGAATACTCGTAAGGCTTCAGGTCTGTCGGGCAGTTTAGTTACCTTCTCCTTTATGAAGTTGGTTTCTATATACGAGATCACATTTTTCAGCTGACGGTGTATCGGCCCTGAAAATATCTTTTCTGTAAATTGTTTGCCCTTTTCATCAGTGTAAGTAACTACTTCTGTAATTGCGCCTCTGAAGAATTTTTCGGGCTGCTCGCTGAAGAAAAGAAGGCCTGCATTTAAAGGCAATAATGATTCTTTCGGACCTGAAGCGATCCTCATCTGAACTGCAAGGTCGGTTAAGCTCATGTGTATAGCCTCATCCCTGAGATCGCTTTTTACTTCTTCAAGGTAATCTCTGATCAATGCAAAGCTAAGATCGTTTACCGAGGCATGGTGATTGACCCTGTCGTCGAACGGGATTTTTTTTGCCATATCGAAAAGTAATTTTTCTTCAGTATTATTTGCCTTTGTAGTAACGGAACCTCTGCGTATGAAATATCTTTTCTGTCCTTTTTCTCCAAGTTTGTCCGGGGCTTTATAAGGCCGGTTGTCACCTCCCGGAACCCAGATCACGAAAATATTTTTTCCTTCATACTCGTAAGGCTGATAAACAGGCAAATAATAAGGTTCGATCTGATGGGAGATATTTACAAGTTCCTTCTGAATTTTATCGAGAGAGCTTTTCGAAATGCCTTTTGCGGGTAATTGTGGAATTCCGTCCTTTTCTTCTATACCTATAAAAATATAACCCCCGCCCCAATTGTTCAAGTCGTTTGCAAAGGCGCAAATGGTTTTTATAACTTCACCCGGATTCCATCCTGATTTGTACTCGATCCGATCCCATTCGACGGTTCTGCCTTTTAGGATTTCAGATATATTTACCGGTAAAGCCATAATTATGTTCCGTTTTTTGCTTTAAAATTAAGCTAATTTCGATCCGATGTCAAACATTAAAAATATCGAAAATTAATAGATGAGTGCCATTAGATGAAGGGGGGTGGCAATTTGCCCCCGCCCTTTCGGGGAAAAAACAAAGGAGGCGGAAGTGAAGAAAGGAAAAATTGAAGAAATCGGTAAATAATAATTTATTTATATTGATTCATTTATAAAAGCATGCTAAATTAATACTATGAAAGTACTATTTATGTTTTCAATAGCTACTCTGTGCTTATTATGTTATTCCCGCGAGGGTGCGGACAGTTTATCCGTCGCTAAGTTCGATTCTCTGATCACAGTAATTGATTCTAACGGTAAGGCTGCCGACGATGCTGAACATAATGAAAGGGTTTTTGAGTCCGGCTCCGTCAAATTCTCACACCGGATACTTCAGCGTGAAAAGGAAAAGGTCACTATGGAGGCGGTCACGGTAGCTGATTTCCGCACGAATATTTTTTACTGGGTAATCAAACAGAACGGAACGGTTTCGGTCGAGACGAAAGATTATGCGCCCGATGTGGCTCAGAGAAAGTATGATCAGGCAAAAATGCATTATGAAAACCTTTTAAAGAGCATGTTAAAAGATTTAAAAGAAAAGTGACAGCAATCACAGTAAATTATCAGATAATGATTAAATTCAAAACAATGAATTTAAAAAGGGAGAGGTGAAATAATGAGAATATATATAGTGATGGTGGTAATACTGGCGGCAAATATTCTCTCTGCCTCTACAATCTATGTCAGGTACAATGCGTCAGGCCTTAATAACGGTACAAGCTGGACTGATGCTTTTATCCTTCTGCAATCCGCACTGGATACTGCAGTTCCCGGAGATGAAATATGGGTATCAAAAGGGATTTACAAACCGACCTTTGACAACGGGCTCGGCCTGGGGATCAGGGGAAATCACTTCAGGCTGAAGAATGAAGTATCAGTTTACGGCGGATTCGCCGGCTTTGAACTTCTGCTGACACAGCGGAATGTAAATCTGAATGTAACTATCCTGAGCGGAAATATCGGGCTTCCCGAGATAAGTAACGACAACTGCTATCATGTTTTCTATCACCCGAACGGATCAAATCTGAACAATACCGCAGTGCTTGACGGTTTTACAGTAAGGGGCGGTTTTGCCGATGGACCTGCTGAGCATAGTAACGGCGCGGGGATATTTAACGACTACTCCGATCCGGCAATAAAGAACTGCACAATAGTCAACAATATTGCAGCAGGCAGCGGCGGTGCGTTTTACAACTATTATTCTTCGCCGGATATCTTCTCGTCCAGGATAGGAAACAACTCAGCCTCGACCGGCGGCGGATTCTTTAATACATTTTCAGCCGATCTAAAAATATCCAACTCCCTCATATATAACAATACAGCTATGATAAACGGCGGATCCAGCTTCAACGACAATTCAAATGTGACATCTACCAACTGCACGACCATACTAAAATCAGGTGCGAAAGGAAAAGCCCATACGTCTTCGGGGCCGTATTCGCAGTCGGTCTCAAATCTGAAGGACTATGCATGCGTGTCATGGCATGAGGAAACTGATTCCATAACTGTTTATATAGATGCATCCAGCACCATGGAAATGAACAACTGCTGCTATTCATTTGCTGAAGGCGAGCTTGTTGACGAAAGCGGTATCGGGTTTATCGAAGGCGCGGGAAACGTCCATTCGGATCCGCTGTTCGCAGATTCCGGGAATGAAGATTACAGGCTGATCAGGACTTCTCCCTGCGTGGATGCGGGGAATGATTCCTATACCGAAGCAATGTATGACATAAGAGGTGAAGGCTATCCGAGAAAGCTTGACACGGAAGGCAATCCGGGACCGATTGATATCGGAGCTTATGAATATAATAAGAATTATGATCAGACTGTAATTCTGCCTCCTGAAAATGTAACTGTTATCATAAGCGCGGATTCAACTCAGCTGAGCTGGAATGAAGTTTCCGGAGCTTCATCTTATAATATTTACCGTTCAGATCTGCCCTATGAAGGATTCTCTCAAATAGACAGTAGTCCGACAAATTCATATACAGACAGCGATGTCCTGGCAGGGAATAAATATTTTTATTATGTTATTGCTGTCAGCGCGAAATAAACAAATGAAAATTAAACTGATAATATTTCTTATCCTTCTCGTGCTCGGTTACTATTATTGGCAGAATGATCAGCCTGTCACTCACGAAGGTAAAGGTCAGATCGCTAAGGATCATCCGAAGCAGACACCTTCAAAAGAGAAAGAATTCAAATTCGGGGACGGCTATACCGTTCACCCGCTAGCGGACTTTGACATAACTGCGAGGGTGCTTTCTAAAAAGAGATATTTCATGGATAATGAATCCGAACTTGCGCCGGTCGATCTTGCGATGGGTTGGGGTCCGATGTCGGACGATACGGTACTTTCAAAGCTGAAGATATCGCAGCGGAACAGGTGGTTCTACTGGAAATGCGACAGTTACCCGATACCCAAGGATCAGATCGAGCATAATGCGGCAAATATGCATCTGATACCTGCCGATGATAATATCGAAAAGCTGATAAAGAGTGTCAAAGCAGGGAATCTGGTTCATTTTAAGGGTCATCTTGTAAAAGCGACGAAACCGGGAGGCTGGAATTGGCAGAGTTCTTTATCACGGACCGATACCGGAAACGGAGCCTGTGAAGTGATCTTCGTGAAAGAGTTTCAGATACTATTATAAATGTAACCGCTCGGTTTTGTTTTATTTAAATTTCTTGTCAAAATATATACGAATAGTTATATTCGGTAATCATTTCCGGCGGGGAGTATGGAAAGATTAAAAAAAGAAATTGACGATACAATAAAAAGCCTGAAAGAGGAATCGCAGAAGAATTTCAGTCAGGAAAGTTACGGCAGGATAGTGGAAACGGGCAGCTTTCTTCTACACCGTTCCGAAGAGATCGGATACCTGAAAGGTCAGTACGGAGCCTTAAATCTTCTCGGAAATGCCAGCTTTAATATTTGCGACTATGAACTGGCGCAGAAATATTTTTTTGAATCCATAGGCATAGCTGAAAGAATGAAGGACGAAAGGAGCCTTTCGTTCGGTTATAACAATATAGGCATCATACTTTTCAGGCTCAAGCAGTTCAAAAAAGCTTTGGAATACTACGAAAAAGCGCTTGAATTAAAGCTTAAAGACGGAGAGAAGTCGAGCATATCTACTTCATATAACAATATCGGGCTGATCTATAATAATCTTAAAGACTACGAAAAAGCTCTCAAATATTTCCAGATGGCGATCGCGATCGACAGAGAAACGAATAACGATCATGCTCTGGCCAGAGAACTGAACAACATCGGGCTTGCGTGGAAGTATAAGAACGATCCGGAAAAGTCTCTCGGGTCATTCCTCGAATCTTATGATGTAAGTCTGAAAGCGGAATATAAAAAAGGTATGGCGACAGCGCTGACAAATATCGCGACCCATTACCTGGAAAACGGAAAAGAAGAAATTGCTCTCGAAAAAGCCCTTGAGGGAGAGCAGATCGCCGGCGCAATAAATTCCAGCAGCCATCTGCTCAGTTTTTATGGAACACTTTCTGAAGCTTATGAAAAGAAAGGGGACTTTAAAAACGCGCTTGAATATTTTAAAAAAATGCATATTCTTAAAGACAGGATATTTTCCGAAGAATCGCACAACAGAATATTCGAGATGCAGATAAAGTATGAAACGGAGAAAAAGGAAAAAGAATCGGAACTATACAGGCTGAAATCGGAAGAGCTTATGACCCTCAACGCCACAAAAGACAAATTTTTCAGGATAATCCATCACGATCTTTTAAATCCGTTCACGGCTATCCATTCCACGGCTGAATTTCTTGATAAATTTTATGACAGGATAGAGGAAAAGAAAAGGAAGAATTATGTGAGCATGATCTTAGGCTCATCCGAGCGTCTCTTAAAACTGATGGACAATCTTTTCGACTGGGTCAAAACGCAATCGGGCGAGATCGATTACAAGCCTGAAAAAGTGGATATGGCCGAAACGGTTAAGAACAACCTGGAGCTTTTAAAAAACAACCTGCACGCCAAAGAGATAACGATCGAAGTGAAATGCGCCAGGGACTGCTGCGTGATCGCGGACAGGAATATGACCGACACTGTCGTGCGTAATCTTATCGCCAATGCAATAAAGTTCACCTTTAATAAAGGGCTTATAAAACTTTCTGTAGCCAGCAGGACGGGACGGGTAAGGCTTACAATAGAGGATAACGGAATAGGGATAAGTAAAGAGAATATCAGTAAACTGTTCAAAGTATCCGAAACTTTCACAACCCCCGGCACCAACGACGAAAAAGGGACCGGTCTCGGACTGATACTGGTAAAGGAATTTCTGGAGATCAACAGGGGAAGCATCACAGTAAAAAGTAAATCCGGAGAAGGCAGCATATTTATAGTTGACCTACCCAAATATATTTAAATTTGATTGACTTTAGGCATAATTGGCAGTATCTTGCACAAAATGTTTCAGAAATTAATTCTTGGAGGGATTATGAAGAAGTTTATGGTTTTATTGCTGATAATTATTTCGTTCGGTCTTTTTTCTCAGGATGCGCCGCCGGCAGACAATTCGGGAGCCGCTCAGGAAGTAGGCAGCGGGACTGACGATGTAGTTAACGCTCCGGTAGTTACGGGCGATGAAAATCCTAAAACGACAGGCACGGCAGTCGTCGGAGCCGTGACCATCGACGGCAAGAACTATCAGCAGCTCGGTTTAAGGCTCGATATACCGATCGGCAAATTCGGTTTCGGACTTGATGCACAGATCCTGATCGACGAAGAGGGCAAGATAAGAGAAGAGGACTGGGATGAATTCGAAGACTACCTGGACAAAATTTACTATGTAAGATGGGCAAGAAAAGGCGATCCTTTCTACATCAGGCTGGGCGGACTCGATTACAGCTACCTCGGCTATAATATAGTTGTTGACGGCTATTCGAATATGATAGAGTATCCCGCCTATAAAAGACTCGGAATGGAATTGAGCTTCGAGACCGAAAAATTCGGAGGAGAGCTTCTTATTAACAATTATAAAGAACTTCTGACTGACAAACCCGGACTTTTGCTGGGAACGAGAGGGTTCTATAAAGTCTGGGGTGAACTTGCTGTAGGCGCAACACTCGCGGTAGATTTCAACGAGTACAACGGTCTAAGGGACAATGACGATGACGGTTACCCGAACGAGATAGACAGATATCCAGATGATGGAGATTACGCAACGGACTGGGATTATTATGCCGGTCACATGAACGAAGCTTTAGCAGATTCGATGGCGGCGTATGGAGTGATCGACGGGTTAAAAAAAGATTCCCTCGAGAACTTTAACGGCAGAACTTCAAGTCTGGCGGTTTGGGGGCTTGATGTAGGTTATCCGCTTTACAAAGGCGATGCCGTTAAAATCGATGTTTACGGACAGATGGCTCAAATAGACGGTTACGGATGGGGATTTGCGGCTCCGGCTTTCAGGTTAAAAACAGGTCCTTTTATTTTCAGAGCCGAATACAGGCATACTGACGGCGAATTCCTGTTCGGATATTTCAACCCGACTTATGAAATGGAAAGAGCTGTTTATGATGCTGGAACCAAAACTTTCAATACAAAACAGGATAAGCTTGATATTGTTCCGGCTCTCGACGGATATTTTGTCGGAGCTCATTTCGAAGGCTGGGGGATATTCAGGCTGCAGGTTAATTATCAGGATCTGAGATCAGGCAGTGGTGAGGATATCGAAGCGGTAAAATCATTAACAGGAGAATTCGCGATAGACGAAAAGCTTATACCCAAGCTTGCTGCCGCAAAAGCATACTATATGCAGAACAATGTTGAGGATTTCACGGAGTGGAAAACACCCAGCACGGTTCTCGGATATGTCCTGGGATATAACGTCGCAGTAGGCACGGCGATCTATTTCGACTACAGATTCACTTTTGAAGATGCTAATGGCGACGGGGAGATAAAGGGAGATAAAGAAACTGTAAAAACGATAGGTATTTCGACAAAGATAACATTCTAATTTTTCATGATCAAAGAAGGGCTCGTTTTAGAGCCCTTTTTCATTTAATTCTTTTATCAGATCGAAGATCCGAGGGCCTGGAATTGTTGTATGATCGCCTTTGAGTATAAAGATGCTGCCGTTCTTCCAGGCTTTAGCCGTCCTGAAAAGTTCCCAATCCTTCAGCAGTTCTTCGGGGCTTAAGCTAATATCTGAAGGAACAAGATCTATAATGAAGTCGGGATCTATTGTCAGAACGGTTTCCGCGCCGATCTTGGGGTACGGAACAGCAGTGTCAAGCGCATTTGAATAACCCAAAAGCCCGATAATGTCATTCAGAAAACCTGTTTTTCCCGTCGAAAAAATATATGTTATACCCGTTCCGTATTCCCGCCCTGCTGATATCAGAACGGTTTTGCCGTCGGCAGGTTTTCTATAAGTTTCAAGAACTTTTTTAAGCGAATCTTTAACTGTCGCCGCTCTCTGTTCTCTGCCGATCTCACGGCCGATAACGGTGAAGGAATTCAATATATCGTCAAGTTTTTCCTGACTTACCGTCAGCGTCTTAATGTTTAAAAGTTTCAGTTTTGCGGCTATATTTTCCTGACCGGGCATAAGAAGCACAATATCAGGTTTGAGTTTGACGGCATATTCCAGATTTATGTCCGATACGTTCGCGACCGCGGGGATATTTTTTGCCTCTTTCGGATAATTGCAGAAACTGCTTGCGCCTACAATGTTCTTTCCGCCACCCAAAAAGAAAACGGTCTCGACCAGCGACGGCGACAGCGCAATAATTCTCAGATCTGATGTCCCGGATGTTCTATGGTCTTCGCAGTTTATCAACACGATCGTTATAAAAGTGAACATTAACAGCTTTGAAAATTTCATTTATACCCCGTTGTTCTTAAAAAAAATAAGATATAAAATTATTGCGGAATTACAAGTAATTATTTAATTTATTTAACTAAAGTTAATCGATCGAAAAGCGGGGAATTTCTAAATGAAAGAGTTAAATGTAGCGGTTATCCATGACGCCTCAATATTCCACGAGGATATTCTGATAGGCGTAAATACCCAGATAAATTACGAACCGAACAAACTTCATATCAGCCACATGCTGATAAAGAACCAGATATTAAAACAGATCGGCGAATATGAGAAAAACCCTCAAACATATCAGCTTGCGATGAAATTAAAATCAAACCTCGCTGACCTTATTTACTGCCATAAGGAAGGAATAATAGGCTTTGAAGATATAGAAGCAGGCAAAGACAGCACGAACGCGCAGTTCGACAACAAAATTGTAAGCACCGGTTTCAACATGATAAAAAAGGGCGAGGTGGACATTGTGTTCATAGCCACAAAGTTCGGCGTTATCAAATATAATGTAAACACACTGTCTCTGGAGAACGATCTGAATATCACTACCGTTACATCGCAGCTTGAATACCATAATAAGTTCAACAGATTTCTAGCCAACATAAAAGACGATTATATCAAGCATCATAAACTCAGGGTTAGGATAGTTAACGAAATAAAAGTTAGAGAGGATATGTTCAAATATCCCGATGAAGATTAATTGACCTGTTCTTAAGGGTATCTTCAGCCATTTTAACAGCATTCTTGAAACTTTTGCAGTCCGCGATCCCCTTTCCTGCAATATCGTAAGCGGTTCCGTGGTCGGGAGAGGTTCTCACTATTTTTAACCCGGCGGTAAAATTGACGGCAGTTCCGAATGAAAGAAGTTTTAAGGGTATAAGCCCCTGATCGTGATACATCACCAGATGGGCGTCAGTTTTTTCAAGGTACGATATTGTAAATGCGGTATCTGAAGGTAAAGGCCCGTTAAAAGAGCCTTTTCCCCGGCTGATCTTCCGGTTCAGTTCCTCTACGGCGGGTGAAATGATCTTTTCCTCTTCATCGCCGAAAAGACCGCTGTCCCCGGCATGCGGGTTAAGCGAACAGACGGCTATGCGGGGTTCCTTTGTTCCGTAATCGGAAACGAGAGAGTTATAGAGCAGACGCCCTTTATCAAAGATCGAATTCATATTCAGGGCAGAGGAAACATCTTTGAGAGCGAGGTGCGTTGTGACAAGCGCGACTTTTATTTTTTTTCCGTCAAGGATCATCAGAAAATCATCAGTGCCCAAAAGTTCCGCAATAAATTCGGTATGACCCGGATAATCGAATCCGCCCAGATGCAGCGAGTATTTGTTTATCGGAGCAGTAACAAGGGCTCCTTTGTATTCAGCGGTAAGTTCTACCCCTTTTTTGATAGCCAGTCCGGAAAGCAGGCCTGCTTCAGCGGTTGCTTTACCGAATTCAAGCCGCAGATCCGGTGAGGGAATGTCGAAAAAATAGAAACCCGGCGACAGGTTTTCAATTTCAGGCAAGCTTGTGTTCTTTATACTCTCCGTCGTATAATTAAGGATAGACGCCGTCTCGTCGAATATTTGTCTGCAGCCAATTATTATATATGAATTTTCAGTTTGAGATGTTCCGGAGTCAATGAATTTCAGGATCAGCTCGTTCCCGATCCCGTTGATGTCACCGACCGTGATGAATATCTTTTCCATTTTTCCGCCGCGTTATTAAAAAAGCCGGGATTACTGCAACACATGACAATTCCGGTGTGGCTGCTACCGTTAGGTCCTGACCCGTTCCCGGTATGCCATTGCGCAGGTCCCGGCAAAGGGCAAAAGTAATCATAAAAGCTTAATAAGTCAAGAAAATTAACCGTTTGAGACGAGCCTGTATGTCTCATCTGCTATCACAAGTTCTTCGTTCGTCGGAATCGTAATGACCTTCACTTTTGAGTCATTAGCCGAAAGAAGTTCCTGTCTGGCTCTCAATCCGTCATTTTTGGCTTCGTCAAATATAAGTCCGAGATAACCAAACCCTTTGCAGACATCTCTTCTCACATCCCAGTCGTTCTCGCCGATGCCTCCGGTAAAGACTAGCGCGTCAAGACCGTTCATTACTGCCGAATATGAACCGATATATTTTCTAACCCTGTAAATGAACATATCGTAAGCGAGTTTCGCTCTGTCCCCGCCGTTCTTTATCGCCGCGTGTATCTCCCTCATGTCGAATGAAATTCCTGATATCCCCAGAAGGCCGCTCTGCTTATTGATCAGGTTATTTATTTCGGTCAGGTTAAGGTTCTCGGCGGTCATTATGTGAAGGAGCGCACCCGCGTCAAGATCACCCACTCTTGTACCCATCATAAGACCCTCGACAGGTGTCATTCCCATAGATGTATCCACCGACTGACCGTTAAGAATTGCCGTTATGGATGATCCGTTACCTAAATGACATGTAATGACCTTTGAATTATATTTATCGATCCCGAACTCCTCATAAGCTTTCTGCGAAACGAAGTAATGGCTGGTTCCGTGAAAACCGTACCTTCTGACCTTGTCTTTTTTATAGATGGCGTAAGGGATGGGATACATATATGAATATGACGGCATGGACTGATGAAAAGAAGTGTCGAACACCGCGACCTGCGGTACTCCCGGAAGCACCTGCTGGGCGGACACTATCCCTCTTATGTTCTGAGGATTATGAAGCGGTGCCAGATTGCTCAGGTTCTCCAGCATGTCAATAACTTCGTTGTCGATTATCGTATGATCTTTAAAGACCTCACCGCCGTGCACCACCCTGTGCCCGACCGCCCTGATCTCGTGAAGGTCATTTATAGCGCCGTACTCCGGATCGGTAATCAGGCTTAATATCTCCTCAATACCTTTCTGATAGTCGGATATTACTTTATCGAACCTGATCTTTACTTTTTTATAGTTTTCGTTTTCGATATAGGTGCCGAGAAGCCCGATCTTCTGCACATTTCCCTTTACAAGACTCTTTTTTTCCACCATGTCGAACAGCTGATATTTGATCGACGAACTTCCGCAGTTCAGAACCAGAATTTTCATCACTTTTCCCGTGTAGTTAGTTTTTTATCAAGAATTTCTTTTACATCGTTCACTGTAATATTTTTTATGCATTTATACTGCTCTTTCTGATCGCAGAATAAGGGCGTTCTAGAGTATTCGTAGCAGGGGCTGCACGGATAATCCTTTTTCACAACTACGCTCCCCCCGTTCAGAGGTTTCGTATAGACGGAGCTGGTCGGTCCGAAGATCGATATTACTGGGATATTCAGCGCGCTTGCGGTATGCATAAGCCCGGTATCGGCGCAGATGAATGCGGAGCATCTCTCGATCAGCGCGGCCGACTGAAAGAACGGCACATTTTTTACGACAGTTGAATTGTCCGGCGACGATGAACGGATCTCTTCGTTCAGAGAGTTCTCGGATCTGCCTCCGAAAATAAGGAAATGAATTTTGTCGTTTCCCGAATAACTTTTTATCAGAGCGATATATTTTTCAGCGCTCCACCTTTTATTGATCATGTTTTTTAGAATGTCGCTGCCTGGATGAAGCCCGACCAGAATTTTGTTCTCGAGTCCTTTACCGGCAATAAAACTTTCGGCTGTCTGTCTGTCGGTCTCGTTCAGGTTTATCGACATTCTGTAAGTTCTTTCTATCTTTGTTTTAAGCGCGAATTCAAAAAGCCGGAAATTCTGTTCTATCGCATGGAGCGATCTGTCCTCTTTTAGAAGACGGCCGGACAAAAAAGCCAGATTCGGGAAGTTCTTATCCAAATAGGATATGGCGAACCGCTTACGGGCTCCGGTCAGAAAATGTACTATCCTGTATTTGTAGTGGTTTGACGGAAAAACAAGGATCGAAATGTCATATTTTTCTTTTCTTACATCGTCTATTACCTTTAAGCATTCCATCAAACCTTCCTTCTGAAAGTTTAAGAAATGTACTTTTCCGAAATTGCCCGAATTCTGCATGATATCGTTCACCTGAGAGCTTATCGTCAGCGCGTCGAGCTGCATATCCGGCAGTGATTTAAGCTTCTCTATTACGGGAGTCACCATAAGCGAATCCCCGATCCCTATAGTGAAGAATATTAAACATTTTTTTTTCATACAGGTCCCGTTTTTTCCTGTTATGATGATATGTAAAGTCATATAATTTGTCAAAGAAATTATTAAGAAATAACTTTGTTTATTACATAAATAATTGTTAATGTTAAGGTGTATAAAAAAAGGGGTCTTTATGAAAAGAATCTATAAAATAATAGTTATCGCAGCGCTGACGGCGGCGGGTATCTGCTTTTCCGCAGGCGAAAAGGCGAATTTTTTGTGGAAGGTCGAAAACGCGGCGGGGAAAGATAAAGTATATCTTCTCGGTTCGGTACACATCGTCCCCGATGATATTTATCCGCTGAGCAGAAAGGTCACTGATGCGTACGACAGCTCGGCTTATGTTGTTGTGGAGGCCGATATAAACAATATTGACCAGGCAAAGGTACAGCAGCTTACACTTGAGAACGGGATATATACCGACGGCTCCACGCTCCAGTCCGAACTGTCCGAGGCAGTTTACGACAAACTGGCCGGATTTTTGAAATTTACGGGCATGTTCACGATAGAACAGATGAAACCTATGAAGCCCTGGCTCGCGGCTCTGATGGTTCCGCAGCTGATGATATCCAAAATGGGTTACAGGATGGACAACGGTATAGATATGCACTTTTTAAGAATGGCGAAAAGGGACAAAAAAAGCGTGTTCGAACTCGAATCGGCTGAATATCAGATCGAGCTGTTAAGCAGCTTCACCGACGATCAGCAGAAAAAATTTCTGGAAAGCACGCTTGAAGAAATCGAGACATTCAAGGAAGAGTTCGACTCGATGATCAAAGCATGGCGTGATGACGATGTGGCAAAAATGGAGAAAATCCTCAACGATGAATACGACAATAATCCGGGACTTGCCGGAGTATATAAAAAACTTGTGTATGACCGCAACGTGAGCATGACATCTAAGATCGACGGGTACCTGAAAGACAAGAGGAAAGCCAGATTTTTTGTGATCGTCGGAGCCGCCCATCTGATAGACAAGGACGGGATAGTCAGCATGCTCGAAAAAAAGGGCTACAAGGTCAAAAAGATGTAGCTCAACGGGCGGATCGTATGGATTTCGAGTACAAAGATATTGACATATTCTGCGATGTCGTTGATAATTTCGGCGATGCGGGAGTTACATACAGGCTCGCAAGGAATCTGGCAGAAGTTTTACCCGAAGTCAGGATCAGGCTTTTCACGAACGGCATGAACGCATTCGCAAATCTCAACCTGGATATAAAAGGGTTTGAACTTTTACCGTACGATGTTCTTAAAGAAAATTTTATACGCAGGTATCCGCCTGCTGAGCTGATCATAGAAGCTTTTGCCTGTCATATTCCTGAATTATACTATCAGACAGCGCTTAAGAGAGAATGCCTGATAATCAATCTCGACCATTTATCGGCGGAGAAGTGGATCGAGGGAGTTCACCTCAAAGAATCACTTACAGGCGCAAAAGCTAAAAAATATTTTTTCATGCCGGGATTTAATGAGAATTCGGGCGGACTGATATTAGACAGAGAGCTGACTCAACTTGAGAAGGCGGAGCTCAGGAAGGAATTCTGCGCACGTTTCGGGCTTGACGGGGACGGTCTTCTTGCAACGGTTTTCACTTATGAACATGATTTCTGTAATTTCGTGGGTGACCTGGCTTCATCAGGCAGGAAAATAGAGCTGATCGTGTTCGGCGAAAAAAGTCAGAAGAGCTTTGAGCCTTATCTTAAAATGCGGAATGATAAAATTAAAATAGTATTTTCAGACTTCATAACGCAGGAAGAATATGACAGCCTTCTGAAAGTGACCGATCTCAACTTCGTGCGGGGCGAGGATTCATGGGCGAGAGCCTGCCTGTCTGGAAAACCGTTCATCTGGCACAGCTATCATCAGGAGGATAATTATCAGCTTGTAAAAGTCAGAGCTTTCAACGATCTGATGAAAAACTATTTTGATGACGATGATCTTTTTAAGGAGTATTCGGAATTTCAGATGGTATTCAACGACAGAACTGACGGAGTGAAGGATAATTCTTTCACCTTCTTTCTTGATAATTTAAACGAAATTGAAGCTTATACCGGCTTGTTAAGCAAATATTTAATTAGGAATTGCAATTTGTTAAAAAATTTATTATTTTTCGCCGGTTCTCGGAAAGAATTATAAAAAAAATTGATATAAAGGAGTTAACATGAAGGAAGCTTCAGAATTCAGAGCAGGGAATATAATAAAATCAGGCAATGATCTTCTGCTTGTATTAAAAGCCGAATATAACAAGGGCGCCCGTTCTGCTTCTACGATGAAATTGAAAACCAGAAATCTTGAAGTCGGTTCTATGGCCGAAACGGTTTACCGGGCAACTGATAAACTTGACGAAGTCAGACTGGACAGAAGAAAGATGCAGTTCTCCTACAAAAACGGGGAGATGTATGTTTTTATGGATGAAGTGACTTATGAGCAGCTTGAACTTTCCGATGATTATCTGGGCGACAATGTTAATTATCTGAAAGAGGAAAATGTTATTGATGTTCTTCTCTACAATGAGAAGCCGATCAGCGTTGAACTTCCTCCGATGGTCGAGCTGAAAATAGCTTATACAGAGCCGGCTGTTCAGGGTAATACCGGAAGCAAGGTTATGAAAGACGCAAAAATGGAAACCGGTCTGATTACTCAGGTTCCATTATTCTGCCACGAAGGCGATGTCGTTAAGATCGATACCAAGACAGGCGAATACCTCGGAAGATAATTTTTACAGTATTTTTATTTTCAAGCCGGCTCAGTCCGGCTTTTTTTTATTTAGTTAATCAAGAATTTGACGATGTCCGAAAGCTGATTTACGGGCTTACGGTATTTTTGCCTAAAAATCCATATGTTCCTAAAGTAACAGGAACGATGTCTTTTTTTAACGGCAAAAAACACTCACGCCTTATCGTAAATCACTTTATGGCCATCTTACAAAATCTTGATTATACCGGTATATCTGATAACTTTAGTCATACGTTTGACTGATCAAACTGCTTATATTAAAATAAATTAAAGGACAGCGAAAAATGAAATATATCGCTCCCATATTGATTTCGATAGCATTATTTCTCATATTATACAGCGGAAAAAAGGAGAATACTGAAATGAGCGCACAATTCAATAAATTAACTCCGGATGAAGAAAGAGTAATAATTCAAAAAGGAACAGAAGCGCCTTTCACCGGCAAATACGAAAAGTTCAGCGAAAAGGGGCTCTATACCTGCAGGCAGTGCGGAAATCTGCTTTACGCATCAGAAGACAAATTCGATTCCGGATGCGGATGGCCGGCTTTCGATGATGAAATTCAGGGAGCTGTTAAAAGGACTACCGACTCAGACGGAAGAAGAACAGAGATAACCTGCGCCCGATGCGGCGGTCATCTGGGCCATGTTTTTGAAGGCGAAAAACTGACTGACAAAAATGTCCGTCACTGCGTAAATTCAATATCAATGGATTTCATTCCTGCTCAGAATATTAAGAAGGCTTACTTTGCCGGCGGATGTTTCTGGGGTGTCGAATATTACATGGAAAAACTGCCCGGAGTGCTTGAAGTTTATTCCGGCTACATGGGCGGACATACAAAATTTCCGACTTATAAACAGGTATGCACCGGAACGACCGGACACTATGAAGCTGTCGAAGTTTTATACGACGAAAGAAAAATAGATTTCGAGACAATAGCGAGGGAATTTTTCGAGATCCACGATCCGACCCAGACGGACGGACAGGGACCCGACATCGGGCAGCAGTACGAATCTGTGGTTTTTTATAATAATGATAGCGAAAAAGCGGTCACAAAAAAACTGATCGGGATACTCGAATCAAAAGGCTTCGAGACTGCAACTCAGGTCATAAAGGCTTCAGAATTCTGGAAAGCAGAGGATTATCATCAGGATTATTACGAGCATAAAGGAACGACGCCGTACTGCCACGGAAAAACGAAAAGATTTTAGAGTTCCTTTCTGAGCCTTGCAGGCGGAAAATCCATCTCCTCGCGGTACTTTTGGACAGTGCGTCTGGCAGCCGTAAATCCTTCTTCTGTCAGCATGTCAGAGATCAGCTGATCGGACAAAGGGTGTCTTTTATCCTCAATAGTGATTATATCGCGGATCCTTTCCTTGACGATTCGCGTGGAAACATCTTCGCCTTCAGCAGTATGCGATTTCTCGGAGAAGAAATATTTTAATTCAAGTACACCGAAATCCGTATCAACATATTTGTCTTTCGTTGCGCGAGATATCGTAGCTATATCCATATTGATATCTTCCGCCACTTCCTTTAAGATCATCGGCTTAAGCTTGTCCGGCCCGTAAAGGAAAAATTCGCGCTGGAGCTTCACGATGGATTCCATCACTCTTTTAAGCGTGGTTCTTCTCTGATGCACTGCATTGATGAACCATTTTGCGGATTCGATCTTTTTCTTTACATAATCCTTTGCTTCAGCTTTGGGATTCTTTGAAAGGTAAATACTCTCGAACTGCTTGTTTATATTAAGATTAGGAATGGATGCGTTGTTAAGTATGACCTCAAACTTTCCCTCAACTTCTTTTATTATAAAATCAGGCGTGATCGAAATGGCCTGCGGTTCCGCATTTTCCCAGAGTTCGATCGTCCTTGACGAACCCGGTTTAGGATTCAACGACCTGACCTCTTCAACTATTTCCTGCATCTGCTCCTGCTCTATTCCGGTCTTTTTCATGATCACGGAATATCTCTTATTCACGAGGTCTTCATAATGATCTTTTAGAACAATATAAGTGTCCTCAAGATAAAGTTCCCTTGATCTTAACTGCACTATCAGGCATTCTCTCGTGTCTCTCGACGCTATTCCCACGGGATCGAATTTCTGAACAGTTTTTAAAACTCTCAGGATCGTTTTCTCGCTCGCGTCAGGGAATTCGATTTTTAGAAGCTCAAGATCGACTTTGAAAAATCCGTCTTCATCGAGATTATCAACAATATAGGTCGCGATCTCCGAATCTGTCTGAGTAAGAAAATTCTCGTTTATCTGGTCATATAAAGAGTCTCTAAGGGTGCGCTGGTAACCCTGTTCGTATTCGCCTTCTTCGCTGTCTTCGCCGTCCCCGGAATCGGAATATTCGCTGTCATAGTCCGAGAATGTTTTAACGAGATCTACAAATTCCTTTTCTTTTTTCTGGATCTCTTTTTCTTTACGCTCTTCCGCACCATCCTCGTTCTCGATACCTTCCACGGTTTCTAAAAACGGATTTTCCTCAAGCTCCTCCTGAATTTTTTCTTCAAGCTGAAGAACCGGAAGCTCAAGGAGCGCGGATCTTAATATCACCGCGGGTTCAAGCTTTGTTTCAAGTTTTGTGGTCGTTCTAAGAGCCGGTCTTATCATTTTCAACCTCCCTGTCCGCATCCGGACGATGAAGTTTAAAATTTTCACCAAGATACATCTTTTTTGCATTCGGATCGTTGGCCAGAAATTCCGAAGAGCCTTCGATCATGATCTTTCCGTCGAAAAGTATATATGCCCTGTCGGTTATTTTTAAAGTTTCGTAAACATTGTGGTCGGTTATCAGAACTCCGATCCCTTTTTTCTTAAGGCCCATAACTATAGCCTGAATGGATTCTATTGTCACCGGGTCAACTCCGGCAAAAGGCTCATCGAGAAGTATGTAATCCGGGTTCGTAACGAGCGATCTGGTAATTTCGACCCTTCTTCTCTCGCCTCCGCTGAGCGAATATCCTTTGCTCTTTCTTATATGCTTGATCTTAAGTTCGTCGAGTAGAATCTCAAGTCTCTCTTTTCTTTTTCTGCCGCTTTTTTCCACTCTCTGTAAAATCGCCATTATATTATCTTCGACCGAGAGCTTTCTGAAAACCGAAGCTTCCTGCGGCAGATAACCGAGTCCGTTCCTCGCTCTTTTGTACATGGGCATCTTTGCCACATCGATACCGTTCAAAAATACTTTTCCCGCGTTCGGTTTTATCATGCCTGTCAGCATATAGAAAGTTGTCGTTTTTCCTGCGCCGTTCGGTCCCAGCAAACCTACGATCTCGCCTTTTTTAAGCTCGATCGACACCGATTTGACGACTTCTTTCTTTCCGTACATTTTTTTCAGCCCTTCGGCTCTTAATACCTGATCCATAATCTATTTCTTTTTTGGTTTTAAAGCTTCCTTCTTCATTTTATCGGGGTAATACACTCCTTCGCATCCGCCCTTTATCGTGGCATTGTCTATTTTTCCGTCAATTAAGTTTATTACCATTTCATCGCCGAGGAGATAGTTTGACGCTTCGCTGGTCTTAGATCTCTCCTTTCTGATAAAATACACACCTTCCGCCTCTTTTGAAACAATTATTTTTGAAATATCTTTCCCGGAAAACCAAAGATTCATAAGTTTTCCCTTTAAAATATTTATCTCATCGGGAAAATCGGGTTCCGGTTTGGATCTGAAAACAGGGTTTCCGTAGATCACCGCGGTTTCGGGGTAAAAGTCCTTTTTACCGATCTTAAGCTCGATCGAGTCGCCAGTGATCGTATTATTGTCATAAGTAACGACGGGCTTTTCAAGAAACTTTACTATATCGTTTAGCTGGTAATAGCTTGCGTGTTTTGTCTCGATGATCATTTTATCTTTTCTTATCATCACATTTCCTAAAGCATCGCCTTTCTGTGCTTTTTCGGAATAAATGATCCTGTCCGAATTAAAAAGAAGAGTATCCGCTTTTTCCCTGTCGTACTGCCGAAAGGAGCATTTTCCAGTAGTCTCTATTTCGACACTGTCAAAGATGAAAGTGCCTCTGTTCGCCGAAAAATAGCCGTCTTTTACTATTTTAAGTTTTTTTACGACTGAAAGTATCTTTGCGGGGTCTGTCTGCTTAAACTTCATATAAGGCTCCGAAAACTCATGCGCTTCCAGATCGAATTTAGTTTCAAAAACAAGTTTTTCTTTTTTTAAGTCGTATGAAAAACTGCGGGTAAAAAGCTTGTAATATCTTAAAGAATCAATATAATGAACGCTATCAACAGACTCGGAAGACACTATCTCTTCTCCGGTAGAGAGCTCAAGCTGTTTACAGTAAAGCGCGGAAGGGAATTTGAAATACTTTACAATGACCGAATCAGTTACCGATACCCTGTCGGTTATCTCGTTCATCGAGGCTTCTTTTCCGGTTATATAAAAATCTTTTTCCGTTATTCTTATATCGCCCAGCAGATATGCCATATTCCCGTTGGGTGTTTTGGACAGGGTAGCGCTTCTGCATCTTATCGTTCTTGAAGTATCGCTGAACTGAATATTCCTGAACAGCCTTGCGTTGGTCATATCTTTATTTATCACTGCGCTGTCGCACTTCACTCTGTAAATATCATATTCAATATCCACATTGCCGTAAATGGTCTTTCCGCCGATCTGATTCTGCTTTAAAATATCCGCGCTGTGGATCTTTAAAAGAGTTCCGGCTTCGAGGTTTGAATATAAAAGGATAACAAGTATGCAGAACATACCTTTTTTCATTCTATTTTACCATTCTGCTGATCAGATATGCGCCGATCGGTACAGTGTTTTTTTCGATCTTAAAATCAAAATCCACCAGCCTTGATATGAACTCCGCGTCGCCTCCCGACAGGATAACCTGTATCCTTGTGGTGAAACGGTTCGCGATCTCCTTTATAAAATCGTTGCAGATACCTGCGATCCCGTTCTGAACGCCCGACCTTATGCATTCTTCGGTCGATCTGCCTATAAAAAGGTCGTTATCATGCTGAATAAGATCAGGAAGCAGTGCTGTCTGTTTAGAAAGCGATTTGAACTGTGTTCTGATACCCGGAAGTATCATGCCGCCTTCAAATTCTCCCCGTCCGTTTATTATGTCGAACGTTACTGCCGAACCGAGGTCTATCACAACGGTATTTTTTTTGAAATTCTTTGTTGCATAAGCCACATTGCACAGCCTGTCAATACCGAGTTCGCTAATATCTAAGTATTTGCTCTTCAGGTCTTTGTAATGCTTGTGAGTTATAACAAGAGGCTTATCCAGACCTTGTTGTTTAATCAGTTCAACTATTTCTTCTGTCTTTTTCGGAACGACTGAGGCTATTATGAACTCAATATTGAATTTGCTTTCGGATAAAGTTTTGAGCGCTTTTTCATCAAATTTAAGCGTCTGAACGACATTACCCTCATTCATTTTGTACAGTTTTACAGATGTGTTGCCGATATCTATTACATAGGTCATCTTTACTCCATTCTTTCAATTTTTGCGTCATTCCAGATAGTTTCAAGTTTGTAATAGTCCCGTGTTTCGGGGTCGAAGATATGCACCACTACATCCACATAATCAAGAAGCACCCATTTCAGATTATTCGCTCCCTCGTACCCGATAGGTTTATCGCCCTGTCTAGACAACTCTTTTCTGATATGATCGGCCAAGGCTCTGACATGCTGGTCAACAGAACCGGTTATGACAACAAAAAAATCGAATGAAGAAGTTATTCCCCTCAGGTCAACAATCGAAATATCCATGCCCTTTTTTTCAAGAGCCAGTTCAACTACCCTTTTTGCTAATTCGTACCCTTCCATGGTTCTCCTTAATTTAAAAGATATTTAATAAAAATGTATGCGCCGGGAGCTACGAATATCAGGCTGTCGAACCTGTCAAGCACCCCTCCGTGACCCGGTATTATATTCGAAGAATCCTTAACCCCGAAATCCCTTTTTATCATCGATTCGAACAGGTCTCCGATCTGGCTGAGAACAGAGATAACGGCCGAGAAAGATATTGCCTGAGCTAAGGTGAAACCCTCTCCGATCTCGGTATATTTGAAGATGAGCCATCCTGCAAGTATGCCGAAAATTAGGCCAGAAACAGAACCTTCGATCGTTTTTTTCGGGCTTATTCTCTCAATAAGCTTATGCGTTCTGAACAGTTGTCTGCAGGTGAGACCGCCGAAGTATGCGAATGAATCCGTAGCTATTATTACGCCGTATATGAAAATGAACATCATCGGTATAGTGCTGCCTATTACTCCTATCAGCATAGCCGGGAAAATACCGACGTAAACTATCATAAGTGTATAGCCGGAAATTATATACGAAACACGGTCTTTGGCTCTGAAGATCTCGAAAGTGAAAAGCAGCAGGGCTGCAGCCAGAGAGTATTCAGCAGCGGCTTCAAAACCTCCGGCGAGAAAGAAAAGCGGTATGAAGGAAACGAGATACGGCGCAAGCGGATTAAGTTTTATATGCCTTGCTTTATAAAAATTCAGAAGTTCTTTTGACCCGAGGAATGATATCAGAAAAATAAATGAAGCGAAATAATTAATTCCGAGGAACGGGGAATACAAAATTACAGGAGCGGCGATAAGCGCAACAATTATTCTTATGAGCATATTATTCATACGGTTAATCCTGAAAAATTCAACTTATAAACGATCTTACGATCATTATTCAAATATAAGAAAAAATATCCGAATATATAAGTTAAATCTTCTAAAATTTTGATTTATGTTAAAACAGTGCGGATTATTCCGTCATTGATGAAACGACGAGCTTTACCTCCGCCCCCTGATAAACGATCTCTCCGGGAACCGGATCCTGATCTATTATCGTGTTCGGCAGAAGATCGGTATTCTTCTGATATTTGATCTCTGTTATCTTGAAACCGCCTTTGCGCAAAGTCAGCGAAGCCTGTTTTAATATCTGTCCCTTAACATCAGGGATAATGTATTCCGAAGGGTGCTTGCCTACGCTTACTACGATAAAAATCCTGTCGCCGATATCGACAGTGTCATTGACCACAAGCGATTGCCCCATGACCACGCCGTCCGGATAATCTTCGCTGAATTCATAAAGCACGCTGTCCGCCATCAGCTTTTTTTCCGCAATTTTATATAGCGCGTCCTGCGGAGATTTGCCGATAAGGTCGGGTACTACTACCGGCTGAGCGCCTTTTGATAAGGTTAAATAGATCTTTCTTCCGTGCTTGCATTTTGCCCCCGCTCTCGGATACTGCTCCAAAATCGTTCCTGCAGGCTTGGATGCATCAACTTTTTTTATTATCTCATCTGATATCTTAAAGCTGTCCGCTTCGATCACCGTTCTGGCTGAATCAAGGTTCATACCCACAATATCCGGTATCGGAAATTCCAGACCGGAGCGCGTATATTCCGGCATTACCTTCATATCGAGCCAGAGTACGACTGAAACCGCAATAACTAAAAGAACTCCGGATGAAATAAAAAGCGGAAGATAGTATAAACGAAGGAATCTAAATACGGATTTAATAAAATCAGCTATGCTTTTGAGCATTTATTCTTTCTCCTTTTTATTCTTGTAGAATTCATATTTTTCGGTATCGAAATATTTTTCGAGATATGCTTTTTTAATTTTTATTTCTTCAAGCGGATTATCCATAGAGTCTCTCGGAGCCGAAACGATCTTTTTCACAGTTTCAAATCCTTCGGCCGTTCTTCCGAACACGGTATATTTTTCGTCTAAGTGCGGAAGTTCTTTTATACTGACATAGAACTCATATTTATCGGACCTTTTTTCAGGATTGACATCATCGCCCAGTCTGGCTGCCGCCAGAGCTCCCTTAAAGTGCATCTTATCTATTTCGGCGGGTATTGTAGCTTCATCGGCAGAGGAATCTCTTCCAGCCTGGATCACAAAATCGGGGATCACTCTGTGAAATGTTTTGCCGTTGTAGAATCCCGACGATACAAGGTCTTTAAAGTTTTTCACATGAACCGGAGCTTCATTTTCGAAGAAAGTAAAGCGCATTGTTCCGGAATCAGTCTCAAATAGTGCCGAACTGACGGTATATTTTATACTGTCGCATTTTCCGCACTGGGAAAAAGAGATCATCTGGAAAATAAATATTATCAGAGCCGTTACTTTCATAGCATGCAAAATAAGAATTTTACGCGGTTATATCAATTGTTTAATTTGCTGAAATTTTGTTTAAATTATCTTTATAATGCAAAATAATTTGCTTATATTATTCACGGAGACTAAAACTTAAAACCGCTTGAAGGTGGAAATGGGCGAGAAAATTATCCTGTCGCTTGGTAGCAATGTGGGGAACAGGAGTGAAAATCTTAAGCGTGCTCTCGAAAACCTTGAGAGAAACGGTTTTGAAATAGAAAAAGCTTCATCAGTGTATGAAACAGAGCCTGTAGGGTATAAGGAGCAGAGCAGTTTTTATAATATGACAGTTTCGGGTACTTTCGGCAGAGAACCGGAAGAACTTCTTGAGATCATACACGGTATAGAAAAGGAACTGGGCAGGGAAAGAGTATTGAAATACGGGCCGAGAACGATCGATATAGACATAATTCTTTTCGGTGACAGATCGATCAGGACATCAGGCCTTATCATCCCTCATCCGGAGTACAAAAACAGGAAGTTCGTTCTTGTGCCGGCAGCGGAAATTGAACCGGTCATATTCGCGGATGTTTTAAAAAAATGTTCAGACAGTTCAGAAGTAAAAAAGGTATAGAGTGAAGTTCAACTTAAAGCAAATATACATAGCCGTAGAAGGTGTGACCGGCAGCGGAAAGAACCTGTTGGCTCAGAAACTTGCCGCAAAGCTGGGATCCAATCTGATAAAGGATAATTATTCGGGAAATCCGTTCCTGACAGATTTTTACAAAAACCCCGAAAAAATGGCTTTACCGCTCCAGCTGTTTTTTTTGACCATGAGGTACCAGCAGCAGATGGAAATGCCTTTCGGGGATCTTTTCAATCAGAACATAGTGACTAATTACATTTTCAACAAGGATCAGATTTACGCGTCGTATAATCTGGATGACAAAAATTTTGCACTTTACAATCAGATACTGAAAGTAATGAACCCCAATATCCACACTCCGGATCTGGTGATATACCTTCACGCTCCCGATTCCGGAATGCTGTTCGATAATATCAGGAAGAGAAAAAGGAGCTTCGAAAAAGATATAAATGAAGCTTATATCGACGGTTTGAACAAGGGATACAGATATTTTTTCGATCATTTCAGAGAGTGCCCGCTGCTTATAGTGAATATTGACGGCCTTGATCCGGAAAATAAAGAGCATCTGAAAGTGATCATGAAAGAGATAGAGAACGGAGTGGATGACAGTAAATATTTAAAAATTTAAAAAAGAGAGAACATGGATACCTGGGGAGCATTATTATTCGTCGCCGTACTTTATGTGGCCTATCAGCTGGGAAGACTGAAAGGCAGGTGGGAGGTTTTATCGGGAAAATTTTCCGCAAAAAGGAAACCTGAAAGGGAAAATATTGAAAAAGCGGATTACGAGGAAATAAAATAGATAAGGAGAATTATGGATTATAAGGAACTGGTTTTTGCCCTCAATAAGATCGGAATAGCATTGGGGTCAGAGACCAAACTTCAGAACCTTTTTAATCTGATAGTCGATGAGATCATAAAATTCGCCGACTGTGATGCCTGTTCTCTTTATATCAGGGACGAAAAAAAATCCGAACTGATATTTCAGGCCACAAAAACACTTTCGCTGACCGGTCATAGCAGTGAAGAGAGCGTATTCAAGTCTTTTTCCGTTCCTATCGAGCTGAAATCCATAGCAGGTTATACGGTGATCACAGGAGAGACTGTCAATATCACTGACTGCTATAACATACCCCCGGATAAAGCTTACGATTTTAATGAATCCTACGATCAGAAAACCGGTTACCGTACCGTATCTATGCTGTCTGTACCTATGAAGGACAATGAGGGCGGCGTTCTCGGTGTGATCCAGCTTATAAATAAATTTGACAGAAAGGGAAATATAGTTGCTTTCTCAAAAGAATTCGAAGAGATAATCCAGTCTCTGGCAAGTCAGGCTGCGGTCGCGCTTATCAACGCAAGGCTGCTCGAAGCCAATAAAAACCTGTATAAAGCGCTGGTCGAGGCGTTTTCTGAGGCTATTGAGGCAAGGAGCCCGCATACAGCGGGTCACTCAAAAAGGGTAGCTTTTATTTCCAATATGATCGCGGAGCATATAAACAGGAAGAATGAGGGCAGTTACGAAAATATATTCTTTTCGGATGAAAAGCTCGAAGAGCTTAAATATGCCGCGCTTCTTCATGATGTGGGTAAAGTAGCGGTGCCTGAAAATGTTCTTGAAAAAAGAAATAAGCTTGAAGAAGATGAGATCGCGATAATCAAGAACAGGTTTGAAGTAATCAAGTTTTCGACCGAATATAATATTCATGATGAAGATTTGAAGAACGATTTTTTAAAGCAGATCGAAGGCGATATGAAATTCCTTCTCGAAAAAAACGCCCCGGGATTCTGCTCGGAAGAAGATAAAAAGAAGATAGTTGAGATAGGAAATAAAAAATATATTGATTTTGACGGCGTTGAGCATTCATATCTTGAAGCGGATGAGATATACATGCTCACCAATTTCGTAAAAGGCAACTTTTCTCCCGAAGAATGGGAAAAGATGAAAATGCATGTCGTTAATACGCTCGATATTCTTGAGACGGTTCCTTTTACCGATGAGCTTAAGGATATTCCCAAGATCGCCGGAGCGCACCATGAAATGCTTGACGGAAGCGGTTACCCGTACAATATACAGGCAGAGAAGATAATGCTTCAGTCGAGGATACTGGCCGTAGCCGATGTTTTTGAAGCTCTTACGGCTTCTGACCGCCCGTACAAAAAAGCTATTCCGATCGATAAGGCTAAGCAGATTCTCGGGTTCATGGCAAAAGACGGCGAACTGGATAAAGAAATAGTCGATATGTTCATAGAAGACGGTCTTTATCTTTCCTACATCGAGGACAGGGACAACGGCCTTATACATGTTTAAAAATGTTCTAGTAAATATATTTATATTTCTCTTCCTGACCTCCTGCGCTTCTTCCGGTCTCCACAGGCTCGGTACAGGAAAGCCGAAGTTCGCTTCGCTTGAGATCGAGGGTGTTTCGTATCACCTGAGTTCGGAGAACGGTTATTTTCAGCCGGGGCAGCCGCTTAAGCTGTCATTAACGCTTAAAAACGTATCCCAGACCAAAAAATCTTTCGATGTTGTGAAAAACAGAATGCTGATCCTTTTAATAAATAATGAGTTCAGCGAAAACCTGAAGACAGTTGAGCTTCCGCCGTCTGGATATATTAACGGCAGCAATTTTGAACTCGCTCCGGATGAAGAGCGCACTTTCGAGATCGTTATAAATACTTCAGAAGAATTTTTTAAAGTAAATGAATCTGTATTCTGTCAAATCAGGCTGTTCTTTCTGCCCAAACAGTTCAGAAGAAATGCGCTTTCAATATATATAGAGAAAAAATGAATTAACACTTTCGGGAGAGATAAATGATAGTTAAGCATTTTTTTGTCAAAAAAATAGCACACAGCTCATATATGCTTCTCGGAAAAAGATCTGCAATTGTGATCGATCCGGTAAGAGAAGTTGACGAATACATTGAAGAAGCAAGGAATTATGGCATTTCAATAACACATGTTCTGGAAACTCATCTTCATGCGGATTTTATTTCGGGACACATGGAGCTCGCCGCAAGAACAGGCGCGGAGATCTATGCGCCATTGAAAGGAAAGTGTAAGTTCAGGCATACAGCCGTAAGTGAAGGTGACGAGATCAGAGTTGAAGACATATTGATAAAAGTCGTCGAAACACCCGGTCATACTCCCGAGCATTTAAGTTATGTCGTATCAGATACATCGAGAGGGAAAGATCCCTTCGGCGTATTCTGCGGAGACACGCTTTTCGTGGGAGATGTAGGAAGGCCTGATCTTTTTCCTGAAATTTCAAATGAACTTGCAGGTCAGCTGTATGAAAGCTTATTCGGCAAGCTGATGAAACTCCCGGACTTCTGCGAAGTCTATCCGGCTCACGGAGCCGGTTCGCTGTGCGGCAGAGCTATGGGTGCAAAATGGAGATCTACGATCGGATATGAAAGAAAATACAATAGCGCTCTGCAGCTTTATGATAAGAAAGAATTTATAAAGTCGCTGACTACAAATATGCCGCCGGCACCTGACCATTTTTCAAAATGCAGCGATATAAACAGGACGGGTCCTGCTTTACTGAAGAGCCTGTCTGAGCCGGAAATTCTTGATGTAAAAGAATTCAAAAAAAGATCAGGCAATAAAAATACTATAATTCTGGATACCAGAACATATAATTCTTTCGGCGGGCAGCATATTCCCGGTTCGATCAATATTGATCTGGAAGGAAATTTCCCCACATTTGCAGGCTGGGTGATCCCGCAGGACAAAAAAGTATTGCTCGTTATTGACAGCCATGAAAAATGTTCAGATATAGTAAAATGGCTCAACCGCGCAGGAATAGATAATGTTGAGGGTTATCTTGCAGGCGGTATGTTCGAATGGGCCAGGAGCGGAATGGAAACAGCTCATGTTCATCAGCTTTCTGCAAAAGAACTTAATTTCGAAATGAACGGGAAAAGAAAGGATTTTGTACTTATTGACTCCAGAGCGGAAGGCGAGTTCAATTCCCAGAATATTCTAGGCTCGATAAATATTCCCGCTCCGGATATGAGAACGAGATATAAAGAACTTGATAAAAAACTTACTTACGCACTGATATGCAGTACCGGACACAGATCAAGTCTTGCCGCAAGTATATTAAAAGCCAAAGGATTTAATAATGTTCTTAACGCAGCAGGAGGCATCACAGGTTACTCCAATGCGGGATATGTGCCTGAGTGCAGGGTGTGTATCAATCTCCACGGTTCAAGATATCATAACGATTAATTATTAATTGAGGCTGAAATGATGAGTTATCTGACACAGATACGCTGGTCGCCCTATGCGGTAGGCGCAGGTATAGGAATTCTCAGCTGGTTCACTTTCCTCTTTTTAAAAAAGCCCATCGGATGTTCAACGGCATTTGCCAGAACTTCGGGCATGATAGGGAAGTTCTTTAGCCGGAAAGCAATTGATGAGAAGCAGTATTTTAAAGAATTCCCTCCGGTAATTGACTGGGAGATCATGTTCGTCATCGGGATCATTATAGGCGCATTCATTTCAGCTTATGTTTCCGGCGATTTCAATTTTATCGCGGTTCCGGAATTATGGGCTCGGGAATTCGGAGACAGTTTTGTCTTCAGGATCATAATATCCATAATCGGAGGAATCTTTATGGGCTTCGGAGCGAGACTTGCAGGAGGATGTACGAGCGGGCACGGAATTTCAGGGGCAATGCAGATGGCTGTGAGCAGCTGGGTCTCGGCCATATTTTTCTTCGTTGGCGGAGGCATTACGGCTTATCTGATGTTCAGTTTATAAAGTAAGGAAAAATTATGACTAATAAAAAAACTTTAATACTTGGTTTGGTTTTCGGGATAATATTCGGTTTTCTTCTTCAGAAAGGCGGAGCCACGAAGTATGATGTGATCGTCGCCCAGCTTTTATTCAATGATAACACAGTCCTAAAGATCATGCTTTCTGCCGTAGTTACGGGAATGACGGGTATTTACTTATTGAAAGAATTTAAACTGGTTTCTTTGTATCCCAAGCAGGGATCTTTCGGAATAAACGCCGTCGGAGGGCTCATCTTCGGCGTAGGTTTTGCTGTGCTCGGATACTGCCCGGGGACTATTGCGGGAGCTATCGGCAACGGATATATTGATGCGGCAATTGGCGGAACTGCAGGGATACTTGCAGGGTCATATTTATACGCTATGCTCTACCCTAAAGCATTTGTAAAACTGAACAATTTCGGTAATTACGGAAATAAAACTCTGCCTGAATTGCTCAAAGTCAACGACTGGGTGATGGTTTTCTTTACGGTATCCATAGTTTTCAGCATTTTTATGTTCCTTGAAGTGTACGGATATTAGGATGGATATCAAGCAGGAAGTTTCAATTGTTAAGAAAATAATACAGCTCTCTCTTCCGGTGATGATGGGCGAGATAATGTTCAGTCTGATGAGCTTCGCCGACAGGTTCTTTATATCGAGGATCGGAATTAATGAGGCCGCAGGGTCAAGTCTCAGTTCAACCGTGGTCTGGGTGCTCTTAACTATCAGCGCTCTTATAACCGGAGGATCAGTGGCTCTTGTTGCAAGAAAGACAGGCGAAAACAACAGGGAAGAAAGGTCGAACAGTGCGGAACAATCAATATTCCTGGCTATATTTTTAGGGCTTATAATAGGAATATCCGGTTATTATCTTTCACCTTCAATTATGGGCTTTTATAACGCATCCCCCGAAGTGACCCGTGCCGGAACAGACTATTTCAGCATACTTGTGCTCGGTTATCCCATGGTTATGCTTGCTCATGCGTCGGCAGCAGTATTCCAGGCAAGCGGAGATACAAAAACCCCGATGAAAATATTTGTTTCAATGAGCATATTGAATATGATCCTCGATCCTATTATGATCTTCGGGTACGGTCCTGTACCTGCTATGGGCGTTAAGGGAGCTGCCTGGGCCACAGTAATATCAGAGGTTTTTGCTTCGGTAACCATACTTGTCACTATTTACAGCCATAAAGAGTACGGACTGAGCCTTTCTAAGACATTTATCCCGGATTTTGATATGATAAAAAGGATACTGAAAATAGGGGCATGGAGCGGTCTGAACAGTCTCTCCCGTCCTTTATCTGCAATTTTTCTTCAGAAGATAATAACTTATCACGGCACAGCCTGCGTAGCAGGTTTCAGCTTCGGAATCCAGTGGATATCAATAATATTCATATTCATGCAGGGAATGCGTGTTTCGATCTCTTCCATGGTGGGGCAGTTCCTGGGACAGAAAAATTATCAGGGAGCAGTGGATACAACTAAAGCCGGTCTTCAGTTCGGATTTGTATTTGTAACTATAATCGCATTTTTCGGTATAATATTTTCAGAACAGGCGATCAGCGTTTTTACCAGCGATCCGGAAGTCATAAGCGCCGGAAGAGGTTATCTAGTAATAATATTTTTCGGAATGTTCTTTGATGTTCCGATGACCGTTTACACGGCAGGTTTTAACGGAGCAGGAGATACCGCGCCGCCCACTATCGCTTCATTTGCGGCTAACTGGATAGGAAAAGTTGGTTTCGCAGCAGCAGCTACCTATTGGCTCGGTCTGGGAATTAACTGGGTCTGGTTCTCGATATCGCTGTCAATGCTTCTTGAAGGGTTGAGTCTTGCATACTGGTTCAGCAGAGGCGCATGGAAATTAAAAACGGTATAATTATGGAGAAGAAGAAAAAGCATGAGATTAAGAAAATTATTTTACAACACCGTTCTCAAGATATATAACAAACGGCTTTCCTTTGAATCGCTTTATTCTGAAGTGCTTGAGGGTTTGGAGGACAGGGAAAAACGAAGATTTATAAATCTGGTAAACCAGTTTTTCAGGAATTTCAATTTCCTTGAGCAGTATTTTATAGAGAACATAGATAAGAACATTGATGATCAGGGCATGAAGATCAGCATGCTTATCCTGTGCGCCGGTACCGAGTATTTTTATCTCGACAGTTCGACGGATTATTCTGTCGTGAATGATTTCGTAGAGATAGCCAAAGAAGAACTCGGTCACGGCAAAGCTAAATATATCAATGCGATTCTTAGAAAAATGACACAATTGACTTTGTCCGAAGAAGATAAAGTTTCAAAAAAAGCGCTTTATCTGTCTCATCCGCAGTGGGTCGTTAACAGGCTTATTAATGATCACGGTAAGCAGACTGCGGAAGATATTCTGAAGTTCAATCAGTCTGTCCCATCGGTTTATGCAAGGGCGAACAGGATCAAGAACAGCAGGGATGAGCTTAAGCTCCATCTGGAAAGCGAAGGGATAATTTCATCTCCCGTAGAACACTTTGAGGATTTTCTTAAGATCGAAAAGGGCAATGTTCTCTCTTCAAAATCATTTGAGGAAGGCAGATTCTATATTCAGGATCCGTCACACTCGCTGCCTGTGCTGATTTTAGACCCTAAAAAGAATGAGAAGATACTTGATCTGTGCTGCGCGCCCGGCGGAAAATCAACCTATATTCAGGAACTGACCGGCAATAAAGTAAGGCTGCATCTGAACGATATTTCGATGAAGAAAAGAGTTCTGATAAAAATGAATTTTAAACGGCTGGGGCTTGAATTCAATAAGCTCACCTTTCAGGAAGCCCAGAAATTTCAGGTATTCGAGGAATTCGACAAGATACTTATCGACGCGCCATGCACAGGCAGCGGTAATTTCAGGCGTCATCCGGAGAGCAGGTGGAACAAGGATGAGGAAATGCTCGCTCAGCTTACGAAGCTTCAGTTCGAGATATTGATGCGGGCTTCGATATTCGTTAAAATAGGCGGTGACATTGTTTATTCGACCTGTTCGGTGTTCAAAGTAGAGAATATGGATATAATTAATAAATTTCTGGAAGCTGACGATCATTTTATCGTCGAAACTTCAGCTGATACGAAACTTGATATTTTCAAGAATGCCGACGGCAGCTACGCAGTAAATCCGGGCATTCATCATCATGAGGGAGCATTCGCTGTCAGACTGAGAAGGATTAGATAGATTTTGGATTATCATAAATTCAACTGAATTAGGATAATCCTTGAATGCCAGTCCGGAATCACGACTTTGCTTTCAGCACAATCAAAAGCAGCATATATGCACCTGCCGTCAGAGCGGCTGAGATAAAAAGGCTCAGATAAAAATTGACCTGCATTTTCAAAAACACAGGCAGGGCTATAAACAGCACTAACGACGGTATCACCAGCCAAAAAACATCTCTCGAAACTTCAGATATCTTCTGAACATTGCCAGTATCGATATACATCCAGATGAATGCGAGAACCGAAAGAAGCGGCAGAGACGCCAGAAGCGCACCCGCAGTAGAATTCCGCTTTGATATCTCCGATACGGCTACGATCACAACAGCCGATATGACCACTTTTACGATGTAGTAAATCATAGTGAAAATCTATGCAATAAATCGTGTAAAGTCAAATATCTTAAGCAAGGAAATGTTTATCTTAGAATTATTTATCAACTTGCGGTTTAATTTATACCATTAAAAAACAACTATGCGATTATTGCCCGTTCGCAGCACCTGTTGTATATTTCAGTAAATTCAAGGAGAGATTAAAATGGATATGAAAAAAATAGGATCGTTTATCAGAAAGATCAGATCAGAAAAGAAAATAACCCAAAAACAACTCGGAGAAAGGCTGAATATTTCATATCAGGCAGTGTCGAAATGGGAGCGAGGTGAAACTCTTCCGGACACAATGCTGCTGCTAACCTTGGCAGACATTCTTGAAATATCCGTTGATTCGCTTCTCAGAGGCGGAGAGCCTGTTATAAATTACAATAAAAATATTTCTTTAAGGGCGATCAAGAAGGGTATTGAGCAGCTCAGTAATCTTGGAAATCTTATAGGTAAGGACAATACGGTATATAAATGTATCGTTGAAGGAATAAATAAAGGGATGGTGATGGATGTTGAGGAGTGTTTTGACGATCAATTCAAGAAAGAGGCTCTCATTGCTGAAATCATTGTGCAGAATATAATTAGCGGAGCTTATGTTGACCTGACGGAAGCGCATAAACATTTCAAGTTCGATCATTGGAAGAAGATAGTCACAAATTATGCCAATAAGCATGGAATAAAATAGAATTACAGTAGCTGATCTATTCTATCTATATGATAATCGGCTATAAGCTTTCTCGGTTCTATATGCTCAGGCCAGAGGTCTTTTATGAATTCTGAAGTAAATACAGTTTTGATTCCGGCATTTTTCGCGCCGACGAGT